>Ga0310696_10008058_pt1 | contig 12320 bp, 13 predicted proteins | sample AusTroGonzalo_MG_4_FD_203885 | JGI IMG/M metagenome (GOLD analysis project Ga0310696, IMG submission 203885) | Bovine rumen microbial communities from tropical cattle in Woodstock, Queensland, Australia - Gonzalo_02 (v2) (version 2) | ecosystem: Host-associated > Mammals > Digestive system >... | reverse complement strand
AATGCCAAGGCAATCCAGACAATTATCAGGAACTGGTATATATCATGTGATGATGCGTGGTATAAATCATCAGAATATATTTGAAGAGCAGGAAGACTATTATCAGTTTCTGACTACATTGGATTTGATGGCTCAGTCTTACGAATCCGATGGCACACTCTCAGGGCGAAACTATATAATATATGCTTACTGTCTGATGTCGAACCATATTCATCTGCTCATTCGTGAACGTGAGGATACGATAGGGATGGTCATAAAAAGGATAGCCTCCTCCTATGTATATTATTATAATCACAAGTATTCAAGAGACGGTCATCTGTTCCGCGAGCGTTTTAAAAGTGAGCCAGTAAATGATATGGCTTATTTCGTGACGCTTTTGAGGTATATACACCAGAATCCAGTGAAAGCAGGAATGGTGAGTGAAGTGAAGGATTATGAGTTCAGTAGCTGGAGTGAATACAGAGACAAAAATAGTACGTTGTTCCCTTTATGTGATACTCGTGCAGTTTTGAACCGAATACCATACAATGAGTTGGCTGATCTTGTGAACGAACCAGTGTCAGATGACGTTGCCTGTCTTGATATAGAAGATGCTTCTAAAGGTCGTCCTTCAGATGACCAGGTAATGTTGCTGATAAAAGAGAAGACTGGTGCAACGAATAGCAGTGCTTTCCAGCAGTTGCCAGATGATATAAAAAAAACTGTGTTGATAGAGTTGAAGGGTAGGAGGGCATCACTACGTCAACTAGAAAGATTGACAGGAATCGGGAAAAGCATGATATATCGCATGCAGTGAAACGGGAACCTGTCCCTGTGTTTCCCATTTAGAGTAAAGAAATGTTAATTTCAAGAAGGCAGGTTAAGGTGACTGAAAGGGTGTTTGAGGGGATATTGAGAGAAAATCGAGAAAAATCAGAGCTCGGCCTGTTCGGAGAAAATCCGAGAGAAGTTGAAAAGACCTTCGTTTAACTAGAAAACAAAAATAAACATTTCGAAAGATTGTTTAACAAAATGGTGGTGTAATGACAGGAGACTGGCTTCTGGCTAATGACTTGAAATAATATCTGATTGCACAGGTGGGCGCATAGGTGATGCAGTTCGATACTGCCAGTCAGAACAAGTAATAAGTTTTTGATATGGATCTAGATAAAATATGTTTAGTTTTGCAATCACTTAGGAAAGAGCGTGCGCATACAGAGGATTATCTCCAAAATGCGGCTGCAAAGAAGAAAGAACTTGATAAGGAGCAGAATGCTTCCTTTAATGTATAGACTCGAAAATAAACAAATGTCATGAAAGGAATCGTATTAGCAGGCGGTTCGGGAACTCGCCTTTATCCTATTACCAAGGGTGTTAGCAAGCAATTGCTCCCAATTTACGATAAACCAATGGTTTATTATCCTATCAGCGCGTTGATGCTGGCAGGGATAAGGGATATTCTCATCATCTCTACACCATACGATCTCTCTGGCTTCAAACGCCTATTAGGTAATGGCTCTGATTATGGTGTACGCTTTGAATATGCAGAGCAGCCTTCGCCAGATGGCCTTGCACAGGCATTCATCATTGGTAAGAAGTTCATTGGCGATGATTCTGCTTGCCTTGTTCTTGGTGATAATATCTTCTATGGCAGTGGATTTACTGGCTTACTGAGAAAAGCTGTTGAAGATGCTGAAAAGAACCGAAAGGCAACTGTCTTTGGATATTGGGTCTCTGATCCAGAACGCTATGGCGTTGCTGAATTTGATAAGCAGGGTAATTGCCTCTCAATTGAGGAAAAACCCAAAGAGCCAAAGAGTAACTATGCTGTAGTAGGCCTCTACTTCTATCCGAACAAAGTGGTTGATGTTGCAAAGCATATTAAGCCCTCTGCTCGTGGTGAACTGGAGATTACCACTGTAAACCAAGAGTTCTTGAAGGACGGTGAACTGAAGGTCCAAGTCTTTGGTCGTGGCTTTGCTTGGCTGGATACAGGCACACACGATAGCCTTGCTGAGGCCAGCACCTTTGTGGAAGTCATTGAGAAGCGCCAAGGTTTGAAAGTCGCCTGCTTGGAAGGAATAGCCTATCGCAATGGCTGGATTAGTGAAGAAAATATGCGAGAATTGGCTAAGCCAATGCTCAAGAATCAATATGGTCAATACCTTTTGAAGGTCATTGACGAAATGAAAGAAGAAGTAAATTCCAGAACATTAACTCAAGATTAATGATAAACGTAATAAAGACAAATATTCAAGGTGTGCTCATCATTGAGCCAAAGGTATTTGGTGATGCCCGTGGGTATTTCTTGGAAAGCTTTAACGCTAAAGATTTCGCTGAGAAGACAGGTTTGAACATCAATTTTGTTCAAGATAACGAAAGTATGTCCTCATATGGTGTGATGCGTGGCCTGCATTTTCAGCGCCCACCATATACTCAGAGCAAGTTGGTTCGTTGCGTGAAGGGTGCCGTGCTCGATGTTGCTGTAGATATCCGTAAGGGAAGCTCCACTTACGGAAAGCATGTTGCTGTTGAATTGACCGAGGATAACCACCGTCAGTTCTTTGTCCCCAGAGGCTTTGCACACGGCTTTGCAGTATTGAGTGAAACAGCTGTATTTCAGTATAAGTGCGACAACTTTTATGCACCCCGAGCAGATGGAGGTATTAGCATACTTGATGAAAGCCTTGGCATTGACTGGAAGATTCCTACAGATAAGGCCTTGCTCAGTGAAAAGGATACCAAACATGCTTTGCTGAAAGATTTCGAGTCACCTTTCGACATCAATGTAAATCTTTACTAAATGGGAAAAGATATTGCCAAGTGGAAGATTCTCCAAAGCGAATACCTTTTGCTTCATAAATATATGATGCTAAGGAAAGACAAGGTAGAATTGAATAATGGTCATATTATCAATGACTATTTCGTTATAGAGAAAGCCAACTGGGTTAATGTCATTGCCATCACAGATGAAGGGAAATTTGTGTTCGAGCGCCAGTACCGCCATGGTGCCAGCGTAATCAATTACGAACTACCTGCTGGTATTATAGAAGAAGGAGAAGAACCAATAGAGGCTGCCAAACGTGAACTTTTGGAAGAAACAGGTTATTCTGGCGATGAATGGGTAGAATATAATCGTGCATATCCTAATCCAAGTTCAATGACCAATATGAATTTCACCTTTCTTGCAAAAGGAGTAAGAAAAGCAACTGAGCAGAATTTGGAAGTTACAGAAAATATTGAAGTTTTGCTGTTATCAAAAGAAGATGTAAGAAAACTCTTGGACTCATCACTGATTATTGAGGGTATTCAACAAGCTCCTCTATGGAGATATATTGCGGAGAATAAGAATTAAGTGGAAGAAATGTCAAAAATTAAAAAAGTACTGATTACCGGTGGTGCCGGTTTCATAGGTTCACATATTGCCCTGAAACTGATAGAGAAGGGCTATGAAGTGACTGTTCTAGATAACTTGTTGGAGCAAATCCACGGAACAGATCCTGACAAGACCTCTCCCCTCTATTGTAGTATCAAGGACAAAGTGAGGTTTATCAAGGCAGATGTTTGCGATAAAGCTGCCCTTGAACAGGGTTTACAGGATGCAGACTATGTGATTCACCTTGCAGCAGAGACTGGTACGGGCCAGTCTATGTACGAGATTAAGCGTTATATAGATGTGAACATTGGTGGTACGGCTTTGCTGCTTGATATTTTAACCAACACCAGGCATCATGTTAAGCGAGTTGTAGTAGCTGAATCACGCGCCATCTATGGCGAAGGTAAGTACCATTGCGAAAAATGTGGAGATGTCTATCCAACGGAACGCAAGGATGAGGATATGGCCAAGGGCGACTTTGAATGTCATTGCCCCAAATGTGGCGGGAAGGTCACTCTTGTAGCCACCACAGAAGATAGTGCCATACATCCATCATCAGTTTATGGTGTAGGAAAGCAGGTACAGGGTCAGTTAGTTCACATGATCTGCAATAGCATTGGTATTGAGTCTGTCTCTTTCCGCTACCAAAACGTATATGGCCCGGGTCAGTCTCTTACAAATCCTTACACCGGAATACTGAGTATATTCTCAACCCGCATTAAGAATCATAAAGAGATAAACATCTTTGAAGATGGCAAAGAAAGCCGCGATTTTGTTTACATTGATGATGTAGTTGATGCTACCATTGCCGGTATGGAAGTACCAGAAGCAAACGGGCATGTTTTCAACATAGGAACAGGGGTGTCAACCGATGTGTTGACAGTAGCCCAGACACTGAGCAAACATTATGGCATAGAAGTTCCGCTTAAAGTGACAGGTAATTACCGATTGGGTGATATCCGTCATAACTATGCGGATATATCACTTGCTAAACAGGTTCTTGGTTTTAAACCTAAATGGACATTTGATGCAGGCATAAAGCAGTTCACAGAATGGGTGAACCGACAGGAATTACAGACAGATAATTATGAAGCCTCTTTGGAGGAGATGAAACAAAAAGGCCTCTTTAAATAGATTGTATATGAAGGTTTTAGTTACAGGAGCTAATGGCTATATTGGCCGTCACGTTGTGAAAGCCCTTTTGGATAAAGGAGCAGAGGTTATTGCGTGTGACATTGTGACAAATGATGTGGATGCTCGAGCAGAACGCAAGACGTTAAATCTCTTCGAACTTCCAGAGGGCAATGTTTTTGAACAACTGGGCTCACCAGATGTATGCCTCCACATGGCATGGCGTAATGGCTTTGTTCATAATGCACCCACTCAGATTGGCGATCTTTCTGCTCACTATAAGTTCTTGACTGCTATGATTGATGGCGGTTTGAAGCAATTAGCTGTCATGGGAACCATGCATGAAGTTGGCTATTGGGAAGGCGCTATTGATGAGAATACTCCTTGCAATCCCATATCCATGTACGGCATAGCCAAGGATGCTTTGCGTAGGGCAATGATTCTTTACTGCATGCAGAAAGAGTGTATTCTCCAATGGTTGCGCTGCTACTATATTCTTGGTGATGACAAGAAGAATAACTCTATCTTCTGCAAGCTCTTGTTAGCAGCAGAAGAGGGAAAGAAGACCTTCCCGTTCACAACTGGCAAAAATCAGTATGATTTCATTACTGTAGATGAATTGGCCAATCAGTTATCTGCAGCTGTTATGCAGAAAGAAGTGATAGGTATCATCAATTGCTGTACGGGTAAACCTATGAGTTTGGCAGATAGAGTAGAGCAGTTCATCAAGGAGCATAACCTTGATATAGAACTTGAATATGGCGCATTTCCAGATAGACCATACGACTCGCCTTGCGAATATGGAGATAATTCTAAAATAAATGAGATATTAAAGTAAATTTGAAATATGGAAAAACGTAAAGATCGCATCTTGTTATGCCTTTGTCACCTTTCAGGCAACGAGCAGAAGTTTGTAAATGAGGCATTTGATACCAACTGGGTAGTTCCCCTTGGCCCCAATGTGAATGGTTTTGAGAAAGACCTCGAAAAATTTGTAGGTCAGAATAAGCGAGTGGTAGCACTGAGTGCTGGTACAGCAGCTGTGCATTTGGCTTTGCTGAACTGTGGTGTTGGCCCTGGTGATGAGGTGTGTGTGCAGTCGTTTACGTTCTGTGCATCAAGTCACCCGATAACGTATCTTGGCGCTACACCGGTATTCATAGACTCTGAAAAGGAAACCTGGAACATGGATCCAGAACTATTGGAGAAGGCTATCATTGACCGTAAGGAGAAGACAGGTAAATACCCCAAGGCAATCGTACCCGTAGCACTCTACGGAATGCCCTATAAGATGGATCGCATCATGGAGATTGCCAATAAGTATGAGATTCCCGTTGTGGAAGATGCAGCTGAGGGCTTTGGCTCAAAGTATAAGGGACAGGTTCTTGGTACTTTTGGTAAATATGGCGTGCTGTCGTTCAATGGTAATAAGATGATTACCACCTCTGGCGGTGGTGCTCTGATTACGGAGAACGAGGACGAGTGGCGCGAGATTATGATGTATGCTACGCAGTATCGTGAGAGCTATCCTTATTACCAGCATGAGAAGATTGGCTACAATTACCGAATGTCGAACATCTGTGCCGGCATTGGCCGTGGTCAGATGACTATAGTTGATGAGCATATTGCCCATCACAAGAAAGTACAGAAAATGTACGAAGAACTTTTGGCTGATGTGAAGGGTATTCACGTTCATACTCAGCCAAATACAGGTGAGTATGATAGCAACTTCTGGCTTTGCACAATGACCATTGATCCTGATGTTAAAGTAAAGGGACAGGAAAATGCTTATAAGCAAGTGATTACTGGTGCTGTAGGTGGTGCTGCCGGTGTTATCCATGCGGCAGAATCTGCTACAACGGATTGCCAGCCTAATGACAACGTGGAAGCTATGCGTATGGGTTTGGACGCTTTGAATGTTGAGAGCCGCCCTCTTTGGAAGCCTATGCACAAACAGCCGGTTTATAAGAATGCACCTGCATATTTGAATGGAGTATCAGAAGACCTGTTCAAGGTTGGTATGTGCTTGCCTGCTGGTCCGTATGTGTCTGATGATGATGTGTTGTTTATTTGTGAGGCAATTAAGAGTTTAATCGTAATTTAAATATCGTGAAGGAACAGACGATAACCTTTAACAAGACTGGTTACGACGCCTTTATAGACTTTCTGAAAGCCTATAGTATTATTTGCGTTGTTATCGCTCATATACTACCTCCGGAATTCTATAAATACATTCTCTTTCATGTATGGGGTGATATGCAGGTTCCGATGTTTGTGTTAATACAAGTCTTTCATGCTTATAAGAAAGGTGTAACCCCCAAGTTAAATTGGTCGAGTTTGTTAAAACGAATCATTCTACCTTTTGTCATAATACAAGCTGTAATTATTGTCTTAAAGAAACTAACTGGGGGGTGCATTTTATTTACAAGCTTTATTATAAGTGGAGGGTATGGTCCCGGTTCATATTACATTTGGATTTACCTGCAAATAGCGTTTCTACTCGTTTTAATATGGCCGTGGCTTAAAAGATTATCATTGAGTCAAGCCCTTGTCTTCTTTTTGATTATTAGTGTAGGCTTTGAGGTGCTATTTTCTATTATAGATTGTCCTAAATGGTTATACAGGTTGTTGTGTGTTAGATATTTGTTTTTGATACCGTTAGGTATGATTTGGATAGAAAAGGGCGTTGAACTTAACAGGAAAACTGTAGTGCTATCATTATTGAGTATCGTCGCAGTTCTGTTCTTTGTGTTTACGAATTACGACCTTGAACCATTCTTCTACAATACTGGATGGGAAACCCATAGATGGATATGTTACTTTTATCTTCCAATATTACTGACATACGTATTGCATCTGATTTGGAATAGAATGATAGAAAACCAATTAGTAGAAAAAGCTGTAAAATGGACGGCAGCTCGTTCATACGAGATATTTCTGTCACAAATGGCTGTATTTGTATGTCTTCCTTTTGCTTATTTTTCTGTTTTACTAAAAGGTTTTGTTGGTTTTTCAATATGGGCAGTATTGGTGCTTACTCTAAGTTTATTCTTCGGTGGTGTTATTTACTGGTATAGAAAAAGCATATTAAAGTGGTGAAAAAAATAATTCTAGTTGGTGGAGGCGGTCACTGCAAGTCAGTGATTGAAGCTGCTGAGAGTGCTGGATATAGCATTCTTGGTGTGCTGGATATGCCTGAAGAAGTTGGGAAGGAAATCCTATCTACCAAGGTGATTGGTACTGATGATGACATTCCAGCATACGTAGATAACGCAGAGTTTATTATCACAGTTGGATTCATCAAGAACCCAGCTATTCGCATTAAACTCTACAACAAGATTAAGGAGGCAGGTGGCAAACTGGCAACGGTAATTGCTTCAACTGCTCGCGTTTCAAAATATGCTGAGATAGGCGAAGGAACCGTAGTGCTGCACCAGGCATTTGTGAATGCTGGTGCAAAGGTGGGTAAGAATGTGATTTTGAACACGGCTACTAATATTGAGCATGATGCTGTGATTGGGGATCAATGCCACATATCAACAGGAGTAATGGTAAATGGCGAGTGCAAGGTTGGAAAGAACTGCTTTATTGGCAGTCAGTCTGTACTTGCTAATTGTATAATGATAGGTGATGATATTATCGTAGGGGCTGGATCTTTGGTGAGAAAGTCAATCACCGAAAAAGGCATCTATTCAGGTAATCCTGCCATCTTGAAAATCAAAGCAAAATGACGAATCACACTCTAATCATAGCAGAAGCTGGTGTAAACCATAATGGCTCCATTGAGTTGGCAAAGAAGCTGGTGGAGAAAGCCAAGGAGGCAGGTGTGGACTATATCAAGTTCCAGACCTTCAAGGCTTCAAAACTGGTAACCAGGGCCGCCAAGCAGGCTGAGTACCAGCAGAAGAATATTGGTAAGGAAGGCGATAGCCAGTACCAGATGCTCAAGAAACTGGAGTTGTCTCCAGAAGAGCATGAGATATTGATTGACTACTGCAAAGAGTTAGGTATCAAGTTCTTCTCTACTGCTTTTGATTTTGATAGTATTGATTACCTTCATTCTTTGAACTTGGGTTTGTGGAAGATCCCTTCAGGAGAAGTGACTAACTATCCGTTCATAAAGCGTATTGCCGCGTACAACGAGCTCACTATCCTGAGCACAGGCATGTGTGATATGAAGGATGTGAGAGCTGCTGTAGATGCTCTTTACAAGAATGGTCTTTCCAAAGAGAATCTGATTCTGCTTCATTGCAATACTGAGTATCCTACACCCTTTGAGGACGTGAACCTCAAGGCAATGGATGCACTCCGTAAAGAGTTCGGTGTTGAGGTAGGTTATAGTGATCATACCAAGGGTATTGAAGTCCCCATTGCTGCGGTGGCGCTTGGTGCAACGGTGATCGAGAAGCATTTTACACTTGACCGCACTCTTCCTGGTCCCGACCACAAAGCCAGCCTGGAACCTGATGAACTGAAGACAATGGTTTCTGCCATCCGCAATATTGAAAAGGCGGCTGGTGGTGACGGAACAAAACACGTGAGCGAGAGCGAGAAAAAGAATATTGCTATTGCCCGTAAGAGCATTGTAGCTGCTTGCGACATTAAAGCTGGAGAAGTATTCACGGAACAGAACCTGACAGTTAAGCGTCCTGGTAGTGGTATTTCACCTATGCGCTGGGAAGAAGTTCTTGGCCTGAAAGCAAAGCGAGACTTCAACGAAGATGAACTAATTGAACTATGAGAAAGATTTGTGTAGTCACCGGAAGCCGTGCTGAATATGGCATCCTTAGAGGCCTGATGAAAGCCATCAAGGATGATCCTGAACTGACATTGCAGGTTATTGCAACCAACCAGCACCTTTCTAAACTTCAGGGTGAGACCTACAAGGAGATAGAGCGTGACGGCTTTACCATTGACTATAAAGTATATATGGCTGATGATGAGGCTCCGGATAATGCTAACACCACAGCCAAAGCTATCAGCAGGGGAGTAAGTGGATTTGCAGATGCTTTTGATGCCTTGCAACCTGACTTATTACTGATACTGGGAGATAGATACGAGATGTTGGCAGTCGCTTCAACGGCATTGATATATAAGATACCCATTGCCCACCTGCATGGAGGTGAGATTACAGAAGGTGCCTTTGATGATGCTATTCGTCACGCCATTACCAAGATGAGTCACCTGCATTTCACTTCTACTGAGGCATACCGCAAGCGTGTGATTCAGTTGGGAGAAGAACCAGAGCGTGTTTTCAATGTAGGTGCTCTTGGTGTGGAGAACGTGATGAAGAATGATTTCATGAGCAAGGAAGAGATTGAGCAGAGCCTGAACTTCCAGATGACGGACAAGTGTTTCCTCTGCACCTACCATCCAGTCACGCTCTCAAATATGTCATCAGAGACCCAGGTGCTGAACCTGCTGGAGGCATTAGATGATTATAAGGATTATCATATCATCTTTACCTATTCCAATTCTGATACCAACTCGCAGATTATCATCAAGCGAATTCAGGAGTATGTGGATCAGAATCCAGGTAGATGTATGTTCATTCCTTCATTAGGTCAAAGACGGTATTTCTCTGCCTTAAAGTATGTAAAAGGTGTGTTGGGCAATTCTTCAAGTGGAATTATTGAGGTGCCTAGCTTTGGTATTCCTACGCTGGATATTGGTGACCGCCAGAAAGGACGTATTGCAGCAGAAAGTGTAATTCATTGTGGTTACTCAACCGAAGAGATTAAGGAAGGCTTAAAGAAAGTTGTTGCATACAGATCTAAGAAGATAGATAATCCTTATTACAAGGAAGGTACTTGTGAAACTATTTTGAAAGTCATCAAGACCTATCCTTTGGATAATTTAGTTCAGAAACATTTCTACGATTTAGAATAATGCGAACATTGGTAATCATTCCGGCACGAGGAGGTAGTAAGGGGATTCCCAGAAAGAACATCAAGTCATTTGATGGGAAACCTCTTATTTACTATACTATAGATTGTGCTCGTGCTATTTGTCAAGACGAAGATATTTGTGTTTCAACGGATGATGATGAAATCATCCAAGTGGTTGAGGACTATGGATTGAAGGTTCCCTTCAAACGTCCAGAGGTGTTGGCAACAGATACCGCTGGTACTTACGAAGTATTACTTCACGCACTTGACTTCTATGAAAAGAATGGTGTTCACTACGATGTCGTAGTACTATTACAGAACACATCTCCGTTTAGAGTTCCACAGCAGGTAAAGGAAGCATTGAGCCTGTATAGAGAAGATGTGGATATGGTCGTTTCTGTAAAGGAATGTGCTGCTAATCCATATTATTGTGTATTTGAAGAGAATCAAGAAGGATTCCTTCATATATGTAAGGGTGAAGGGAATATCTTTAGAAGACAGGATGCACCAAAAGTATATGAATACAATGGTGCTATCTATGTTATGAATGCTAAGGTGCTGAAGACAACTCACATGCACAAAATGCAGAAGAGAATTAAATATGTAATGGATGATTTGTCTTCTTTCGATCTCGATACTATGTGGGATTGGAAGATGGCTGAAATGATAAAGAAGGAGAAAACATTATGAAGAATCATTTGATTAGCAAAGATATCAGTTTACTTGAAGCCCTTTCTGTTATATGCAATCTGGCTCCAGAGCCGCTTGTCCTTTTCGTATTAAATGAGAATAGCCAGATGGTGGGAACGCTAACCGATGGAGATTCTCGTAGAGCATTAATCAAGGGCGCTTCGGTTCATGATAAGGTTGAGACTATCATGCACCGTGATTTCAACTTTATGAAGGTTGATGACTTAGATAATGTAAAGGAGATAAAGAAACAGCGGGAGCTGAAGATGAAGCTTATCCCAGTCTTGGATTCGGACAACCATATTGTCGAGATTATCAATTTGGAAAAACATAAGACGAGGTTGCCAATTGATGCAGTTTTGATGGCTGGAGGAAAAGGTGAACGTTTGCGTCCTTTGACTGAAAAAACGCCCAAGCCTCTGCTAAAAGTGGGTGATAAATGCATTATTGATCACAACATTGATCGTCTTATTGACAATGGAGTCAAACACATCTCGGTAACTGTCAATTACCTGAGAGAACAGTTGGAAGAACACTTTGCTGAACCACGCGGAGGGGTGCAGGTACATACTGTACGTGAACCAAAATTCTTGGGAACTATCGGGAGCATCCGCTTTGTGCCGGAATTCTTCAATGACACTGTGCTTGTGATGAATAGTGATTTGTTCACCAATATCAACTATGAAGACTTCTATCTGCATTTCAAAGAGCATGATGCAGATATGTCTGTGGCAGCTATTCCATATAATGTATCAATTCCTTATGGAATATTAGACTTAGATGGGCGTAACATACAAGGGCTTTTAGAAAAGCCCAAGTATACTTACTATGCTAATGCCGGTATTTATCTCATCAAAAGCAGAGCATTGAACGAGGTACCGAATGACGCATTTTTCAATGCAACAGACTTGGTAGAGAAACTGATATCAGAAAATAAGAGGGTAATACGCTATCCGTTGAATGGGACATGGATAGATATTGGTAATCCACAAGAATACCAGAAAGCCAATGATCTCGTTAAACATTTATAAAGCATGAAAAGAGTTATCCATTTGAAGAATGATATTACGTATAACCTTTGGATTACTATTGAAAAAGCGACAAACTGATTGAATGACGTATTATACGATATATAATAGTTGAATGAAAATATTACTAAAGAAAATTAAATGGAAGCTAACTGCTCTCTTTTATGGTAACAAGGGGCAAGTTTCGATAGGCGATCTTTTTTACGTAAGAGATTATGTCTCGTTTAT
>Ga0310696_10008055_pt1 | contig 12322 bp, 11 predicted proteins | sample AusTroGonzalo_MG_4_FD_203885 | JGI IMG/M metagenome (GOLD analysis project Ga0310696, IMG submission 203885) | Bovine rumen microbial communities from tropical cattle in Woodstock, Queensland, Australia - Gonzalo_02 (v2) (version 2) | ecosystem: Host-associated > Mammals > Digestive system >... | reverse complement strand
ACCACTGCTTTTCCTGGCCATGAGCAACAAGCAGAAGGAACGCGTCAAGGTCTTCCTGGAGCCGCCCGCCAAGGCCATCGTCGCCGTGCTTGACGACGGCACGGCCAGTGAACCCGCGCAATCAGCTGTGCAGCCAGCCACGACTGCCGAAGAGCCAGATACCTGGCGACATCGCTGGTCGCGCAAGACGGAGGAGTTCATCAAGCCGCCGGCAGGCCAGGCCAGGGACAACTGGAACGCGCAGCAGTCGCTGCTGGCTGTCGGCAGTGGCGGGCTCACGGGCAAGGGCTTTCTCAAAGGCACCCAGCATGTGCTCGGCTATCTGCCCAAGACAGTCGCTCCCACAGATTTCATTTTCTCTGTCATCGCCGAAGAAACGGGATTCTTCGGCTCCGCAATCCTGCTGGGCTTGATTACCAGCCTCATACTCTGCTACTGTCGGACCGCCCTGCTCTCGCGCAATCCCTTCGGCTCCTGCCTCGCCATCGGCGTGGCCGCCATTTTCCTGACGCATACAGCCATCAACGTCGGCATGACCGTCCAGGCAGCCCCCATCATCGGAATCCCCCTGCCCTTCGTCAGCTACGGCGGTTCCTTCATGCTGGGCGCCATGCTGCTGGCAGGGCTCGTCCAGAACGCGCACATCCATCGCCGCGAAAAAGAAGACGGAAACCTTGAAGAATGAACAAACGCCTCCTGACCGTCATTGTCATCATCCTGGTCGTCGGCGCCGCCTGGCTCGGCTACCGCTATTTACACCCTGACGAACCCGCCAGAATTGGACGTGCCCTCGACAAGTTCTGCGAAACCATCGGGCGGGCCCAGGGCGAATCCCCCGCAACCATGGCGGTGAAAATGCTGTCCCTGGAACGCCAGCTCTGCCCCAGTATTGATGTCAAGATGAATATCCTGCCCATCCAGGGGCGCTTTTCCGTCGAGGAACTCGTCAGCCACGCCGGACGCCTCCGTCCCCTCTGCGAAACCCTGACGGTCGCCGCCACCAGCCGCGAAATCACGCTGGAAGCCCCCACAGAGGCCACCGTGGACTGCACCATCGTCGCCTACGCCACCTGGGGCGGCGAGCCCCACCGCGACGCCATCAACTGCCAGATATTCCTCCAGAAAATAGACGGCAACTGGAAATTCGCCGCTTTCCGCGACGCTCTGCAATAAACAACGCCGGGGGGGCTAACTCCTGCTTGACTACTAATAACCTACGTAAACGCGCAATTATTTCTATGCGCAACGTTTCCACATCTTTCGGGGCGAAGGGAGCAGAGCCTTCCCCCTCCGCATGAAATGCGTTTCAGCTTCTAGGGTGGAACTTTTTGTGGGCGTTCTGGAGAGCGGAAGAATCGAAATGCGTATATATCTGCGTGGTGGAGATGGAAGAATGTCCCAGCATTTCCTGGATGACCCTCAAATCGGCGCCATTAGCCAGCAGATGCGTGGCAAAGGAATGGCGTAGAACATGCGGATATACCGGCTTGGTAATGCCAGCCAGGAACGCGGCATCCTTGACAATCATCCACACCCTGGCGCGCGTCAAGGGAAGCCCGTTATGGGAAAGAAATAGTAATGGTGAATTTCCTTTCCCCGGCTTGACAAGCAAGGGACGTGATTTTTCCAGATACCGTTGCAGACTGTGTAGAGCGCTCCGTCCAAAAGGCACCAAGCGTTCCTTGTCACCTTTGCCTTGCACCTTCAAGATGCAATTCTGAAAATCCAGAGCGTCAAGACGCACTCCCACCAATTCGGACACACGAAGCCCCGAGGCATAAAGCAATTCCAGCAAGGCTTTGTTGCGGATTTCCAGCGGAGAATGTCCGCGGAAAACGGACAGCAGGGCATCGACTTCAGAGACCGTCAGAAAGTCAGGAGCCAGACGCCAGAGGCGCGGACTGTCCATGATTTCCGCGATATCCTGAGGCAGGATTTTCTCTCTGTACAGGAAATGAAAGAACGTTCTGACAGCCACCAGCCGTCTGGCCAGCGTGGCTGTCTCAAGTCCCTGCTCTCGGGAATCCTCAAGGAAATCAAGAACGTCATCACGCGTCGCCGTAGACAAGTCGTCAGGCCCGTTGGCGGCAAAGAACATCAGCATTTGCCGGACATCATTGCGATAGCTCTCCCAGGTTGCCTTCGACAGTCCCCGTTCCAGCAGCAAATGCTCGCCAAACCGTTGTATGTATTCTTCTTCGTTCATCGGGGAATCCCCAAATGGGAAAATGCGGGGGGGTGTTCCATCACTGAGTGCGGAGCCGGGGGTCAAGGGCATCGCGGACGGCATCGCCGAAAATATTGGCCGGCAATACCAGCCCCAGCATAAATACGAAGGCAGCAGTCAGTTTCCACCAGATGACAGGCTCGCGCGTCAGTTCCGTCCGGGCATCGTTAATCATCGTGCCCCAGGAACAGGTAGAGGCGCTGACGCCAATGCCGAGATAAGTCAGGGCGGCCTCCGCCAGGACTTCGCTGGAAAAGCGCAGGACTGTCGTTATCAGCACGAGATGCAGGACATTGGGCAGGATATGGCGAAGGATGATCCGCCAGCCAGGCTGCCCCAGAGTCACTGCCGCCTGGATATACTCGAGTTCACGCAATTTCAGGGTTTCCGCGCGCAGCAGGCGGCAAAGGCTGGTCCAGGAGGCAATGCCCATGGCCAGGCAGAGTTGCGGGAGTCCCTGTCCAAAGATGATCATGAAGGCGGCAATGAAAAGGACAGTGGGGATGGAGCTAAGGACGGCGCACAAATACTGCACCGCATCATCCAGTAGGCCACCCCAGTAGCCTGCCGCCAGGCCTGCCAGCAAGGCGAAGGGGATTGCGACCAGGGTAGTCAGCAAGCCGACAATAAGCCCCGTGCGGATGCTCTTCAGGGCCTGATACAAGACATCGGTGCCCACGCGGTCGGTGCCGAACAGGTGGGTTCCGGGATGCTTGAGCCGAGGATGGACACGGCGGGGGCTTCCGTCGTCGCCCAGCACCGTCTCGGCGGAATACTGCTCCTCGGCCAGGGGAGCCGAATATGTCTTTTCGCGATGCAGCCGCAAGGGCGTCAGCAGGTAGTCGAGAGCGGAGGCCCCGTTGTCCCGCAGGACCTGTCCGGTTTCCGGCTGGCGGAGGATTTCCCCCGTCTCCTGGTCGCGCAGGGGACGTGTCCAGCCGACGCTATCGAGCAAGGCGATGACGGCGTAGCAGGCCAGGATGACGGCGCAGACCATCGCTCCCTTGCGCGTCTTGATTTCGCGGGCGGCGAGACGCCAATATTCGCGCCGCGACAGACGCCAGACCAGCAGGGCCAGGATGACCACCAGGCCAGAAGTCAGGAGATTTTGCCAGGTCCAGGACATGCTTCAGGAAATAAACTCACATTCTGCCTAGCTGTTCGTCATTTTCATCGAGCGCATCCTCCTCTTGTCGTTCGAGCAGCCAGGCGGGATTCTCGCCCCGGAGCGTCTCCAGGTCCTTGTCCGCCTGGGCCTGCTTGCCCAGCTGGCGGTAGCATTTGCTGCGGGCGTAGCGGAGCATCAGCAGCAGTTCCGGTTCACGGTCAACCTTGCGGCGCAAGGCTAGGGTCAGGGTCTCGACGGCAGCCTCGACCAAGCCAAGCAAGGCCTGGATTTCCGCCTTGTACAGCAGTAGCCAGGCATGGAGGTTTGTATCGTTGTTCAGGCCGACCAGGCAGCCCAAGACTTTCTGCAACCGTGCAGGAGATGGCTGGAAGTTGTTCAAGGCCAGTTCGGCGGCGGACAGCATAACCGACAGGTCGCCGGGGAAGGCCACAAGCAACTTGTCAATGATTTTTTCGGCTTCTGCAATCTGCCCTGTGGCCTGGAGGACTTCCACCTGCCCCAGCAACAGGGCGTATTCGCCGGGACGGACCTGGATGCCCAAGTTATCAGTGATATCAAGATTCAAGGTCAGGGACAGACCATATTTGTCATAGAACTTGCCAAGTTCCCGCAACTTCCCGGCGCAGACTTGGAGTGCCTGGGCGGCTGTGGTGTAGTCGCGCAGGGACAGGGCGAGGAAACCGCGCGTGAACGCAGCGTCGGCGATGCTGTTGGCCTGATTCAATTCCGCCAGAGCCTGTGGTGCATCACCGTCCAGGAACGCGGTCAAGCCAGTGACGAAATGCTTTTCTTCGGCAGACAGAAACAGCTTGCGGAAAAAGCCCAGGTTGAGTTTCTCGCGGTCATCGCCGGTCACGGCAGCGGGGGCTGTCTTGGCCCGGGAGGGGGCTTTGGCAGAAGACTTGCCCGCCGTCTTGGAGCCTGTCATTTTGCCCCACTGGTAGTACTTCGAGTAGCTGGCGCCCGTGCCGGGCAGTCCCACCGAGCCGCGAACCCCCTTGGTGCTGAGGGTCATCTTGGCTCCGCGCGGTCCCACAGACACGCTGGGAAGCCCTTTGCTCAGATTGATGCTGACTCCAGGGAAAATCTTGATGCGTTTCTGAAAGCGAAAACCCATGTTCTACTTCTCCGTTGGCAAGGTTGCGTTTGTCTCGTCAAGAAATTTCAGGATGTGCTTCCGGACGGTGCCCTCGCTGCGAGGCAGAGCCTCCTGCCAGAAATTGCGGGCCAGTTGCACGTAGCCGCAGGCATGAAATATGGCACCGATATGCTCGCCCAGCGTACCGTCGTGGTCGTTTTCCTGGTAGACAGGCAAAATCTTCTGGATGACTTGCAAGGCCTCCTGATAGCGTTGCAGGCGATAGTAGACCCAGGCCAGGCTGTCCAGGTAGGCCACGCTGTCAGGCTGACCAGCGACCGCCTTTTCGATGAGGGTACAGGCGAAAGGCAGTTCCTGGTTATGGTCGGCGAGAACGTAACCGTAGGAATTGCAGAGCTCGATGCTGTCGGGGAATTGCTGATATGCCCATTTCAGCTTGTCAAGGGCAAGGTCAAGCTGTCCTGCCTCTTCGGCATAGATGGCATACCGCAGATAGAAATCGACATCGAGGGCCTTCCGGCTTTCTGGATGGCTTTTCAGCAGCGACTCCAGCCTGGCCATGTCCTGGCAGGCCTTGCCATACTGCTTGTTCTGGGCGTGGAGAACAGACAGGATATTCACGCCCGTCGGCGGCAGATTGTTCGCCACGCCTTGCAGGATGGCAAGACCATGACGCGGTTTATTGTCCAGCAAGTAAAATCTGGCCAGGTCGATGCGGATGGGGATTCTTTCCGGATGACGCAAATACAACTGCATCTGGCCGGCGATGGCAAGGTGCAACAAATTTTCCTTCTCGCAGATGGAGACGTAAAATTCAACAACCTCGTCTTCCTGCTCGGGCAGATACTTTGCCGAATCCTCGAGGATGGCGTGAAGCTGTTCAGTCTTGCCCAGTTGCCGCAATACCAGCCAGCTCAGCATCTGCCAACGAAGCGATTGCCTGATGTCCCGGTCAAGCCTGGGATTGTCCAGCAGTCCTTGCAGTTCTGACCATTCCTCAAGGTTTACCAGCAAGTTTGTGTAGCGGTAAAACAAAGATGAATCTTTCAGAATCTGGGAATATTCCAGAGCCGTTTCCTGAGTTTGGCCTTTTTTCGTATCCAGGTCCTTGACCGCCTCCAGATGCGTCAAAACTCTGGCCTTGAGGCGCTTTGCGGCGTCAGGGTAGGATATGGCCTGACAGCGTTTCCACAATTCTTCGGCCAGGCACAAATGCAGGTTCAGGTCTTCTTTCAGCTTGTCATCTTCCAGAGCCTTGGCCAGAAACTTGTCTGCCTCGGAATACTTGCCCTCGCCATTCAAAACCGTGAAATACGCAACCACGACAGACAATGGCCACGGATGGTTCTGGGACAGATACTGCTCCAGCATCTTTTCACATTCATCGACCTTCCCCGCCTCATGCAGGAGTTCCGCGTTCATGACTGTCATGAGGTAACTGCGGGGATTCTTGTCCAAGGCCAACTGGAAATCCGTAGCCAATTCCTCGATTGTACCGCTGGCTCGCCTGACATCAATCAGGCAATTCATGAGCTCCACGCTGTCCGGCTGACTCTGGATGGCCATCCTAAGACCATCCGTGCACTCCTGCCACTGGGCAGACGAGACCTCCTTGCCGTTCTCGTGTTCGAAAAGCAGGAACGAAGCCTTGATGAATGTTTGCATCACTTGCTTTTCCTGCTCCAGAGAAACAGAAAGGCACGCGCTCGGGTAAAGAGCCGTGCCTTCCTGAAGTTCTTGCGAAAACAATAGAACGGATGACAGAAAGACCAGAAATAGTGAATGTACCAGGACTTTTTCCTGCATCGCAGTTCTTCTCGTATTCACTGAAGACTTGACGCCGAAGAACGTTACTTGTTCTTATGGCGCTGCGCCTTCAGCTGCTTACGGCGTTTATGCTTCGCAATCTTCTTTCTGCGTTTCTTTTTGACAGAACCCATTTTGTCGCATCCTTTGATTTATGGAGTTGTTTTTGGGAAAAACTGACTTCTATTTGGACAAATATATAACATAACCCCTTTTTCGAGCTTTTGCAAACCATTAGACAAAAAAACCGCCAGTCAATCATCACGAAATGTCCCGTGGAATTGATTTCCAGTAAAAAAGATTTATATTATTCTAATATGGAAAAATGTTCGTTCTTTTTCCTGAGTCTTTATGTTCTATGAATGGGGGCGAAATGGTTTCGACTGCCAAGGTAGAACGTGGACTGCATGCAGAGGATGATCGTTGGCCTCTTTAATCATCGGTCAAAACAATAACTGCGAACAACGAACTCGCACTCGCTGCTTAAGCAACGACGTCTCAACCTGGACGCCTGATAAGGGCTTGAGGCGTAAGAATCAGGCTGGCTGAACGAACGGACGAGCGGTTCAATCAGTGAGAACTAACAGCAAGTTGCTCCTGCCATCGGTACGTTGGACACCTAAATGACAGGCTAAGATTCAAGCCCAACTAAGCATGTAGATGCCCACCGGAAATCTTCCCAGGACCGGGGTTCAACTCCCCGCGCCTCCACCAGTTCACCAAATCACACGCCCGATGGCAATTGCCGTCGGGCGTGTTTAGTTTCTGCCTAACTTCCTCAAACAAGAGCAATTAGCCGTTTTGAAAACCGACGGCACAAGCGGACGGAGAATCCAAGGCTGGCTAAAACCGCCCTCCAATCTGCCTTAAAATCTCCCCTTTTCTCCCCGGATTCTCCGCCGTGGTTAGGACGAGTCCTTTACTGTCATACAAACTTGCGTCCTAAATCGTTTTCAAGGGATGGCGAGGCATCGCGGAGAATCCGCACGAGCCGATTTTGAGCAGAAAATCAACTACGTGTAAAGGACGGAAGTTATTTTCCCGTGCAAACTTCTTCCCCGCTTTCTTAACTGCGGAGAATAGGGACGGCGGCACGACGTGCCGTTGCCTTCTGCCGGCTTAATTCTTGTTTTCGTATTTTGTCCTTGTCAAAAAGCGTTATTGGCATTATATTTTTGAGTATTTTCAGGTACTATCTCATTTCCCGTTGGAGAAGAAGAAATCAATGAATGACAAAACTCCTTCTTGTGGCCAGGATTATCTGGTCATCGACTTATCTGGTGGTGCATCGGCCAGCCGTTATCCAATTCGCTATATGGATGAACCGCCAAATGTGGCGGACAATGCCTGCAAGTTATCGGAGCTGTGGCTGCGGCGCATCCCTGCGGGGAGCTTCACGATGGGCAGCCCTCAAAACGAACGTGGACGCTACGATGATGAAGTGCAGCATCAGGTGACGCTGACACGGAACTACTACATCGGTATCTTTCCGTGTACGCAACGACAGTATGAACTGGTGATGGGCAAGAACCCATCAGGCTTTAAGGGAGACGACCTTCCAGTGGAACAGGTTTCCTACGATGATTTGCGTGGCGAGGAAAGGGGAAGCAAGTGGCCCGAAAATGCCGAGGTGGATGAGGGCTCCTTCTTTGGACGGCTGCAAGCGACAACTGGGTTGGCGTTTGACCTGCCTACGGAGGCGGAGTGGGAGTATGCCTGCCGCGCCGGTACGACGACTTCCCTGAACAGCGGGAAAAATCTTACTTCGGTGAGAAAAAGCTGCCGGAACTTGGACGCCCTCGGCTGGTACGGCATGAATTCTGATAATACCACCCATCCCGTTGGACAAAAGAAACCGAATGCCTGGGGACTCTACGATATGCACGGAAATGTATTTGAGTGGTGCCTTGACTGGATGGACAAGTATCCCAACGCGGCAGTGGAAAATCCCCAAGGGGGTCAATCTTGCGAATATAACATTTTTCGCGTTTCTCGTGGTGGCAGCTGGTACTTGGACGACATGGATCAAATAGCGGCTGCTTGCCGCTCGGCGGCACGGAACGCAAACTGTTCACCGGATCGGATTGACACCACTTGTTTCCGCGTTTCATGGCGCCCATAGTATCCGCGAGCCGCTGGATTCCTCAACTCATACCGCTGCGTGAGGAAAAAGGCGGCATAGGGACTTTTGCCATAGTCACAAGGACATGAAAAACGCCGCCTGCGCGTCGCTCCATTTCGCCAGGCGGTATTGAGCCGCAGAGGGACGTCTCCTCCCGAAAAGGCGAGGTCTTGGTTGAATCCCCCCAATGGGGCATATCGAGCATATTTCTCTTTTTCTCCGTCCTCATATTCAGCACGGAATCGTTCTCCGCGCCCTCTTTGGAGAATATTTGCGTCCTTATCAGCCCGCATAGGAGATTTTGGAAAACCTGGGTGGATTCTCACCGTACTGGACCACCATTCAGGCAAAATAAGGCTCCAGAAGTCCACCGACCTCTGGGGCCTTTTGTTTACCGCTAACGTGCTCAAATCAGCGGAGTTGCGCGATTCTCTACGGGCGCCATCCGGCTTCTCCAGAGAAGGACCTGGCGAGCCTGTAAACGCCGTTTTCCGGCCTCCCCTGGGCCATTTTTCTCCGTTTTCCAGGAGCGAGTCCAGGAAGATATGAGCACAATTCTGGAATGGGGTTCACATCCGGTCAAACTCCGTATTTATTAGTGCGAACCATATTGCGGAGAAAACGGTATTTGGTGACAGAGAATGGCCGGACGCCATGTTATTATGCTGGAATTAGGTGATTTATGAGAATTCCCTTCCATGACCTGATTTTGCACAGTTATTGTTTCTTTCCTCGATTTCCGCATTTATTGTCACGAACTCAAGTCTTGGATTGGAGAAGGATTTTGTGCAAAAAGACCGCCAACCGAGGTGTTCAGCGGCCTGCTGCGTCCCCGTCACTTGCCCAGGGACATCCTCTTCAATGGTCTCGTAGAAAATACTCCATGACAAGTGATTGTTCCAACATTTGATTTGTAATCAGGTAAAGCCGCATTACATTATGATGTCTGTAGTGTCAAGTGTAGTAGCAAGATAAGGTCATTTAGTGACCTAGAAGAATTTTCATTTGCAGAGCTTGAAGAGGACAAGATGAAACATAATAGCAGAACAGTTTTGTTTTTCTTGGTGTGTGTGCTTGCATGTGTGTCACTCGTTTTGTTTGAAGGGTGCACAAAGAAAGTAATAACAGCACAATTAGATTTTGAAGTTTTGGTTTCAAGTGAGAAAAAAGTCAGAATTAAAGGAAAGACGAATTTGCCTGTAGGGACTAAATTGATGTTTGCAATTAGAGACTTAAATGGAAATTTTCTTGGCCAGGACAGTTCTTATGTGAAGAACGACAACTCATTTGAATCAGCAGAATTTTCCAATCGATATGCAGGATATCAAAATGGGACCTATAATGCAGAAGTAACGATGCCCGTTCCGATGGTGCAAGATGAAAAAGTAAAAAAAGTTATTGGAAATAATGGTGAGTATCTTGCAGGCGATTTAATAAGAAAAAATGAATTTGGAAGTATAGTTGTCGAAAAGACTGTGGAATTTGTTGTCCAATAAAAGGAAATCCATAAATGGCTGAGGGGAAAAAACAAGAAACTCCTGTCGGTTGCACAATAGTTGCCATAATCATATTTTTGTTCATATGGTTTGGTGGTTCCGGAGGCTGCTTTAAAAGTGGTAGTTCTGAAGGCAATGATTTACATGGTGCTTGGGCATATGCGCAGTTGTTTGTTGAAAAGGACTTAAAATCTCCAAGAAGTGCTAAATTTGAATTTGGTGCAGTGAGCAATGGTTCTGTTAAATATATAGGAAACAATACATATTCTGTTAAGTCATATGTTGATGCTCAGAATGGCTTTGGTGCAATGATTCGTACACATTTTTCTCTTGAAATTAAGAGCATTGACGGAGGGAAAAAGTGGCAAATAGTTCGAGGTATTGACTATTATTAGTATCCTCTCCTTGCTCATTTCTTGCTGTCATTATTCGTAAATAGTTTCTTCATAAGCAAGGCCCCCATCCGTGTGGTTGGGGGCCTTTTCGCGTTCTGGTCACTTCCCCAGGAACATCTTCTCCTGCTCCTCCCAGGTCTCCGGAAGGCTCTTGGTGAGCTTGGTCAGCGTGAGCATTGGATTGAGCTGGTCGTTGATGACCGCCCTGACGATGGCCGGCGACACCGTCGCCAACCGGATGAGGCGTGCCACGTAGCTCTCGTCCTTGCCAAGCCGCTGCGCCAGCTCCAGGTTGCTCTTGATGGAGCCGTCGTCCAGGAGCTGCTGCCAGCGGCGGCCACGGGCGATGCCCTGGAGAATCGCCTCTCGGTTGCTTCCCTTCTCCGGCGCATCGGAGCCCTTGATGACCTTGCCGTTGCCGATGAACTGCCAGGTGATTGGAACCGTGACCAGCACGTTCCCGTTGTCCAGGCGCTTAGTTGTCATTAAGGTTTGATTCATTCTCGACTTCCTCCATCAGGCTCTTGACGCCCTCGGTCTTGATTTCCATTGTCAGGTGGTCCGTGTAGAGTGTAGCGCCCTCGACTAGGAGCTCCACCAGGCGGTAGCGCTCAGCCGTGGACGCCTCCGCCCAGAAGTCCCCGTCCATCATCTCAAGGTGTCCATCGTCTCCTGGCCGCACTGCATCGCAATCTGCCTGGTCACCTCCGGCGACCTGAAGATGGCGCTCAGCTTGTCGAACACCAGCTTCTCGATGACCGGCCCCGCCACTTCCTTGATGGGGCAGGACGAGATGGCCCTCTTGGTGTCGCGCAGACAGCGGTAGTACACGTAGATGCGTCCGTTCTTCCGCCTGCGGTACGGCGACAGTGGCCCGCCGCAGTGTCCGCACTTGAGCAGGCACTTTTCAGCGGGTGCGCCTCCTCGCGGCGCTCCTTGCGTCCGCCCTTCGTTGGCGAGTTGGCGTCCAGGAACTCGTGGGCCTTGTCCCAGGTCTCGATGTCGATGATGGCCGGATGGATGCTCTGGCTGATTTCGCCCTTGTAGTTGATTTGGCCGATGTACGCGTAGTTGTTGAGCACCGCGTAAATCTTGGTGTTGTTCCAGGGGATTCCCTTCCTGGTCATGACGCCGTCGCGGTTCAGCTCGGCTGCGACCTGCTTGGGTGACTGAGTCTCGACGTAGCGCCTGAAAATGCGCTGCACGATTGGCACCTCGTCCGGATTCGGAATAAGGTGGTGGTCCACCAGATTGTAGCCGATGGCGACGCAGCCGCCGGCCCAGAGGCCCTTCTTCCGCGTCGCCCGCATCTTGTCGCGGATGCGCTCGCCTATGATTTCGCGTTCATACTCCGCGAAAATCATCAGCATGTTCAACATCATCTTTCCGCCAGAGGTACTTGTGTCGATTTGCTGCGTGACGCTGACGAAGGCCACGCCCCACTTGGCGAACTGCTTCGAGAGCTCGGTGAAGTCGCAGAGCGACCGGCTCAGGCGGTCCACCTTGTAGCAGACGATGATGTCCACCTTGCCGGCCTCGCAGTCCAGCAGGAGCTGCTTGAGCGCCGGCCTGTTGGTGTTGCCGCCGCTGAAGCCTCCGTCGTCGTAGTGGTCGGGCAGGCATATCCAGCCATTCGCCTTCTGGCTGGCGATGTTGACCCAGCCGAGACTCTTCTTATACACCGAAACCAGATCGTATTTCGTCTTGCGCGAGGGATTGTCCGAATTGGCGAGCGTAACCTTCGCACCAGGCAGAAGCAGCTCCTTGCAACGTCCCGTGTTCTTGACATGAACGGTCTCGATGCTCCCTCCAATCTCCACATGGGCGATGAAGCGGTTTGGACGGTCGATGAACCTGCCAGTTTTCGTGTTTTCGTACCTCATTCCCTATGTGTCCCAGATTCAGGTCTGCCTTTTGAGAAAAAACGTGGTCTCTATCCATCTATTTGGATTGGGAAAAATATTTCCGACAATAATCCAATATGGCCTCGCGGTACTTTTTGGCGCAGTCAGGATCTTCACAGAGAAAGTGGCCAGAATGCGGATAGA
>Ga0310696_10008054_pt1 | contig 12322 bp, 8 predicted proteins | sample AusTroGonzalo_MG_4_FD_203885 | JGI IMG/M metagenome (GOLD analysis project Ga0310696, IMG submission 203885) | Bovine rumen microbial communities from tropical cattle in Woodstock, Queensland, Australia - Gonzalo_02 (v2) (version 2) | ecosystem: Host-associated > Mammals > Digestive system >... | reverse complement strand
CTCCTCAGCCTGCTTCAATTCCTCGATATCTGCCATAATTTGCACGTTTGCATATAAACATGCAAATATAGCAATTTTTTCCTAGAAATTCAATACGATTCCGCCCGTAAAATACATTCCTGCCTCGGCGTGGAGCGGGGTGCGCTGGACCACCTGGTTCAGCAGGTTGCCGCCCTTCGCCCAGAAGCCGAAACGGTGGGTGAAACGGTACTCCGCGAAGAGGCCGAGATCGACCCAGCCAGGGAGGCGGTAGGCATTGGTGATGGACCGGCCGTTGCTGTAATCGGCGTAGGTGGCCGTCGCCTTCCGGCCCGTGGACCAGGCGATATCGAGACCGCCCTTCATCCGCTCGCCATAGTTGTAGGCAGGACGGATAAAGCCAGTGAAGGCTGCCGGGGCGAAGGCTCCCGTTTCGGAGATGTTCGTATGCCGGTAGGACAGTTTGCCGTCGACCGTCACGCTCTCGGATTTCCAACCGTAGTCGAGGTCGACGAACAGGAGATTGAAGCCCTTTTCCCACAGGGCGGGCCTCAGGACCAGGATTTCGGTGAGCTCAGCCGGCTGGAGGGTGGAGGAATCGGATCCCGCCGGATTGGCCACGCTGATGTCATACATGGCCATTCCCTCCATGGGCGCATAGGTCCAGCGGGCGTAACCGCCCTGGAGGTCGTAGCGGAAGCGGCTGGCGATGTTGCCGCGCGCGCCGATCATGGCGCGGACCCGCTCCACGGAATGGCCGAACTGACCCTCGTAGGAGAAAGGATGCGAGAAGAAGCGGCCGGACAGGGTGTTGAACCGGTCACCGCCCGTCGCGGAGGTCTGGAGGATCAGCTGGTCGTCCAGCAGGTGGAAGTCCACGTGGACATCCGGATAGATGAAGCCGGACTTGTGCTGGTAGTCCTTCGACCAGAGGTTGAATTCCTCCGAATAGATGAGCCAGGAGAGCTGAACGCCCAGGCTGAAGCGCCAGCGGTCCAGGTTGAACTGGTATTTCGGTGTGAGGGCCATCCGGCCGGTATAGCCGGCGAAATCGCCCATATAGCGCGCCAGGTCCAGGTTCAGGCCCACCAAAATGCGGCGGTCGGCATCCAGCACGGGGCCGAAGTCGCCGTCCAGGGAGAACTTGCTCTCCCGGAACTCCTTCGCAATCCGCGAGAAGCTCGACAAGTCGCCGCCCAGGAAGGAATAGTCGATGGCGGCGTCATACAGCAGATGCGGCTCGTCCGAAGGCAGGGAGCGGACGCGGGCCTTGGCCTCGAGACCGCTCATCTTGTGGTAATAATAGGGGTCGTTGGCCATCCGGTTGCGGAAACCGAGGTCCAGGGAGGCCAGACCGCCGTCCCAGTTGAAGACGCCGTCGATGCCGGCCTTCGTATCGGCCAGGTAACCCTTCATCTTCTCGCCGGACTTGACGACCGGCGTGATGCCGTCCTCGGGCGTACCCAGGGCGAAATCATGATACCGTCCGAAATAGGACTGATGCGTGGCGTACACGCTCATCCGGTACTTCTCCTTCTGGAGCGGCGTCCAGACGAGGTCCAGCTCCGGATGCAGGGTAAAGCCGGCGCCGGCGCGGAGATAGAACTTCTCCGTGGTGGAAGGCTTGGGCGTGGGCTTGAGCTGCACGTAGTAGGGCGTGAACTCGTAGGCGCCCCGGTAGGGCTTCTCGAACACGGAATAGTCGAAATCCAGGTTGAACCGGGTCACGGAATCCGGCACCGCCATCTGCTGGGCGGGCTTGGCGATGGAGGAGGCGCCGCCCTGGTAGGCGTTCGTGACCTCCACGGTCGGATTCAGGTTCTGTCCATAGGCCAGGGCGGTCACCGCCGCCGCAAGGGCCGTTGCAAGGATATGCTGTCTCATCACGGGCTTACTGGTTAAGTTTTCTCAGCCGCAGTTCCACCTGGTCCAGGACTTCGTCCTCGGGACCGTAGGGCTTGTAACCGGACTTGATGCTGTCGAAGGTTGCCTTCGCCTGGGTCATGTTGCCGTTCTCGGCGAAGGTGTCGCCCAGGACGATGAAGGCCTTCGCGAGCCAGTAGTTCTGGCCGCCGGCCTTGGCCGAGAAGTCATAGACCTTGTCCTGGATGCCGGCGAATTCGGCCCGGTCGAACTTGTCCTGGATGATCAGGTACGCGGCCTCGGCGCCTTCCGCGGTGGAAGGATCCTTGGCGAGCTGTTCGAAGAGGCCGTAGGCTTCCGCGCGGCGGCTCATGCCGAGGCAGGACTTGGCGCGGACGTAGTCGGCCTCGCGCCGGAGGTCCTCGGAGGCGCCGCGGCTGCCGCGCACGGACTGCGCGGCGACGAGGGCGTCCTCGTATTCACGGGCCCGGAAGGCGGACCGCATCATGCCCACGGCGGCCGCCGTCTTGTTGTCGTCCAACTGGGCCACCTGTCCGAGATTCCGGTAGGAATCGTAGGCCTTGGGATAGCGCTGCATGGAGTAGGAAAGGTCCGCGAGACGAAGCCAGGCGGTCTCCAGGAAGGATCCTTCCAGGCCCCGGCCGACGGCGTCGGTGAAGGCGTCCACCGCCTTTTCCTTGTCGCCCAGGCCCCGGTAGCATTCACCCAGGTAGAAGGCGGCCTCCGCCACCTTGGCTCCCTCGGGATACTTTTCGAGATAGCTCTTGAACGTGCTCTCCGCCTTCGCGTAGTTGCCGCCGAGGTAGATTTCCTCGGCCGTGCTGAAGTAGACTTCCTCCTTCTGCGCATCGGTGCGGGCGGCCTTGTCGCCCAGGCTGTTGACGAAGGCGAGGTAAGCGTCCGGCTCCTGGCGGGTGCGGTAGATGGATTCGATCGCGAGGAGGGCGTCGTCGGCGTAGTCACCGCCCTGGGCGGCCACCTCCTTGTAGTACTCGAGGGCCTTGGCGTCATCGCCGCCGTTGCGGGCGATCATGCCCAGCTCCAGCAGGGCCCGGGTCGCGAAGTCGGGATCGTCGGTGGAGCTGCGGAGCGTCCGGAACGTCCGGACGGCATCTTCCGGCTCGCCCACAGAAACGTAGGCGCGGCCCAGCTCATACATTGCATCGGAGTAGTACGGGACACCCGGAGAAGCCTTCTTCACGCGCTCGAGGAACTGGACCTTGCGCGGGAAGTCGCGTACCAGGCCGCAGGCCACGCCGGCGCGGTAGTACGGATAGATGTCGTCGGGGTCGGGATAATCGGCCAGCTTGCGCTCGAAAGCGGCGATGGCGGTCGTATAGTCCTTCTGGAAGAAGTAGCAGTCGCCGATGCGGGTTTCGGCGTCGGCGCCCTGGGCGTCGTGCCGGCCGGCGAGGTAGTTGTTGAACCACTTCAGGGCGGCGGGATAGTCCTCCTCCTTGAAGAAGGTGTAGGCGATGTCATACGGGATCAGGTCCCCTTCCTTCTTGCCGTCCAGGGCGGAAAGGTTGTACAGGTCCATGAGGACGGAGCGGGCGTCGGCGTACTTGCCGTCGCGGTAGTACGATTCGGCCACCCAGTAGCGGGAGAGCTGGTTGAAGGGATCCTGGCGGGGGCTGTAGTAGGCGGCCGCCTTCAGGTGTGGCACCGCGTCGCGCCAGGCGCCGTTCTGGATGAGCTGGTTCGCGCGGAGGAAGTAGGCCTTCATGTAGTTGGACTGCATCCGCGGGTCCAGTTCGTCGATGTTGTCGTAGGCCGCGACGGCGGCCTCGTAGTCGTGGTTCGCGAGGGCGGCCATCGCCATGTAGCTGTAGATCTGGTCCCCCTTCGAAAGGGCGTCATACCGCTTCATGTAGTCGTTGAAGGCCGACACGTCGTTGTTCAGGTCGAAGGCGAGCTTCGCGTAGTTGAAGTAGGCGTCCTCCTGGATGTCCTTGTTCCAGGAAAGGGCGGAAGCGTCCTTGAAGGCGTCCAGGGCAGCCACTTTGTTGCGCAGCTGGATGTAGCTGTAGCCCAGCTGGTAATTCGCGATCTGGCCCAGGGAGTCCGTGCGCTCGGGCATCTGGCTGAAGCTTTCCACGGCGCCCTGCCAATCCTCCACCGCATACAGGACGGAGCCGGCGTAGAACCAGTCGGACCGGTTGCGGGCGGTATTGTCCGCCAGGTTCTTCTGGTAGTAGGAACGGGCCTTTTCCTTGTCGCCGAGCACAAGGTAGGACTCGGACATGATGCGGGCGAAATGAGGCTGGCGGTCCGCCGGGATCTTGTCGTAGATGTCCTCGCCGAACTTGATCACGTAGTTGTAGTCCTTCTCGTTGAAGCGGCATTCGAGGATGTAATAGTTCGCCAGCTGCGTGAAGCGCGGGTCCACCGCGGATTTGGCGAACCAGTCGGCGGCTTCCCGGAAATCGCCCAGCGAGTAGCAGACGTAGCCCAGCGAATACTGGGAAGGGGCCGTGTAGTCGGACGGCGGCAGGTTCTGCATCTTCTCCAGGAGCATCCGGGAGAGGGCGAGGTCGCCGCTGCCGAAGGCGCTGTAACCCCGCTTGTAGGCGTATTCAGCCACCTGGCCGGGCATCAGTTCGTCCTGGGTGACACAGCCGAAACGGTATGAGGCCTCCCCGTAGAGTCCGCGGTCGAACAGGTCCTGCGCCCAGCGGAAATTCACCTGCGGGACCAGGGGGGATTCGGGCCAGCGGTCCAGGAAGGCTTCGGCGCGCTGCTCGTAGCCGGGGGTCTGGAGTTCGATGGCGCAGAGGGCCGCATAGCCTTCGGCTTCGCTGCCGGGGATGCGCTCCAGCAGCTGGGCGGCCTCCGCGTACATACCGTGTCCGTAGAGTTCCAGGGCGCGGTCATATTCCGGAGTCTGGGCGGAGGCGGCCCCCGCCAGGAGGACGGCCGCCAGGGCCAGGATCAGTCTTTTCTTCATCTTCGTATAGATTATTTTACAAATTTACGAATTTTTCTGATTATCTTTGTGTAATCCAGTCCAAAAACGCAATGGAACCCATCATCCAATTCAGCGGCGCAGACATCCTGGGCGGGGACAGCGTCGTCATCTACGGCCTCGACATGGCCATCTTCCCGGGCGATTTCGTGTACATCGTCGGCAAGGTGGGTTCGGGCAAGACCTCCATCATCCGGACGATGACGGCCGAAAACCGGCTCACCAAGGGAGAGGGCACCGTGTGCGGGTTCAATCTCCGCGACATCCGTACAAAAGACATACCGATGCTGCGCCGCCGCCTGGGCGTCGTGTTCCAGGATTTCCAATTGCTGATGGACCGCTCCGTGGAGGCGAACCTCGAATTCGTCCTCCGCGCCACGGGCTGGAAGGACCGCAACGCCATCGACACCCGCATCACGGAAGTCCTGGCGGACGTGGGCATGGAAACCAAGGCCCACAAGATGCCGCACCAGCTCTCCGGCGGCGAGCAGCAGCGCATCGCCATCGCCCGGGCCCTGCTGAACAGCCCCCAGGCCATCCTCGCCGACGAACCCACCGGCAACCTGGACGGCGAAACCGCCGACGGCATCCTGAAACTCCTCCGCAAACTGAACGAGGAAGGCACGGCCATCATCATGGTCACGCACAACCGGTCCATCTTCGAGCGCTTCCCCGGCCGCGTCTTCTCCTGCGCCGACGAGCGCTGCACCGAAGTCTTCGAGGACAACACCTTCGAACTGGACCTCACGATATGACACGCAAGGAACGTTTCGCCGGCATTGTCGATTGGTTCGAAAAAAACGTTCCCATCGCCGAGACCGAACTCCACTACGGCAATCCCTACCAGCTGCTCGTGGCCGTTATCCTGTCGGCCCAGTGCACGGACCGGCGGGTGAACGTCGTCACCCCGCCCCTGTTCGACCGCTTCCCCACCCCGCAGGACCTGGCTTCCGCCAGCTTCGACGAGGTATATCCCTATGTGAAAAGCGTTTCCTATCCGAACTCGAAGACGGAGCACCTGATCGCCATGGCGCAGAAACTCCTGGCCGATTTCAACGGCGAGGTCCCGTCGGACATCGACGCGCTGATGACCCTACCGGGCGTCGGCCGCAAGACGGCGAATGTCATCGCCTCCGTCGTCTATGACAAACCCGTCATCGCCGTGGACACGCACGTATTCCGCGTCTCCCACCGGCTGGGTTTATCGAACGGAAAAACGCCCCTGGAGGTCGAGCGCGACCTGGAGCAGCACATCCCGGATCACCTCCGCGCCCGCTCCCACCATTGGCTCATCCTCCACGGCCGCTACACCTGCACCGCACGCGCCCCTAAATGCGCTGCCTGCGGCCTTACCTACTGGTGCAAGCAGTACGCCGAGGAAGCAGCAGGAACACGATAGCGAGGGCGAGTCCCAGGACGAAGGCGGGGATGGAGGCCTCTGCCCCGAAAGAGCCGCCCGTGAGCCAGTCGGAACCCTGGATGACCGGGGTGATGAGGGACGGGGTGCCGTTTCCCGAGACAGCAAAACCGAAGACCGGGCCCTGGAAGTAGTTCCAGGACCAGTGGATGCCGATGGGGACCCACAGGGTGCCGGACCATTTGTAGGCGGCGCCCAGCAGGAGACCGGCCTCGACGGCGATGGCCAGGGACGACCACACCGTGGCGTTCGAGTTGGTGATATGGACAAAGCCGAAGATCAGGGCCGATGCAACCAGGCCGACGGCAGTCCCCCACCGGTCGTCGATCATCCGGAACACGATCCCGCGGAACAGGACCTCTTCCCCGACGCCGACGACCAGGAACATGAACAGGCTCCTGATCAGCGCTTTCCAGTCCCAGTTCACGCTGTCGATGCGATAGCCGCCCAGGAGGGCGATGCAGCCCGTGACCAGGATGAAAAACAGGATGCCCACGCCGAAGCCGATGGCGGTGTCGCCCGCGAGCCGGTGCATTGGGAGGTCCCGGGCCTTCTGCTTTTCCGTCCATTTCCACCAGAGCGCATACAGCGCCAGCACGCCGGCGGGAGTCAGTACACACATGAAGGCTTGGAGCCAGAGCGGCATGTGCACAGCCTCATCCAGGACCGTCGGGATGGAGGAGAAAGCGTATGCGAGGATAAACAGGAAGCACCCCGCGATGAAAAGCAGGATCCATTTCCAGAAAGGGGTATCTGTCCGTGTCATGGTCTATCTGTTCTTGAGGATGGTGGAAACGGTGTCCAGCAGGCGGATGGTCAGGGCATAATGGCCGGAGAGAACATCGTAGATGCCGTCCTCGGAGAGCACGCCGCGCTTGAGGTCCGCGGGCAGTTTGCCAGCCTCGTCGGCCTCGAAGTCTTCGCGCCAGTCATCGTCTTCGTAATAGGCCGCCAGTTCCTTCACGTCTTCCTGGATGCCTTCGAAGGCGTCCAGCGCCTCTTCCAGGTTCTCCAGGACGGGGGTAATCCGGTCCAGCAGCGTCTCGAAATGCTGGATTCTTTCAATCTGTCCCATATCGTTTCTTAGTTACTATCAAATAGTTACCGGCCTCCGAAACCGCATCGGCCCGGACGCCGAACAGGTGGATGTCTCCGCCTGAAACACAGCCTGTCTTCTTCCGCAGCAGGTCGGAGGTCATGGGCACGTTCCGGGCCGTCACCTCGGCCTGCGGCCACCGCTTTCCCGCCTCCTTCATCGTCCGGTTGTTCAAGGGCATCACCTCCAGGATCTCGAACACCTTTCCGAAAGGCCGCAGTTCCTCCGGAACCGCCTCCCCCACATACAGGTGCGTATGCTGTCCCAATTTGGTCAATCCGAACCGCCCGCAAGGCAGCTCGAACGCCCCGGCCTTGAGCAGGGCCTTACCGGGTTCGAAAAGGAAGATTTCTCCACTCCGCTTCGCTCCGGTCGAGATGGCTAGGGGGCCGACGGTTCCTGAGCCGGTTGCTGAGCCTGTCGAAGTAGTCGAAGGACCGTCGGGGATCTCCATCACGGCGCCGCCCTCGACAATGAAGGTCGCAGGGGTCCCTTCCCAGTCGCGGTCCAGCAGGAACAGAAGTTCCTTGCACTCCCCTCCCGCGGCTACGACGTGGACCTCTTTCACATGGGCGCCAAGCCGCTTGCAAGCCATCGTGATGTCCGCCATCGGCGAGAGTTTTAGCAACACGTACCGGCTCGCTTCGAACAGCTCCGGCAGCAGCCCCAGCACGTCCGGCTGACACTCCTCGATGAGGAACACCTTCCGGCCGTCTTCGGCCCTGCGCGCCGGATCCAGGAAAATGACATCGGGCTCGAACCCGCCGAGCACCTCCCGCACATTCCCCGGCTCCACCCGCACATTCCGAAACTGCACGTTCTCCACTCCCAACTCCCTGAAATTCAGCTCCGTCGCCCTTGCCAACTCAACCTGCATCTCATTATACAGCACCTCCTCCGCCACCTGCGCGAACGCCCACGCATCCACCCCCATCCCCCCTGTCAGATCTGCAATTCTCAAACTGCTCCCGCAAACCTTTGCCTTATACTTTGCTGTTTCTGAAGAGCTGCACTGTTCTCCGGAGAGCCGGAAGGGATAAACCAGCGAGGGAACGGCGTACCATTCGGGGACTTTCGTGCGGAGCTTGCGCCGGACCTCCAACGTCGTGACAGCCAGGTCGATGTCGACGTCCGGGTACTTGTCACGCGCGAGCAGGAGGCGGACCGGGTCGTCCCCCTCGTGCTGCAATATGAAATCGGCGAAAGACATTGCATTGCAAAAATACACATTATTCGCTATATTTGTACGATAGAGAAAAACACTAAAACACCGATACGACATGAAAGATTACAAGGATGTGGTCAAGAGCTGGCTCGAAGGGAACTTCGACGCCGAGACCAAGGCAGAAATCAAGAAACTGCAGGAAACCGACCCCGTCGGCCTGGAAGACGCCTTCTACCGGAACCTCGAGTTCGGCACCGGCGGCCTCCGCGGCATCATGGGCGTGGGCACCAACCGCATGAACAAGTACACCGTGGGCATGGCCACCCAGGGCCTCGCCAACTACATCAAGGCCCATGTGGACGGCGCCGCCAGCGTGTGCATCGCGCACGACAGCCGCAACAACTCCCGCCTGTTCGCCGAAATCTCCGCGGACGTCCTGTCCAACAACGGCATCCACGTCTTCCTGTTCGACGCCCTGCGCCCCACCCCGGAGCTGAGCTACTCCATCCGCCTCAAGGGCGCGACCGCCGGCATCATGGTCACCGCCAGCCACAATCCCAAGGAGTATAACGGCTACAAGGTCTTCTGGTCCGACGGCGGCCAGATTACCGCGCCCGTGGACAAGGACATCGTCGCCGAGGTCGCGAAGATCGAGGACCCGGCCGACGTCCGCTTCGCCCCGGTCGCCGGCACCGTTCCCGGCGGCATCGAGCCGATGGGCGCCGAGGTCGACGAATGCTACCTGAAGGACCAGCTGTCCCTCATGCTGTCCCCGGAATCCGTTGCCCGCCACGCGGACCTCAAGATCGTCTACACCCCGCTGCACGGCTGCGGCGTCAAGCTTATGCCGGAAGCCCTCGCCCGCATCGGCTTCAAGAACGTCATCCACGTCCCCGAGCAGGACGTCAGCGACGGCAACTTCCCGACGGTCGTCTCCCCGAACCCGGAGGAGCCCGCGGCCATGAAGATGGCCCTGGAGAAGGCCGATGAGACCGGCGCGGACCTCGTCCTCGCCACCGACCCGGACGCCGACCGCCTGGGCATCGCCGTCCGCAACGACGAAGGCAAGATGGTCCAGCTCACCGGCAACCAGACCTGGAGCTTCCTCACCTACTACATTCTTACCCGCTGGCAGGAGCTCGGCAAGCTGGACGGCAAGCAGTACTGCGTCAAGACCATCGTCACCAGCGAACTGCTCGCCGCCATCTGCGAGCACTTCGGCGTGAAGTGCTACAACGTCCTCACCGGCTTCAAGTACATTGCGGAGATCCAGAAGCAGCAGGAAGGCCAGGCCACGTTCATCTGCGGCGGCGAAGAGTCCTACGGCTTCAACCTCGGTTCTTTCGTGCGCGACAAGTGCGCCCAGGTCGCCGGCTGCGCCGTGGCCGAGTGCGCCGCCTGGGCCGCCGACCAGGGCATGACCCTGTGGCAGCTCCTCCAGAAGGTGTACAAGGAGTACGGCCTGTACGTGGAGAAGATGGTCTACATCGTCCGCAAGGGCAAGTCCGGCGCCGAGGAAATCCAGAAGATCATGGCCGACTACCGCGCCTGCCCGCCGAAGGAGATCGCCGGCAGCCCGCTCGCCAAGGTCATCGACTACAACAAGCCCGAGGAGACCGGACTCCCGAAGTCCAACGTCCTCCAGTTCTTCAACGAGGCCGGCGACGTGGTGACCGTCCGTCCTTCCGGCACCGAGCCCAAGATCAAGTTCTACTTCGGCGCACGGGGTGACGACGCCCCCGCCAAGATCGAACAGCTCAAGGCGCAGTTCATTTCATAAGTCAATGATACACAAGACCATACTTTTCCTTGCAACGGCCGCCCTCCTGGCGGCCGGTTGCACGCAAGCCCCCGTGTACGACGATCCCGACACACAGGCCGCCTCGGCCCTGGCGCACCGGCTCCTCGGCAAGACCGCGGACCGGATCGAATTCCGTCTGTCGGCCACCGACACGACGGATGTCTTCCGCCTTTCTTCCAAAGGCTCCCGCATCGTCATCGAGGGCAACAACGCCAACTCCATGGCCGTGGGCCTGAACCATTACCTGAAGTACTACTGCCTCGTGAATGTGGGGTGGTTCTCCTGGGACAAAGTCGACGTTCCCAAGAAACTTCCGAAGGTGGCCGAGCCCGTCGAGATCAAGGCCCGGGTCGAGGACCGCTTCTTCCTCAACTACTGCACCTTCGGCTACACGATGCCCTGGTGGCAGTGGAGCGAGTGGGAGCATTTCATCGACTGGATGGCCCTCCAGGGCATCAACCTGCCGCTCGCCATCACCGGCCAGGAGGCCATCTGGTATAAGATCTGGACCGAACTGGGCCTGACCGACGAGGAGGTCCGGACCTATTTCACGGGCCCCGCGCACCTGCCGTGGCACCGGATGCTGAACATCGACCACTGGGGCAGCCCGCTGCCGATGTCCTGGCTGGACGGACAGGCCGAACTCCAGAAGAAGATCGTCGCCCGCGAGCGCGAGCTGAACATGAAACCCGTCCTGCCCGCCTTCGCCGGCCACGTCCCGCCGGAACTGAACCGGATCTATCCCGAGGCGCAGATCGAGCGGATGAGCGACTGGGCCGGCTTCGACCTGGCGGACTATCCGTACTTCCTGGACCCGATGGACCCGCTCTTCCCCGTCATCCAGAAAAAGTTCGTGGAGAAGGAGACCGAAATCTACGGGACCGACCACATCTACGGCATCGACCTTTTCAACGAGATGATTCCCAAGAGCTGGGAGCCCGACTACCTCTCCCGCTTGAGCCGCCAGTGCTACGAGTCCCTCGCGGCGGCCGATCCGGACGCCGTCTGGCTGCAGATGACCTGGCTGTTCTGGAACGAGCGCAAGTACTGGACGCAGGACCGCATCGAACCGTATATCACCTCCTATCCCGCGGAGAAATCCATCCTGCTGGACTACTACTGCGAGCGCCAGGAAGTCTGGCGCCAGACGCAGAGCTACTACGGCGTTCCGTTCATCTGGTGCTACCTGGGTAACTTCGGCGGAAACACTTATCTGGCAGGCAATTTCGCGGATATCGACAAGCGGATCGAGGGCACCTTTGCCGAGGCCGGCCCGAACTTCAAGGGCCTCGGCTCCACCCTGGAAGGCTTCGACTGCAATCCGTTCATGTACCAGTTCATCTTCGAGAAAGCCTGGGAGATCCCGCAGCACAAGGACCTCGCCGTCTATGGACAGGCCCTGGCCGACAGCCGCCTCGGCCTCGTGAGCGAACCCGGCCGCGAAGCCTGGAAAACGCTCCTGGAAGAGATTTACGTGGACCGTTCCGTCCCGGGGCACAGCCCGATCATGAACCTCCGTCCGTCCTTCGGGCGCTCCTCCTCCTACCACTCCAGTGTCAAGTTCAGCTATGAGAACGAGAAGCTGCTGGAAGTCATCCAGAAACTGCTGGAGGCCGATGCCCATGGCAGCGCCTACGACTTTGACCTCGTGAACCTGACCCGCCAGTATCTCTCCAACCGTTTCGAAGCCCTCTTCGCCGATTACAAGAAGGCCTACGAGGCCGGTGACCGCGATGCCCTTGCCAAGGAGCAGGCCGCCCTCCTGGACATCTTCGACCGGATGGAAGAACTCCTGTCCACCCACACCTACTTCCTCGTGGGCAAGTGGATCGCCGACGCCCGCGCCTGGGGTGCCACCCCGGAAGAGTCCGACTATTACGAGTCCAACGCCCGCAACCTCCTCACCACCTGGGGCGACCGCGGCAACATCCTCACCGACTACGCCGACCGCACCTGGGCCGGCCTCGTAAGCACCTATTACAAAGGTCGTTGGGAGTTGTTCTTCAAGGCCGTGA
>Ga0310696_10008053_pt1 | contig 12322 bp, 11 predicted proteins | sample AusTroGonzalo_MG_4_FD_203885 | JGI IMG/M metagenome (GOLD analysis project Ga0310696, IMG submission 203885) | Bovine rumen microbial communities from tropical cattle in Woodstock, Queensland, Australia - Gonzalo_02 (v2) (version 2) | ecosystem: Host-associated > Mammals > Digestive system >... | reverse complement strand
TTCTTGCACCATCTGGTGGAACATCCATTGATGGCATTTTGTATCCATTGGGACCAAATTTAACTATGGTTGATTACAGTTCCAGTATGGGTAATCTGCCATGGGGTGTTGCCGAAGGCGAATGCGTTGTTATCGGTGGCGATGGCACAATCACAGTTGAAGGGACGACCCACATCTATAATACTACGTGGAGTGGTTTCTATCTTGGACTTGAAATTGAAAAGCAGATGACTTTGTCAGATAAACTTCGTTTCTATGCCCAAGTCAGCATGCCAAAATATTCATCCGAAGGAACATGGCCAAATCGTGACGATTGGCAACAAAACCCAAGTTTTCTGGACGAAGGTGACAATGGTGCTTTTGCTTATGAAGCAGAATTGGAGTATTCTTATCAACTGTCTGATCGTATGCAATTATCTTTGACTGCCGATACCAACTATTTCCATATTGGCAAAATTTCTGGTGAATTGTATGTCGCAGAATCTGTTGTGTATTACGAAGATGAATTGAATCCGGGTAACTGGGTTGCAGAAACAATCCCAGCCTATACAGAACATGTCAACGAAGCTTTGAAAGAAGGAACATGGCGATCATTTGGATTGCGTCTTGGATTGAAATATTCGTTTTAATTAATGTGGGGTAATATGAAATATAAATTGCCTGTGGTTTGTGGGTTGTTGTTTGCGCTTTGTGTCAATATGGCGCACGCAGAACGTGGTGCTTTTGATTTGGACAGATGGGACAAAGTAATGCAGGATATTCGCGCCAAGGCAGCTGCTGAAAAAATCAGCCTATCTGTTATTGATGAAACATTAAAATCACCTGTATTTATCCCCGGAATTGTTAAATCAGACAAAAATCAATCTGAATTTAAATTGACTTTGGAACAATATTTAAATCGCACGGTCAGTGCTGAACGCGTTCAAAAAGGAAAAAAGCAGCGCGCTACTTATCCGACATTATTATCAAATGTAGAAAAACAATTTGGAATTCCGCGTAATGTGACATTGGCTTTTTGGGGGATGGAATCTAATTATGGCGCTGTAAAATCTAAATATCAATTGACACATGCTTTTATTACTTTGATTTATGAAGGACGCCGTGAAGAATTCTTTTCTAAACAATTGATTGCGTTGATGAAAATCGCAGATAAAAACAAACTGGCAATAAATAGTATTCATGGTTCTTGGGCGGGCGCGATGGGGCATTTTCAATTTATACCGACTACATTGACCCAATACGGTATGGACGGTAATAACGATGGTCGTGTTGATATTATAAACAGTGTCGGTGATGCTATGTACAGCGCTGGGAATTATTTGAATAAATTGGGTTGGAATAAAAACGAACCAATCGTATATCGTGTAATATTGCCTGCTGATTTTGACCGGGATGTTATGAACGGTGACACAAAAAAAACTTTCACAGAATGGGCAAAGATGGGCGTTATGAATCTTGACGGAACACCTTTGGATGCGGGTGATACTGTTGTTGGTTTGATTGCTGATGTAAAGAATATTGATAAAATAATTGACTCTCAAATGGATACCAATCAATCACTTGATACCGATGTTGCACCGACACCTGTAATAAAGGCCTATTTAACATATCCAAATTTTTACAGAATAAAAAAGTGGAACAATTCATCTTGGTATGCAATCGCGATTGCCGAATTGTCTGATAAATTGAAATAAAAACTCTCTCTTATACTAAAAATCGTAAAAGTCCAGCAGAAATAAAAACAATTGATTGTGAAGTTTTTCTTTGGTATCATTAGCCTTGTTATTACAAAGGATATTTAATTATGGCTATAAAAGTTCGTGATTTCGAAGTGCGCCTTACACGCAACAAAGAAGAAAGAAAACAAGTGCGCCAATTGCGTTATGAAGTGTTCTGTTTGGAAGAAGGCGCGTCCGCAACCGAAGAGCAAAAAAACCTGGGTGAAGAATACGATGCATATGATACTTATGCTGATTATATGGCGGTTTTGCACAATGGTAAAATCGTTGGAACTTATCGTATTATCGACAGAGATGCCGCGGAAAAAATGGGCGGTTTTTATACTGAAAGTGAATTTAATTTATCTAAGATTAAAAAAGTAAAAGGCAATATTGCAGAAATGTCGCGTGCTTGCGTTAAAAAAGAATATCGCGATGACGGTTTGGTTATTCGTTTGCTTTGGGCGGGATTATGTGAATATGTCGTAAAGCGCAAAGTTGTATTATTGTTCGGTGTGCCGTCCTTTGTTGGAACAAATCCTGCACAATCGGCTCAGGCGCTGTCTTATCTTTACTATAACTGTTTATCGCCATCGCATTTATTGGCAACTGTGTTGAAAGAAAATTTAGATCCATCTGTTGACCCACGCATGACGCAAATGAACATTTTGCCACGCGCCTTTGTTAATGAAGACGAAGCGAGAAAACAAATGACACCTTTGATTAAGGGCTATCTGCGTCTTGGGGCGACATTTGGTCGCGGTGTATTTATTGATAAACCTTTTGGGACATACGATGTGTTCGTTCTTGTTCAAACAAAGAAAATTGATAAAGTATTCCAAAAACATTTTGCTGGTTCAGAAACCGCTTTCGATGAATTTGATATCAAAGAAGGACCATTGCATATTTTGACGCGTATAGTAATGTCGCCGTTTACTGGAACAGCCAAGGCAATAAAGGCTTTTGGTGAATTATTCATGCGCGAAGATGCGGATGATATTGAATACATTGACAAAGAAGAAACAGACGAGACGGACAAATAAAAATGAAAATACGTAAACCAAATATTTTTATCATCCCTTTTAAAATTTTATGGTTTATATTGGCGTGGATTATGGTGTTGATAAACGCGTTTATTTTGTGCTTTGTCCCCCAGGGTAAATTGTCTGTTCGATACATGCGTTTTTTCATGCGTCAGTTTAATTTTATGACGGGGGTAAAATTCAAAGTGCATGGTAAATTAACATCAAAGCGTCCATTACTTTGCGTGTGCAATCATATTTCTATTTTTGAAATGGCGACTATACCTGTGGCTTTTGGTGGGTCGTTTTTCGGCAAGAAAGAAATTTCTACATGGCCACTGATTGGTTGGATTGCAAAAAAGTTTGGTGTGATTTTTATTGACCGCCGTCCTTCGCGTGCAACAGAAGCTTTGGCATTAATAAAAAACGAATTGGAACACGTAGATTATCCTTTGTTCATTTTTCCGGAGGGTACAACAACAAACGGTGCATATGTAAAGCAGTTTAAAAGTTCACTGTTTGATGTCGTGGAAAAAACTGGTGCAACTGTGCAACCTGTGGTTATTCATTATCGCTTAAAAGACGGAACAAAAATAAGTGATATCGACATGGCAAATCATTTTGCTTATTTTTCGAACAACAAACAAGATTGCGGTCCGTTTTGTAAGATTGAACGCAGTGCATTTATGCAGGCTTTTCACATAATGGTATTGGGTGGATTTTTGGTTGAAATAGATGTGTTGCCCGTTCCCGACTTGTCGGGTATGGACAGAAAACAAATGGCAGAACACCTGCATGAAATAGTTTCAAAAGAATATATGAAAAATAAATAAACTAATAATTAAGGTAGATAAAAAATGAAAACAGCAATTACACCAACAAGAAGTGAAAATTTTAATGAATGGTATCAAAATTTAATTGTGGCTGCTGATTTGGCAGAAAATTCACCTGTGCGTGGATGTATGACCATTAAACCATACGGTTGGGCAATTTGGGAATTAATGCGCGATGAAATGGATAAACGCATAAAGGCAAGTGGTGTATTAAACGCGAACTTTCCATTGTTGATACCTATTAATTTTTTCAATAAAGAAGCAGAACATGTCGCGGGCTTTGCCAAAGAAGCAGCCGTTGTCACACATTATCGTTTAAAAATGATTGACGGAACACTGCAACCAGACCCAGAAGCAAAACTGACTGAGCCATACATAATTCGTCCAACTTCTGAAACGATTATCGGCGAAGCAATGTCAAGATGGGTTCAATCTTATCGTGATTTGCCATTGAAATTAAATCAGTGGGTAAATGTTATGCGTTGGGAAATGCGCCCAAGATTGTTCTTGCGCACCGCTGAATTTAACTGGCAAGAAGGACACAATGTTTTCGCCACGCATGATGAGGCAAATGAAGACGCGCGTAAAATGCATAAAATGTATGCCGAATATATGGCTAATGTTTTGGCGATACCTGTTATCATGGGCGAAAAAACACCTGAAGAGAGATTCGCTGGTGCAGACCACACTTATACAGTTGAACAAATTATGCAAGACGGCAAGGCACTGCAGGCCGGGACTTCACACGATTTGGGACAACATTTTGCAAAATCTTTTGGTATTCAATATCTGGGGACAGATGGGAAATTAACACACGGTTGGACAACATCTTGGGGAACATCTACCCGTATGATGGGTGGTTTGTTTATGACACATTCTGATGACGATGGTTTGATTTTACCCCCAATAGTTGCGCCATATCAAATTGTTGTTATTCCAATAACTCGTGAAGAAAATGAAAAAGAATTAAATGCTTGTGCGAATAAATTAGCAGAACAATTACGCACCAAGGGCATTCGTGTTTTGGTTGATGATACTGATGCGCGTGCCCCTGATAAAATGTGGAAATGGATTAAACGTGGTGCGCCATTACGCGTTGAAATCGGCGTCAAAGAAATGGCGGATAATACATTGACCGTTACGCGTCGTGATTTGGGAAAGTCTTCGAAAACGACAGTTGCGGTGGAACATTTTCTAAACAATGCAAAAAATATGTTGGATACAATTCAACATGATATGTTGGTTGCTGTTGAAAAACGCAATAAAACCATGATTCATGATGTCAAAGATTTAAAAGAATTAGAATCTGCATTGGAATCTGGTAAGATTGGATTTTTCCGTATTAAATATGACCAAACAACAAACGCGGAATTTGATGGTTTGATTGAAAAATATAAAATCAGTCGCCGTTGTTTGGACGACAAAGACCCAACATTTGTATTCGTTGCAAAATCTTATTAATCCGTCTTTGCCGTTGCAAAGCCGCGATAAAAAAGTGGTATTTTATTTCAAAATTATCCCAACATTAAAAAACCGGCATTTGCCGGTTTTTAATTTTTACACGCCAACACTATATTATCCACCAATGTTTCCGTTGTTGCGCCACGGGAATTTAAAATTATCGTATTTTTTGCCCCCATTAAAAAGCACAATGGTTCAAAAGTTCCTGCAACCACAGACAAAGATTTGAATATTGCGTTGCCTGTGTTTATGTTATCTACAACAATGATGTCTGCGATATTTCCAGTTAAATGTTTTTCGATTCGAATGTTTTTATCCAGCGCAACATCCAACTGTTCAACACGCAAAGTATTTTCTGGGAATTCTTTTTTATGTGCCGAATACCAATCGTGTAAAAGCGGTGCTATTTTTGTATTTGTATCACCACCCGCAGAAATCAAAGACACAAAAGGCGCGCGCGTTTTATCAATAAATTTACCGAACAGATAAACCGCATTTTCAACTATGTGCGTCAACTGATTTTCATCTGGATACGGAACGCATGCCGCATCAGTCAAAACAAAAGGTGGTCGTTGTTTTGTTTTATCCACAAACACAGCACAATGAGTCAAATAAAATTTTTCACCATTCATAAACTTTTTATTTATCGCAATCACATGGCATAAAAAATCGTCAGAATGAATATCGCACTTCATCAAAATTAATTCATCATCGCAAACTGGTAATTCATCACCATCTGGCGCAGATTCCCAGCCAACCAAATTTGGACATTTTTGCATTGCTGATTCAATTGCTTTTTTATATTTATCGCCTACTTCACCAAAGCATAAAATTTTTTTCATGAATTTTGTCCTTTTCGATGTCGGGAATAATAGCAAAATATAAATATTTTTATCAAATACTTTTTTGTGATATAATTATTACAACGAAATCAGGAGAGATATATGAAAATAGCAATTATTGGTGTGGGAACGGTTGGTTCTGCAATCGCAACCGCTGTTCAAAAGACGGGGTTGGCGCATGAAATAGTTTTATTCGACCGTGATGGCATTCGCGCACGCGCTGCCGCTGAAGATTTGGGACACGCATCTGCTTTTTCTTATGATATTAAAATAACCGCGGTCAGCACCTATCGTGCTATCAAAGGTTCTGAGATAGTTATTATTGCGGCGGGGGCAAATCAACGCATTGGCGAAACACGTATGGATTTGCTGAACAAAAACGCAGCTGTGATTGAAGATATTATTCCACGCGTTATGGCAAATGTGGATAGTAAAAAAGTAAAACTTGTCATTGTCACAAATCCGCTGGATGTTATGGTTATGTTGGCACAAAAATTATCTAAATTGCCAGCGACGCGCGTAATTGGAACCGGAACAATGCTTGATTCTGCAAGATTTAAAATTATTTTATCCAGACATCTTGGGATATCAACACGTTCTATAACTTCTTATGTTTTAGGCGAACACGGAGATTCTTCGGTTATAAATTGGTCTTCGGTTTGTGTTGGGGGAATTGCATTGGATGATTTTTGCAAGCAAGCTAAAATATCTTTACCACAAACAACCCGCAACAGTATTGAACATCGTGTAAAAAACGCAGCTTATGAAATTATCAAAGGGCGCGGTGCGACTTGGGACGGTATTGGTGCGGCTGTTGTTGATTTGTTATACGCAATCGTGAACGATGAAAAACGCATACTTACTACATCTGTTGTTTCTGGTGTTGGCAAAGAAGCAGTTGCTATATCTCTGCCCCGCGTTATTGGTTCAAACGGTGTCATAATGAATTTACATCCAAAGATGAACGCGACAGAAACAAGTGCCCTTCGCAAAAGCGCGAAAATCATAAGAAAAAACTTTGATTCAATGTAAAAGAAATCAATCTTATAGACCCGTAAAAATCCTGTGATATATTGAAAATCAACATACGCAGGATTTTTTTATGAACAGAAAAGATATAACTTTTCAAATTGGTGATAATGGTTGTCGTCTTTATGCGCTTTGCAACGGACAACAAATTGGAAGCATATTTTTTGTTCGCATTGGTCATGACAAACTTATAATTTCAGACGCTGAAATAGATTCAAAATATCCATCCCATGAAATCGAATTATATTTAGTCCAAGAAATAATCACGATGGCACGCGCACAACACAGAAAAATTTTATCAATATGCCCGTATATTTCTGAAATATTTACTCAGCATCCTGAATTTGATGATGTTCGTATGCTAAATCGTGGTCGATAAAAATAAAACCGCCACAGTATGGACAAAACTGTGGCGGGGCTCCCTTCCTTCCGCAGATAGCGGAAACTGAGTTTATGCAGCCATACGATTTGCAGATTTACTGTTTTCTTTGTCTGCATCCATAATTTTCTTGGCTTCGGCAAACACCATTTCTTTGACACGCAAAGCCAAATCAGATGTTTCCAAAGTTTCAGCGGCTACATCAAAATTGTCTGTCCGTATTTGCAACGAAACATATGCGCCAATCAGCGCAGCACGCGACAAATCTTCGATAGAACGAGGTGCATTATTCTTTCCAATATGCAATTCATCACTTAGCGAAACGATTTGCCTGTCCGCGTTAACCCATACAGTCGTTGTCAAAACTTTGTCCAGAGCAATCATAATCTCTTTTATATTTTTTGACATTGGTTCCTCCCTTCCTGTCCTTTGGTTTGTAAGAAAAAAATAAACTTTTTATTGTATTTACTGGTGTATTTACAATTTTTTATTTTTATTTTTTCCTGATTGTTATTTTTTCCCAGATTTCTGGTTTTTGCCTGATTTCCGGGGTCTTAATCCTTCCTTCCGTTTGTCTATACAATCATCTTAGAATAAAAACGAATCGCAGGTCAAGAGCAAATTTTAATTTTTTCAAAAAAAATTTAAAAATCGCAGATTTATGGGGAAAGAAAGGTCGTTATTTTACCATCAAGCACTGTGTCATTACAAACTTTCTTTACCCCCTTCCCGCCGTTGGCGGACTTACCACATGGGACAGAATCTTTATTCTTGGCGCAGTCTAAATTCCCCGCCCGGGGCGGGTGGGGGTAAAAAATTTTTCACAAACATGTATTTTTGTGCTTGCGCGAATTTTGGTAATATGATAAAATTAGTTAAAAAGGAAAGGGAGTTGCCCGTGAAAAGATTTATTTGTGTATTAAGTGGTTTGCTTGTTTTACCTGCGTTTGCAGAGGTTGCACCAGTCTATTACGACGATGTTGTTGAATATACTGATGATGCAGTTAGTGCTGAAAATTCTGTTGAATCTGTCGCACAGAAAAATGTTCAACAGCGAACAAACATTAATCGTTCGACATCCGCGTCACGCGCGGTTGCTGCGGGAACGAATGCGGCTTCGCGAACAAATACATCTTCGCGCGCGGTTGCTTCTTCGCCAAGGACGGCTACATCTGGTACAACACGCGGAACAGTGGCGCGGACAGCAAAAACATCTGCAACCGCAACACGTGGCACTTCAAATGCTTCACGTGCGGTGACTTCGCGTTCTGCCCAAAACACAAAGCCTGTAGCGGCACGTGTTGGTGTGGTAAGTGATTATGTTGTATCAGGCTCCAGGGGCGGTAATTATATTGGAACAACCCCCAGTATTTCTACTACCGGCAGTGTGTATAATGCAAACCCACGTATCAGTGTTGCGAATCGTCGTGCATCTACACGTCTTTCTACACCAATTGTGTCATCTAACACGACAACTACAACTATTACCCAAGAAGATGTTTCTGCTACAACCAGCAATTTGACAAACATCGCTGAATTGACTGATTATTGCAAGGCTCAATATGCGGCTTGTATGGATAATTATTGCAATATTTTAGACGACAACCAGGGTCGTTGTTCTTGTTCCAAAAACATAAAAAATTATGAAAAGACAGAACAGACATTGGCTGCCGCTACTGAAGAATTTCAAAATGTTGTTCAACAAATAAGATATATTGGTTTGACATCTGACCAAATCGAAGCTTTGTTCACAGAAACCGAAGCGGAACTTACCATGAAATCTACAACAGATTCTTCGCGTCTAAAGAACAGTCTGGACAGCATCAAAAAGAAAATTGTTGATGTTTCGACACCGTCTGCGGCTTCGACTGTGACCAGTGGTTTGACTTTGGATATGAATGGTTTATTGACGGCTGATTTTTCCCAAGGTTTTGATTTGAATTCATTCTTGAATATGAACAACAATTCGGCAAGTGTTTCTAATCAACGCGGTGACCAGTTGTATAAAACTGCGGCGGGACGTTGCAAAACGGCTGTTTTGAATTCTTGCACAACCCAGGGTATTGATGCCAACATCATAACTAATGCTTATGATTTGGAAATCGATAAACAATGTGTGTTGTATGAACGCGCATTAAACGATGCCAACGCGGAAATGAAGCAAAATGTGACAAACGCAACGACTATTTTGCAACAGGCACGTCTGCTGTTGGCACAAAACAAGAATTCTTATGATTTACGCGGATGTATCGCGGCAATCGATTCATGTATGCAAGACGAATATGTCTGTGGTCCAGATTATGAATTATGCTTGGACCCAACCGGTAAATATTTAGCAAATGGTGAAATTGTAAAGGGTGGAACACCTGGCGTTTCCGGCGGTCAACCAAGAACAGATGATGTAATGTGTGCAACTGCCTGCGACACCTGGGACGATTTAGGATATGGTACAAATTATGATGACACCAATTCTACAAGAAGCGACTTGTGTAGCGATTGTGTACCCAAAGAAAACTGGGTCAGTGAAGGTATGTACAACCTTTATTCCACATGGGATTATAAAGATGGTGGCACCAAAAATGCGTGGAGTATGGGCGAAAAAGAAAGCTTGGGTGGATACATTGATACTAATTTAGATACATGGAAATCTGAATATAAAAGATCTGAAAACAAAACATACACCGATAACATGGCAATGTATTTGTTGCAAAAGATTGGTTATATCGATTCTGATGACAAAGTTCATGGTATGTGTGCATCAACTATGAAACAATGCCAAGATTACACATTTTCAACCAAAAGGTCAAAGAAATCTTATATCCCAGATAACGAAGTTATTCGTCAGTATTTGAACGCGACATTGGCAAAGATAAAGGTTCAACAAGATGCAATCATTGCTGATTATGCCGAAGATTGCCGTAACGATGTGACTTCTTGTTTGGCGACAAATGGATATGATGAAAGTGCGCCTAATTCAACCGCAACAAAAACAGCAATTAATGCTTGTGCGGCAGAAATCACAACATGTATGTCTGTTGGCGGATATCAAATCACCGAAGGCGTAAGATTAACATTGCGTGCTATGTCTGATTGGGTTGCAAGTATCATGTTAACTTGCCCAGAAAACCAGTATCTGGCTGATGATGGCGCTGGTCATGTATATTGCAAGAGCTGCCCTCAGGTGTTGGCTATTGTTGATGCAAATGGTAGATTCTCTGGCGACTATGAAGGTGATGATAATTATGCCCCAATAAATGCTAATTCTTTAACAAGCGATACAGTGTTAGGAGAAAGACCATCGTATGTTCCAATGGTTTCTGTTGGTGGTCGTGTGGCGTCTTGTACCTGTCCAGATGGCTATACTATGTATTCTGTAAATAACATTGATTTGGTTGGTGGTGATTGGACCGTAACATTTAATACAGGTGATTCTCATTATACGTGTATTGACAATTCTGTAAGATGTGGATACGGTAGCAGCTCCACTGTGACATGTGAAAAAGTTTCACAATAGTCGTTGCATGATAAAAAAGCGTTGGAAACAACGCTTTTTTATTATCTATTTTTATTATGTTTTATTATGGACATGCTAATTTTATGTTACATAAAAAACGCCGATGGCGTTTTTTTATTCTTTGTTCTTTAATTCTTCTTTAATCTTAGAAAGAGAACCGGTTAATTCGCGGATTCTGCCGTAAAAGTCAGATTTACACAAATTTGCCGCATATTCCAACGCATGCGACCATGCCAAAGCATCGCTGTTTCCATGCGTTTTTATTGAAAATCCGTTAAGTCCTAAAAACACCGCCCCAGCATACGAACGTGGGTCTATTTTGTTCTTTAACCTTTTAAACAAATGAATAAGGAAAAAGGTGCCAAGTATAGCAATCAAAGAACGCTTGTAATTTGCCCGGACAATGCGGGAAATCATTTTCGCGGTACCTTCTACCGTTTTTAACATAACATTGCCCGTAAAGCCATCTGTGACGACAACTTGAACCTTGCCACTAGTAACATCGTTACCCTCAACAAAGCCGATGTATTCATAAGGCAATTCATCAATATGTTCTGTTAAAATTTTATTCAATCTTTGCAATGTTTCACTGCCTTTGGTTTCTTCTTCGCCGATATTCAAAATACCAACGCGCGGACGCGTCATACCACCGATGATATCGGCGTAAACACTGCCCATAATAGAAAAATCAAATAAAATTTCTTCGTCACATTGAACATTTGCCCCCAAATCAAGACCAACAACACGCGTATCCCCATCACCAGATGGCAGCATTGTTGTTATCGCAGGACGGGAAATCCCGTCAACTGTTTTCAACGCTAATTTAGACAGCGCCATCAAAACCCCAGTATTCCCCGCAGATACAACCGCAGCAGAATTACCTTCGCGAACATCTTTTATCGCCATATACATAGATGTCCCCTGGGCATGACGAATAACATCGCGAATCTTGTCTGTTCCAGAAATCACTTCGTCCGCATTGATGATTTCGCAATTACGCGCAACACGTGGAAATTTCTTTAATAGTGAACGCAATCTTTTTTCTGGTCCAAAGACACGAAAAAAGGCACTGTCTTCACCATATTGATACAAAAACTGGTTCATGCCACCAAACACAGCCGTCGGTGCCAAGTCCCCGCCCATTGCATCTATTGAAATGATTTTTTTAGATTCATTCATCTATTCAATGTAAAAAGGGCAAGTGAATTACGATTTCCATGCCCTTTTAATCCCATATTGTTAAGATTATTTTGAACCACACGCAGGGCAAACATGATGTGGACGTTTCTTTTCGCCACATTTTTTGCAAACACTGACCGGCATCACAGACAAAGCATCATGTGAACGACGTTGTGCAGAACGTGCTTTACTTGTTTTACTTTTTGGAGTTGCCATTTTACAATCCTTTTATTTAGCTTTCTTAATTCTATTCAATTATTCGTTATTTGCAAGCAAAAAATAAAGCATTTTACTATCTTACCATACTATACACTGTATTTTCCTTACCAAAAGCCAACTTCATAC
>Ga0310696_10008052_pt1 | contig 12322 bp, 6 predicted proteins | sample AusTroGonzalo_MG_4_FD_203885 | JGI IMG/M metagenome (GOLD analysis project Ga0310696, IMG submission 203885) | Bovine rumen microbial communities from tropical cattle in Woodstock, Queensland, Australia - Gonzalo_02 (v2) (version 2) | ecosystem: Host-associated > Mammals > Digestive system >... | reverse complement strand
GTATAGTACAGTAAATGTGAATGGTGTTATTTCTGTTAATACGGTAAACCCTAAGAACGACACAGGACAGTATAATGATGGAAATAACACTTGGAGAATGTATCAATCATATACTAGCATATTTACCGTCAATGCTACAACGGGATATGAGCTCGTTTCTGCTACATTCACCTATTCCATCGCTAATACTGCAGTTCTTCTGTATAATGGCACACGATATGCTACTGGTAATACTATCACATTATCGGGTTCAGAATCGTCCCAATTCTCTGTTGGGCAACAAGAAGGCAAATCAGCGACTAATGGCCAAGTGCAAATTTCGGGAATTAGTGTTGATTATAAAAGAGCAGCATTATCTTATTACACCAGCAATCCAACATCTGTCACTCCGGCTCATGCTATGACAACCTGTGTTGCACCTTACGATATGGACTTCAGTAGCGTTGTTGGTTTGGAGGCTTACGTGGCAATTGCAGCATCTGCATCTTCTGTGACGATGGAAAAAGTGTTGAATGCTCCCAAGGGCACACCTCTATTGCTGGTTGGTACAGCAGAAACAAAATACGACATTCCCATTGCTGCTTCTGCAAGTGCTCCTGTAACCAATTATCTGACAGCAGGTGATGGTATTACTGAGTTTAATGGCAGCACCTACGACTATCTCCTATATTCTGATGGTAAGTTCTATCAGATTGGCAGTGGTACGGTGGCTACAAACAAGGCTTATCTGCACTTGAATGACGCTCCTTCTGCTCATGCTCTTGAAATCGTATTCGACGATGGTGACGTAACAGGTATTAAAGCAGTTGGTAATGAGCCATTGACCAAGGACAATTCTTGCTATGACTTGATGGGTCGTAAGGTTGCCCAGCCCACCCGCGGTCTCTACATTGTAAATGGTAAAAAGGTCGTGATTCGTTAAATTCGAGCAATTCGTGTTCAACTAAAAAAGAGAAGAAACAATGAAAAAGACATATAGAAAGCCTCAATTAGGAATCGTCAACAAAGCCATTCAGCAGCAGCTGTTGACTATATCTGTCGAGATTGCAGAAGGCAAAAAGGATGGTAGTCAGGCCTGCGGCCGCGAGTCAGACGAAGACTTTGACTTTTAAGGAAGGAGCGGCAACGCTCCTTTTTTTGTAACATCTTTGACCTTGTTTTGAGTCACTATGTAAGTTGTTGAGAATTAGGATGTTGAATACAAAAGGTGATTCGAGTGAATCTTAAATGCGTAAAATAGTATAAGGATATTCATTTACTCGAGGTAAATGATTTCCTATATAGAAAGTTACTAAAACTTCCTTCACTTGAATCACTTTCCAGTAAATGCTAACTCGACTTTTAGGCCCCCAACATAAAACATCGTAAAATAAATAAAAGGAGCATTTCTGCTCCTTTTATTTTATTCTCACCTAACCACGAACTTGCGATGGTTAATGACATAGATACCAGGTTTTAGGGGCAGGATGTGACTGCGGCCTTGGATATCATAGGCAACACTTTCCTGTCGGAGGTCATCGGGTCGGACGATGTCTCTGATGTCACTGCTGCCACCCTTGATATCAATACAGTCAATACGACAACGCATCTTGCTCTGGGTATAGAAGTCGATGCGTATCTGGTCGCCCTTCTTAAACGATAGTTCCTGGGAGAGTTGGTGCGTAGTCATGGCATATTTCTTGGCACCTTTCCATTGGTCTATCAACACGTCATTGACCGAGAGGCCCATCCATGCCTGCCCTGCCTGCTCATCGTAAAAGTCAACACTGATGCTGTAGTTACCGTCTTCACCATCCCATACACCTGTCATGGCACCAGGACCCGCCTCACCAACAGTAACAGAATCATTGCTGGCCTTGAACCATGCACCGTCTTCACGCTCCAGATAAGCATAGGCACTACGAATAAGATGTTCCATCTCCGTACGTCCCGTTGTCATCTTATTGGCAGGAGCCGAGAAACGCCATACATCTCCTGTCACAATGTTGCCATTCTGCTGCTCGGTGTCCACCCGCCAATAGTAGGTCTCTCCGTAGTTGAGTGTACCCGGCTGATAGGAATTAGTGGTGACAGTACCCAACAGATGACTGTCCAGTTCTCCTTCCGATGTAGCCAGATAGACATGATAGGCTTTGGCATCTGCCGCTGGTCGCCACAACAGAGGCATAGGGGAAGTCTTGGCACTGGCATCCGTTGCCACACGTAGCTGTGCGTGTTCCTCTCCATCGAGTGGTGTAGGCTTGGCGGCTTTCTCATCGGCAGTCGTAAACTGATAGACGGGCGATGAATAACTATTGTTTGTGGTCAGCACCTTGACATACCAGTAATAGGTGGTGGCAGGCTGAAGGGTTACGGAAGAGGGAGTAACCAGTGATAAAGCATCCTTCGATGTTCCCAGATATACCTCGGCACCTGTCATGTTTTCAATGGAGCTATATGCCAACTGTGCATTGACGGGAATAGCCGTAGCACCATTCCCCGGCCACAGAATGGGTTCATACTCCAAACCTTCCACAGGTCCCACCTGACTGTTGAGTTGGGGCATCTCGCTGACGGCATCCAATGCAAAGCCGTAGTCATACCACCAAGAAGGATTAAAGTCCGTACCTGTCAACTGATACTTAAAGCCCGATGGCAATGCTTTAGAGAAGTAGCTGTCGTTATCCGCGATGAATCCGCACGACGCATCGTCCAAGCTACTGGCATACATCTGCTCAAAAGGATGGTTGACCTTCGTATCGAAATAGTTGCGTTCTGAGACAACCTTTGCCTGCGTATGGATACCGATGGCATAGGAACCGATATTCTGATAGTAGTTATTGAAGACGTGTCCTAAACCATAGCCAATGCGGGGATTACGCTGGTCGGTACGGATAAAGACATTATGGTGATAGGTTGCACGATTCTTGCCGTTATCCTCAAAATGCATGGTGCCGGAATTCAGCAGACAGGCTTTGTGATGATCGTGGATATAACAGTAGCTTACCGTCAGATAGCTGGAGCCTACCGTCAGGTCTACCAGTCCGTCCCAGTCTTCCTTGTCGGCCTCATCCTGACTATACACATCGCAATGGTCTACCCAGATGTGATGTGAGTTGCGGGCAGCAATGCCGTCAGGGTCAGCATGGTGGATGATGAGGTTGCGGATGATGATATTCTCTTTACCATTGATGTTCAGGCCAATACCAGCTAACTCAGCACCCTTGACACCAATAATGGTTTTATTACTCCCTACCTCGATAATATCTTTAGTACGATTGAGGCCGTTACCTTCCAGTTTACCTTCTACTATAATAGTATAAGGTGTAGCCGATGAGGCATACTTCGCCAAATCTGTGCGATTATTGACTCTGACCACTGCACCATTGCCACCGCCAGTAATGCCATTGATGCCATCATGATAGTTCACGAAGCCCACAGGACCATATTGGGCCTGAGCAGAAAGGAATGCTAATAACAGGAAAGCAATGCCCCACAAAATGTTTCGGTAATTCCTCATATTGCTTAGTAGTTGTTTGTTGTGACTGCAAAGATAGGACAAAATTATCAAATAAGCAAATAAATCGCAGAGAATGTTACGCTAAAATAAAAGGTATAAAAAACAGAGACAAGCAACGAGGCTTGTCCCTGTTTAGGTTTAACAGTAAGAGCGAGCTTACTTCATAATCATCTTTTTACCGTTCATGATAACCAGACCTTTGTAACTGTTGCGGACACGCTGGCCTGCCAAATTGTAACGGGGAGTATCTGATGGTATGAATCGGTCGTGAGTAATATTTCGGATTTCTGTTGTACCAATACCATTGGAAGGATTGCCCAATCCACCCATGGTATTCGCTACACGGATGGTAAACTGGTTGCTGTCAAGGTTGTCGGTAAAGGCATAATGGGTATCACGGGTAAAAGCCACGGCACTACCGTTCTTGCAGACCACATAGCAGTAGGCGCCCTCTATGGCATTCCACTGCAGCAGACCGTCAGAAGCCGTCAGCGTAGGAGCAGCCAGCTGTGCCGTCAGTGTCTGCGGAGCCCAACCGTCGTAACCACTCATGACATTCTCTACGGTGTAGCGGGCAGCCTCGTCGGCAGTGATGACGGGAGCATCTGAAGCGGCGTCAGGACGACAGGCACTGAGGCTGCGCTGCGACAGATCGAGGGCGTTGCCGTTGGCATCCTTGGAACCATATTCGTGGAAACGCAACACCTTACGAGCTGACATGTTGGTCCATCCTGTCGGATCAGGCAGGATATTAAAAGTATTGTTGACGAAGGTCGCAGCAGGAGAGTCACCATCCCAGGGACGTCCCAAGAAGAACTTGGTGTTGGCTGCCGAAGGACCGTCGATGGTACATTCGCTGATGACTAAGCCCCACTCGTTCTCTGCAGGAGTGTTGGGAGCTGTAATGGCACCCGCCGTTCCGCCTCGAGTGTCGTTATAGTAGATAGTACAACCTTTGAGGAATGCGGTGCCGTCGCCATAGATGAAATCGACGTCACCAGCGATAAAGCAATCCTCCAGGTAGTTGCGGATGGTGCTCTTATTAATATAATAGGTGTCCTGGCATCCCAGCATCCTTACACGCTTGTAAGCCTGGCGGTCGCCACGGGCACGAACAGCCATTGCCTGTCCTTTGATAGCTCCCGTACCATAGTCGAGAGCTTGTAGGACGGTGAGGTCTTGCAAATAAAGATTGTCACCTGTCAGATAGAGCGTGGGCGTCATCTCACTGCGATTGGTCAGCGTCAGCTTAGCGGGGTCAGGATGATTGACAATGGTCACGTTCTCCATACCCTCACCAATCAGTGATACATTCATGGGTACTTCTGTCATCACCTTGCTGCCAAGGTCATAAGTACCGTTGTGCAGGAAGATGCGGTAGCGTCCCGTCGCCGATTCGATCTTGGCCTTACCCAATGCCACCAACAGTTCTGTTGCCGTGCGCACCTCAGCATTGTAGTAGGGATTGGTAAAGATATGGGCATAGTCGTCATACGACTGGAAATTAGCGGTCACGGTGGTTTCTCCGTTGATGGTCAACAGGAGGGTAGACTCTTCTCCCAGCACCTCGCCAGCGGTGTTCGTCCAGTTCTTAAACAGATAGCCCTCTGCGGCCTTGGCGGTCAGCTCTACCTCTGTTCCTATGGCATAGCGGCGACCACTGGGACTGCGTTGAACGCTGCCGGCATTCTCGGGAGAGACCATTGTGGTAAGTAATACCTTGTCCTCGCTACCAGGCTCCACATACTCATTAGGATACAGTAGCAAGGCAGCCACCATCATGTCGAGGTCGTGCTCTGACATAAAGGTCAGTCGGTATTTCTTGTTTTTGTCGAGAATCATCTCCAGCACCTCCGAGCGGGTAGCTACGGTAGAACCATTCTTGGCCAGGTCATTCATGGTAATACACGTCTCGGCTGGTGCACCGTCGCTAGACATTGCGGTAATAATAACATGGTCGCCCTGCGAGTTGGAGCCTGCCACATAGGCACGTACGGTGGATGCTCCAGTAACGTAGGCATGGAAAATGCGGGTAGTGCTGTTTATCACAATACCATTCAGCACCTTCTCTGTAGTGCCGTTATCCTTCTCGGGGTCCAGACAGGTGCGTTGGGTGAAGCGTGGGTCGCCACCGGTTATTTCTACCCAGTCGTTGGCTGCTACGAAATCAGCATCGGGAGTATACACCAGTTCGTGGTCTTGACCCTCAGAAACTTGCGGTGTGTGGTAAACATGATTATCTTCAGGCGGATAAAGGGTATTGTCCACGCTGAAGTAGGGTTCTAAAACGCGATCCTCTTGAGGGGTAATAGTCTCCCCTAACGCATATACCTTATTATAATCGGTGCGTTTCCAGCCCGACAGCAGATAGCCAGACTTCGTGAGAGTTGCCGAACTAGGCAGTGTGTAGGACTTGCCATAAGCAATGGTAACACTTCCCGGCAACTCTCCCGTCACCTCGTCATCGTTCAAGACGTAGCTGATGGTAATGGTCGTAGGGGTGCCGTTAGGATTTGTTTTCGCATCAGACGTTTCGTAGAGACTTTTGTTGATGCTACCGTCGACGATACCATTGAGATACACCTCCAAACGAGTATAGCCACTCTCCGTCACTTGTACGGCATCTGTGGGGTCGTTAGGATTCAGACCATTGTCTGTCTCATACTTGTCGGGCAGTCCGTCACAGTCAGAGTCGACGATATATTTCTCGCCACTGCGCAGTCCTAAGAACGGATAGTTCGAGAACTGTGGATCATGCTCTGTCAGGGTGATGTCAGAGGGCGAGTCAATCATACCTGGCTCATCAGACAACGTAGCTCCAGCGTACTGCGGATCTCTGCGTCCAGCCGCCTCGTCCAGCAAACGTTGGTCTACCTCATCATAACGGGGTAGCGAGGCTCCTGCCTGAGAGGTCACCTTCTGGAAAGCATCGTCGGCACTTTCATAACTTAAGCCGCTCAATACTGGCTTTGTCTTCAGCAGGTTGTTGTCGTAAATACTCTGTGAGGGTGATAAGCTCCAGAAATTAACACCTCGCGAGGCGTTGTTGCCCACAAAACCGTAGTAGTTGTCGCTATTAACCTTTACCAACTCTTCGTCGCTCCATATTGTTGACGAGGGGGCGAACTTGCTACTGGTCTCAAACTTATTGCCGTCGAGATACCACTCACCGAGGGTGTTTGCATCACCACTGCCAGACATAAAGTAGCGCTTGCTGCTGGTATTCTTCTTAGTGGCAGGTCCTGGGCGGTAGTAGTTGTTAATCATATAGATGCGGTTGTAGGCATCTGCCTCCGTTGAGGCGTTCTCACCGCCGTACTGGGCATTGTAGGCACTCCAGTTGAAGACGACGTTATTGACAAACTCCGACTCTACATGCAAATCATGCGCTTGCGGGTCGTCCTGACTGCGCACACCATTGAAACGAGGCGAACGCGAGTGACTGTTGGTAATCAGCGAGTGGTGCATGGTGCTATGCTCGCCACCCCACTGGGTAGCATAGGCACGGGCACCCTTTGAGTTCTTCGAATTGTAAAGGCCCTCACCAATGATACACCATTGCACAGTAGTATAGTCAGAGTCGTAGGCTGTCAAGCATTCCTCCATCGACCAAGTCATAGAGCAGTGGTCAATGATAACCTGCTTACAGTTCTCCACGTCTAATCCCGTCAGACTCTCGTTAGGTTCATCGCCAGCACGGAAACGGACGTAGCGCACAATGACGTTATCCTTATTGATATTCAGCGGATAACCAGCCACACAGATGCCACCACCAGGAGCCGACTGACCGAGGATGCTCACATTAGGGTGATTCATCTTCAATTTTGACGTCAGATATATGGTTCCCGTCGTATTGAAAAGAATGGTACGTGGCGAGTCATCGCCAGTACGCAAGGCCCATCGCAATGTTCCTGGCACCAGTTCGTCGTCCGTACAGTCGTCATTGCGGGTGACGTAATACACCTTACCGCCTCGTCCACCGGTGACGTACTTGCCGTAACCGTCGGCTGTGGGGAAAGCAGGAGTCTGTGCCTGTGCTGTCAACAGGGCACTCAGCACACAAAACAATGTAATGAGTCGCTTCATGTTCGTTTCGTTTGAGTTTGTTTTAGTAATCTGGGGGCAAAGTTACAAAATAAAAAGCAATTCATACACTTAATTCACAATTATTTGCTAACTTTGCAGCAGAAAACAAACTACTACGACAACATGAAGAATTTCCAGAATATCTGGTGGACACTCTGTCTGCTCCTTTTGTCAGTCATACCCATCAAGGCCCAATACGGTCCTGTGGGCTTCGTCAACTACAATGATGGCATCAATGGTATTACCGGCGGCATGGTAGGAAGTGTCGTCAGAGTCAACAACCGCACAGACCTGGCCACGTATGCCGGAGCCTCTACACCTTATATTATTATAGTAGAGGGAAAACTGGAGGGCAAGGGTCTGAATCGTCAGAAGGACATCATCGAGGTTGCCAGCAACAAGACCATCGTAGGTGTGAAAGGTGCCGAACTGGCAGGCATTGGCCTGAACATCCAAGGCAAGGAAAACATCATCATCCGCAATCTCATCATCCATCATGCCGACCCTGACGGCATTGCCGCCCGCGACTCGCACCACATCTGGGTAGACCACTGCGACGTGTACAGTCAGGATGAGGCCGATAAGGAAGACTGGGACGGTCTGATAGATTTGACAATAGGTTCCAGCTACCTAACTGTCAGCTACAGTTATATCCACGACCACCACAAGGCCTGTCTGCTGAACTCGGGCACCATGCACTTCGAGGACAATGGCAAGAACCGAGCCACCTATCATCATAATGTCTTCACCCGTACCGACCAGCGCAATCCGCGCATCGGCTACGGCTTGGGACACGTGTTCAACAACTACTATCAGAATATCGGCTCCTATGCCATCGGCATCCACACTCAGGCGAAAGTGGTGTCAGAGCATAACTATTTCGACAGCACTGTCAAGTATCCCTTTGAACAGATGTACGCCAGCAGCCTGGATGATGCTTCGTGCGGATTCATAGCAGACAAAGGCAGCTATTTTGGCAAGACCCCAGCCACCGACTTCAAGCACAGACAGACAGGAACGGACTTCCAGCCTGCATGGTGGTACGACTATAGCTTTGCCCTCGATGCCGCCAGCGAGATACAGCAACTCGCCAATCAGGTGGGTCCTGTGGAAGGACTGGAGCACGAGCCCATCCTATGGCCAGGCAACGGAGCAACAGATATATCCCTTAATACGCGGTTGAGCTATAGCAGCATCGAGAATATGACAGGGGCTGAGGTGTATTTGGGGACATCAAAGGAAACCATGTCTCCTGTCAGCCTTTCTGCCTTGACCCTGTTGCCTGCCACTACCTATTATTGGTATGTCAAGGCACTGACAGCCGACGGCAGCTATACTTCGCCAGTCTATCAGTTTACTACAGCCGCAGAAAAGGCAACGAAACCATTCCCACTCGATGGAGAGCAATATGCCCAACTACGTGTGGCAACAGCGGCAGAGGCTAAAACTTCCGCAATGCCATTACAGTGGCGTCCTGCTGCAGAGGCCAAAGCCTATCACGTCTATCTGGCAGCATCTGAAAGTGAACTCGATAGCCATCTGTTGACTACTGTTACTAACAATTCCTGTCAACCTGATGCACTCAATTACGGTGAGACGTATTACTGGCGAGTTGATACAGAGAAATCCAATGGCGACATCGTGAAGGGAGACGTTTGGTCTTTTAGGTCACCTGCCAAGCGCATGAAGACGGGACGCACAGAGATGGAGAACATGATTCGCAGTGCCTATGCTTATCTGGAGCGTGAGGACGGAGCGTGGTTCAAGGCCAGCAACGACTCCGTGACCGTTGGCGAGGCAGGTCCTGGCGCTATGACAGGTGTCTGGGACGGTGAAGACGGCAACTACAAGATTAGCGTCGACTTCTACGACGAGAAAGCCGGGCAGGCGTGGATGGGTCTTTCGCTGAACGACGTGCTCATCGACCAGTGGAAGGGTGTGAAGCAGTATGCCATGACCACCCACCAATTGCCTCAGGAAGTATCACTAAAGAAAGGTGACCAGCTGCGTGTCGACTTCTATACCCAGAGCAAGATGCGTTGCCGTATCGACTGCATCGACATTACGCCAGGCAGCAGCAACATCAGAGACATCTCCCGTTCTGGAAACCTCCAACAAGATGCCATCGTCTACGACCTGCAAGGCCGCCGCCAACAGCTTCCACTGAAGCCCGGCATCTATATCATCAACCACCGAAAGTTTGTGATGAGATAATGTGAAGCGTGACGACATGAAAGAATGGGAACAGGGCAAGAAACCCAGTATGAAGCGACGCTCAGAGAAGAATGACTATACTGATCGTGGCATCTACATGGTGACGTTGGCCATTGAAGGACGAAGACCATTATTGGGAAGTCTGGCAGGGTGCGCTGATGTAACAGAAGGTCCTCAGGCACCCCATGTGGTTCTGTCGCCATTAGGCCAGCAGATCGTAGAATGCTGGCAAGCCATCAGCCAACACCACCCACAAATTGAGACCATGAAGCTCTGCATCATGCCTGACCATATTCACGGTATTCTGTTTGTCCATGAAAGGATGGAGCACCATCTGGGGTTCGTCATCAATGGTTTCAAGGCAGGAACCAGAAAGGCAGCGAGGGAGCTGGGTATTATAGCCGAGGCAAAAGAGCAACCCAGCATAGCCGAGGCAATGCCTCTGCCTACGAAACGCTCACAACAAAAAGCAACGCCGGCAAGCCCCGCGTCCGTCCCGTGTACTGAGGATAACACCTCTGTCTCGTACGCTGAGGCAATGCCTCAGTCTATACCTCAGCCCAGCAGAGCCAAGCACGCCCCGATAGGCACCCTTTGGAAGCCTGGCTACAACGACCGTCTCTTGCTCCACAAAGGCCAGCTGGCTCGTATGCTGGCCTACCTCGACGACAACCCCCGCCGCCTGCTGCTGAAGCGACAGCATCCAGAGTTCTTTACCCAGATAAGCAACATCAACGTTGGCGGCATTCCTATGGACGCTATGGGAAACACTACCCTGCTCTATAATAGGAAGAAGCGAGACCTGCAAGTATCAACACATCTTTATCAACAAGAGATTGATGCACTCCAGGCGGAGTTTCTTCATGATGCTTCTGAAGGTAAAACCATTATCTCCGCCTGCATCAGTCGTGGCGAACGACAGATTGCCACAGCCTGCATAGAAACCAAAATGCCTTTCGTCGTGCTGTTAGTAGGTGGTTTCCCACCACTTTACAAGCCTCAGCCAGCATACTTGCAAGCCTGCGCCGAAGGACGCCTGCTTTTAATGAGTCCTTTCAAATGGCAGAACGAAAAGATTACCAATATGCGCCAACGCTGCCTTTACCTCAACAAACTGGCAAAATGGCTCAGCGAAAATCCTGACATAGAGATAACACGGACATAGATAAAACAAGAGAAGTGAAGCGCAAGACTTCACCTCTCTTGTTTATGTTCTGTATGCTGAGGTATCCCTCAGTTTACATCACAACTTACTTGTTAATCATCTTCTTGCCGTTCATGATAACGATGCCCTTGTAGTCCTTGCCGACCTTCTGGCCAGAGAGGTTGAACATCTCACCATTAGCAACCTTGTTAGCAGCCTTCACAGCAGCGATGCCAGAAGCGCCACCATCCTTAACAGTAATCTTCTGTACGCAGAAGGTGCTCTCGAATGTCAGGTAGGGGTTGTCAACAGCAGCTGTCAGGGTAACGGTCTGATACTCGTAAGCAGTAGTGAACTCAATCTTCAGACCATGCTCGGTTTCGTCGAAAATCTCAACAACATCGGGACTCTTGATCTTCTTGGTCGTGCCACCACTCTTAGAAGAAGCAACTACCATCTCAATCTTCTGACCAGCCTTGGCGGGGAGCATGAACTCAGCCTCCTTGTTGAAAGCGAGGTGCTTGCCACCATAGCGGCTTCCATCCTTGTCGGGATAGTTACGATAGAACACCATCTTGTTGTTGGCCATAGCAGACCACTTCAGACCCTTGAACGGAGTGAAAACATCTGTTGCAGTAGCCATGAACTCAGTTCCATCGGGGAAGTCAGCCTTGTTGTAGGCCTGCTGCCAACCAGCACCCTCATCCTCGGTAAATACAGTTACGTTAGCTTCCATGTTGCCTGTTCCATCAATAGTCTGAGTGGGCAGAACGGTGAAGTCCCAAACGGTCTCGCCACCGCCACCACCAGCGAGGGTAACAACACAAGTAGTGATACGCACCTGGTTAGAAGAAGCTGTCAGAGAGAACGAAGCAGCGTCACCTGTCCATGTACCAACCTTCTCTTCGTATGCATAAGTACCTGCAGTAGCATCTGTAAAGCAACCTGGGCCGTACTTCTCTGCGCCAGCAACCGTACAGGTAATCTCAACCTTCTGGATGTTACCTACAGTAGAGGTAACGGTGAAGGTTGCATTCTTGTAGCAACGATACTGGTCAGTCAGATTCATACAACCATTGCTGACAGCGATGGTAACACCATCCTTGGTAATCTGGTCCTCACCGGGCTCACTAGAAGTGCGGGTACCCTTGTCAACATTAGCGTCGAACGTAACGGTCTGAGCGCTAACGTTCATACCAACGATAGCCAAAGCGGCTACGAAGAAATAACGTAAAGTTTTCATCATAATAATTTTGTTTTTAAAGTTAATAATGTAGTTAATAAAATAAATGTCTTTCACGTTTCAAGGCATCAAGTTATCAAACTCGCACCTTTTGGGTGCAAAGATACGGAATGTTTTTGAATTTTGCAAACGATTA
>Ga0310696_10008050_pt1 | contig 12323 bp, 8 predicted proteins | sample AusTroGonzalo_MG_4_FD_203885 | JGI IMG/M metagenome (GOLD analysis project Ga0310696, IMG submission 203885) | Bovine rumen microbial communities from tropical cattle in Woodstock, Queensland, Australia - Gonzalo_02 (v2) (version 2) | ecosystem: Host-associated > Mammals > Digestive system >... | reverse complement strand
GTCTTTTCGGCATTGTTGACCAGAGCGGTTACGTTCACAAGCTGGGCGCTGACTGTCTGGTCGTTCAGTACTTCATCGCTAATATCGTATTTCAGCGTGAAGAGATTATCGCCCTCAGCAAGGGTTTGTGCCTCTGAGAGAGAAATGCTGAAATCGGCAGCCGTAATCATTGTTTCTCCCACCTTGGCAGCGCCGAAATAGAGCGTAGCCTTGGTAATGCGACTGTAGTTCTCTCCAGCCGAGAAAGACATCTTCGTGACCTTCATGGCGGGCTCTGTGTTCAGCGTCTTCACAGCAATCGTCAGCATGTCCTGATCGGTATCACCGGCAGCAACCGTCTCTGTTGAGGCTGCAGTGGTGGTCAGTCCGTTGAAGTCCATGGGTTGTGGTGTGAAGAGACTCACTTCGGCCTCGAAGCCGTCGGCAGCTGTTGTGGTGCTGGCATCGCTGAAGAGCACCACGGTGAGCGAGCCGTCGTCAGCAGTAGAGCGCACAATGCCCGTCTCGCCCTGTTGCAGGGTGCGGATGAGCTTGTCGGCACTTACTTCCTGTCCGCTATAGATGCGCAATTCCTGATTATAGTAGGAACCGTGCCAGATGGCGTTGGTAGTGAAGTTCACCATCACCTTCTTATTGGCATCGCCAGAAAGGAAGGTCACCTGACCGTTAGTCTTGGCTTGGATGCTTCCATCTTTTCCGCCTTCGTCAAAGAATTGTAAAGGAGTATCGCCTACCGTCACAGTCTGTGGGGTGGCTGTCATCAGCACAAGAGCAGGATTCTCAACGACCACACTGGTGCCAGCTGTAAAGGGCGTGATGCCTTCGGCCTGAGCAGTAGTTGTAACCTTGGTGATATCTACTTGCACCTTGGCACCAACAGCTGCCGTACTGAGAATGTCGCCCTTGATGGTAAAGGTCGTGGTACCGTCGTTTGGAGCTTGGTCAAGTACAAACTTGTAATTGTTGCCATCGGCTTCGACCGATGCAGCAAGCTGGATGTCACCCTTGAACAGTTTCAGGGCTGTGGGGTCAACCATGCCCTCGTTCTGAGTCATCGTGAAACCGATGCCTGTCACGTGGTCAGGATTCATCACGCCTGTGGCGGTGACGAAAGCATTGGCCAATACCACATTCTGTTTCGAGGTAGGAGAAGCTACTACACCTTCGTAGTTGCTGCCCGCACCTGTAATCGTCATGTTTTCCAGTTGAACGGTTTTCACTTTAGCCACCCAACCCTCACAGGTGTTTGAGTTGCGGTGCATAAAGCCTACTGAGAGTGCTCCGTCGGCTGCCCCCGAGGTATAGACGGCGGGTAGTGCCGGCTTGTTGCCATTGTTGATCTTCTCGGCAAGCAGCGTGCCCGACATGCCTGAAAGGCTTGACGATGATGTCACACCGCTTGTCGTAGTAGCCCACGTAAAGGCATCGTTGCTATCGGCAATACCATCGTAGATGTTCAGGTAAAGATAATAACTGTTGCTGTACTGATTAAGGTCGATCTTCTCGAACGTAATCTGTACAGACTTTCCGGCTTCGACCGGTTTGAACACGGTGAGCGACTGGGCGTTGTACGAATTATTGTCAACGATGTTCTCCGTGCCCCAAGGGTCGTAGAACGTGATGACTTCATCCGATGCCACCTCAATGGTCTGCTTACCGAATTGCAATTGGTTCACATCTCTGTCAGCCCAAGCGCCAAGCGGCATGAGCAACAAGGTGAACAGTAGCAGTACTTGTTGAAATTGTTTTTTCATGATGGTAGTTTATAATTATTTGATGAAGATTTTCTGGGTCTTGCCATTGCCTTTTGAAACGATGTTGAGGCCTTTGCGCAGTTGTGTGGTTTGTTGTCCGTAAATTGTGTAAATACGCTGGGTCTGCGATGCATTGGCTACAGAACTGATATTCATGGATACATTGGGATGCAGGTCTTCGGCTCCCGTTATCTCAGTAGAGGTTTCGCCAATGCTGCTGCACACTTGGTTCATCGCGTTCTGAACGCGGAAGAAGTCGGCATGGGTAAGGTTTACGGATTGTCCGTTGGCATCGACAGCCCATCCAAGATCCAATGAACATCCCTCCCGATTGCTGTTGGGCTGGTTGTCGGCATAGCCATAGTCGAAGGCCGGGAGCAACCAGGTCTGACTCTCGTTGAGATAGGCATTGTCGGGCAGTCGGCAGCCAGTGAACGTAAGGGCGTTCTGCTGGGTTAGCCACAGGGGGAAGTACTCCTGTTTATGGTATTTATTGCGAGGCACAGCACCCGTCTGCGCCTGGTTGTCGGTCCACTGTACATCCTGCATCGCTTCAAAAGTATAGGTGATAACATACTGATGAATGGTTTTTGCGTTGTCGTATTCCGAGCCTTTCAGCTCATACCAAGTGTCATCCGGCAAACCATTTCCGTTGGTATCCTGCGACACCCACACGATGGCGGGTTCGGCATTGTTCTCAAAAGCATTGCCCCAAACAGCGAAGTCGCGCTGTCCTTCGACATTCATGACGGGATGGTCGAAATGAAAGGTAACATATCCGCCGCAAGCTCCCAGGGTAATCATTCCATTATTGCCTGCTGCAATGGCCTCAGTACATTTCTGAGCCATTGTAGCGGGGGTGTCGTCGGCAGTGGCGACGGGCAGTTCATTGACAAACTGTCCGGGTGCCGGTACATACTCATCAACAGCCAGGATATAAGGCGACTGGGCTGCAGCACGAATACTGGTTAGCAGCCATAGGCATAAAAGAGTTCTTTGTACTATCTTCATCTTCCTGATAAAATGATTGTTTACTTTTGTTTATACACCCAGCAGGCATGTCCGGGGATATCGCCCGTAAGGGTTTTCCACTTGAAGTTACCTTGCGCATCAAAGCAGAACAGCACGCCTGACGAAACGTAGTTGGTGGCATCCATCACATAGAGATCGCCTGTAATCGGATGAACCATGATGCCATAGGCCGTTTCTATGTCGGAGAGGTTGCGGATGAGTTGGTCGGTCATTATCTGATGCGTGCGCAAGTGAATGACACCAGCACCATAGTAGTCAGCCTCTGGGTGCGTGTCGTCAACACCGATATAGCAAAGCGAGTCGCCACGGAAAGCGAAGTCGGTGACGGGCGTCTGATAACTCTGAACCACCTCCATGTTGCCCGTACTCTTGTTCTTTTGCAAACAGAACAGTTGTGAGGGCGTGCTGATATGATCGCCATAGGTGGTAACCCATAGTTGTCCGTAGCGGTCGGCACGCAAGCGGAACAGATTGGGAGCCACATCAATCTTGCCTTCTTCCGTAAAGGTGTTCAGGTCAATAACGCTGATGGTGTGGTCGTAGCCTTTGCCTTCCAAGGCATTGTAGCCTCCGCTATTGGCTACGTAGAGTTTGCCGTCGACGATGGCCATCTCTTCTGGCTGATAGCCTACGCTCACCTGACCTACCACCTTCAAACTGAGAGTATCAATCTTATAAACGCTGCCTAATACTGAGGTGCCGCCCACCTTTCCCACATAGCTCGACACATAGGCAAAACAACTGTCGAAAGCCAGGAACCGACAGTTGGGCACGTCGACATGTCCTAAGGAAATAGCAGAGTCGGCCGTACACACTTCTACCTTGTTGGAACAGTTGATGACCATCCATAGGCGTGACCCATAGATCTTGACATCATTGCCCACATCGCCCAGTTCCTTTACCTGATGGGGATTGCGCGATGGAAAGATATTCTTATGATATTGTCCTGTAGTGAGGTCGAGGTAGTCGAGTGTGGCTTTGTTGGCTCCCATGTTTCCCTCGCAGAGCACATAGAGACCCACACATTCGGTAAGCACTTGGTCGTGCGTATCTTGTATGGTAGGCATGACGATATCATCATCTTTGCGGCAGGCAAAGAGACAACACGTAAGCGTCAGTAACCAGATAATCCTTTTGATCTTCATAAGTTCACTTCTATTCCGATTGAAAAGTTACGTCCTGGCATGGGATAGTTGGCAATCACATCGTATTGCTGATCAAGCAGGTTGTTGGCCTCCAATGAGAGTTTCAGCTCTTGGCGACTGCTCTTTCGTTTCAGTGGGAAACGGTAACTGGCCTGCACATCGCTGGTGTACCAGGGTTGCATGTAGTTATATTGAGAATTCTCTTGTCCGTTCCAACGCTCTCCCGTATAGATAAAGCTGTAGTTTACGGAGAGTCGACGCCAGTCGAGACCCAGGATCACAGAGCCGCTGTGATGGGGGATATAGGGAATCTGATCGCGGTAATAAGGCTTTTGTGCGTCAGTCACATCGATGGCACGTTGGTAGGTGTATTGTGCCCTGAGCGTAGCAATGATATCGTGAGCTACCGGTCCCCAGGCTGTGCCAAACGGTGAACCAGAAATAGAACTGGTGATGTCGATACCACGAATGTCTACCTCACCCAGATTCAGCATGGTCCAGCGGAATTGCTGTCCTTTGGGATAGGCGATAATCTTGTCGTAGACCTTGTTGTAATACACATCGGCCTGGAAAGTGAAGTGAGCCGTTGCCTGACCGTCTTCCGACTGTTTGCCCAAATGCCGACTGATCAGCATGCCAGCATCTATCTGAGTGGCGCGTTCAGGTTTCAGGGCAGCATTGCCCATATCGGTATAATAGAGGTCATTGAAGGTGGGCATGCGGAAACTCTGTTTCGCATAGGCCCTGAAGGAGAGCCACTTGCCCTTGAATGGGTAGATATTGGCAAACAGCGCAGGAGTGAGCCTGCGTTCGCTTTGTCGCTGATCGTTGAGACGTGTATGGTCATTTATCTGGATTCCCACCACAGAAGCCTGCACCTTCAAACGGCGGAAATCAATGGCCGACGCTACAGAGAGCATGTGGGTGAATCGGGTGGGGAAGGCAAAATTATAGGTAGAGGCATTCAGCTTGTTCCATCGCAGGTCGTAACTCACAGAGGCACTCCATCCTGGCATCAGTTCCACCACATTGGCGGTGGAAAGATACAGTTCCTGTTGACGATAGGTATTGTCAACAGGCAGACGGGTGGTGTCGCGGTTGGCGTAATGGGTTTGGTAGAAGGCATATTTGGCCAGCCAGCGAGTGCTGAAACGCTCGCCGATGGATTTCTGCCAACTGGCTTGATAGAAAGTGTTCAAGTCTTGCTGACGCTCGCCTCGACTCCACACATTGTTGACGATAGCTCCAGGGATGCCGCGTGAGGAGTTGTAGAGATAGCCTTTCAACTGCCATTGTCCTTGGTTGAGCACCCCATGCAGGTTGAGCTCCAACCGTTCGGCATGGATATCGCCGTTCTGTCGGGTGGCTGTTGTGTCCCAAGCGGTGGTACCGTCGAGGTTCTTGCGACGATAGCGGAACTTGTATTTGCCGCTGGCTGTCATGAACTCGGCATTGGTGCTGAGGCTGACATCATCGGTAAACTTGTGTTCATAGAGCAGCGAGGTGCGTAGCAGGTCGCTGGCTCCATATTTGGCACGCAACTTCACATGCGTACGTTCGCCTACGGCAAAACGGGGCAGTCGGGTACGGATATAAACGGATGAGGCTGAGGCAAAATCGCTGGCAGCCTGAAAGATAGCACTCTTCTGACCATTACAGAGCGTGACCTCTTCGATATTGTCGAGCGAGAACTGTCCCAAGTCTATTTGTCCGTTCTGCGCATTGCCCAGCACAATACCGTCGTAGCTCACAGCCAAATGATTGGTGCCCATTGAGCGCACATCGACAGTCTTCACGCCGCCTACACCACCATAGTCTTTCAACTGAATGCCGGAGAAATAGCGCATAGCATCAGCCACACTGACGGCAGAAAGACGCTGCAAATCGTTGCCGCTGAGTTTCTGCGTGGGTATGACCTCGCGGAAGGTAAGTTTAGACATCACCACCACCTCCTGCATATGCTGTAGCGAGTCCATACGACCCGTTGTTTTGGATTGCGACCTTGCAGCAACAATGCCTACGAGCGTACAGGCTCCTAACAAAAGCAAGCGTTTTTTCATGCTTTCAGTTGTTTTGCTTCTACTATTTCTGTGTCCCACACCCTAACCCCAGAGGCGTGCGGAAACGGCTATCATCGTGGCAGGTCTTCTGACTTATTGCCGGTTTGCAAGCTGTCTTCCCGAGAATACCAGTGACATGATGCTTGCACCCTTAAAGGGCAACTTACAGCTGCGGGACAGTCGGGGATTCTCACCCCATTCCCTTTTAATCGTTTGATGGAACCACGATTCCGCTGCAAAGTTAGTGATTATTTATTGAAGAGAAAAGAAATGTGCAAAAAAATTCGTACTTTTGCACCCAAATGTCAGTTTTTCATCCTTTACATATCCAAACAGAACTGCCGCAACGGCTAAACAACCCCTTCGACTATGAGCCTCATGTGCTTTGTAAGCAGGCTGCCGAAGAGGTGGTTGACTATTTGCTTGCCGATGCCACTTTGCTTGCCGATGCCCAGCAAGGAAAGATGATGGGCGTACTGATTGTACAGGAACCCACTCCCAATGGTCCTCGTTTGGGTTTCTTGGCTGCTTATTCGGGATTGTTGGCGGGTCGAAACGATTGGGACTATTTCGTGCCGCCTGTGTTTGATGCCCAACAGCCGGATGGTCATTTCAAAACGGTGGAACGACAGATCTCTGCGATGAACGTGCGTATCAAGGAGATGGAATCTGCTGTGACCTCGACAGATACGACTTTGTTGACTGAGATTCAGCAGTTGAAACAGCAGCGCAAACAACTCTCCGAGGACCTGCAGCAATGGCTGTTCAAACAGTATCGGATGCGCAATGGTCGTGGGGAGTGTAAGGACTTGATTGAGATTTGGCGCGATTATCATACCTCGCCGAAGATTCAGCAGCGTTTTCCTATGCCGCCAGGTGGTAGTGGGGATTGCTGTGCACCGAAATTGCTGCAGTATGCTTTCCTGCATGGGATGCGCCCGTTGCAGATAGCTGAGTTCTGGTATGGCGAGTCGCCGCGTGGCGAGGTTCGCCATCATCTACAGTTTTATCCTGCCTGTAGAGGAAAGTGCCTGCCCATCCTCACCTTTATGCTTCAGGGCTTGGAGGTCGACACCACCACACCTGCGGACGATGCAATGCAACCATCCGCTCCCGTTGTTCTGTATGAAGATGCCGATATCTTGGTCATTGTCAAACCTGCTGGTTTGCTATCGGTGCCTGGACGTATCGATGCACCTTCGGTACAGACCCTTTTGTCTGACCGTTATGGTGAAGTGTTCATGCCCCATCGCTTGGATATGGATACTTCAGGCCTGATGGTGGTGGCACGCAACGAACAGGCCTACAAACACTTACAGCGACAGTTCTACGAACGTACCATTGCCAAACGCTACGTGGCATTGCTGGCTGGCGATGGTCGTCAGCGTACTTCACACGAAGTGCTTGAGGTAGGTGAGTGCGGACTGATTTCTTTGCCTTTGCGTCCTGATCCGCTCGACCGACCACGACAGGTTGTAGACCGTGTGCATGGCAAACAAGCCACGACGGCCTATGAAGTACTCCCCCTGCCATCGGAATGGCAAGCGTATGGAAGAGAGAAAGGGGAAGATTTCCGATTCGTTTCGTTAGTTCCTCATACAGGACGCACGCATCAGTTGCGAGTGCATTGTGCGCATTTCGATGGCCTTGGTACTCCTATTCTTGGCGATCCTTTGTATGGCAAGAAGACAATACGTCTCTGCCTGCATGCGGCCGAACTTGCTTTTCAGCATCCAGTTTCGGGCCAGCGCATGCATTTTGAGAGTGAGTCACATTTCTGTGAAGCGTTTCATCTGTGTTCGGAATAACGATGAAAAAGCTTTAGTAGTTGGCTTTTTTAAAAGTTTCTTCCGACAGTTCTTTGAAGAAATCGTGTTCGAGTATCAAACAGAACTGTCGCAACAATTGCGTATTGATGTCTTTGCGTTCAAAGATGTTATAAACATTTGTACGCTCACATGATAGCTGGCGGGCTACCGATACTACGGAACAATGTCTCTGTTCCATAATTTCCTTGATTCTTTGTCCAATGTGCATAGTCTCGAAATAACATTTTAGATTAGTTGCTAAATAAGGTAAATTGGTCACTTTCGGTACAAAGGTAGTAAATAAAAGAATACACTCCAAACTTTTTAAACAAAATATAACACTTTTCTTTGTATTTTCTTTCCATTATTACCAAACTGTTGTACTAAATTAAACAGTTCCTTCTTTGGAGGGAACTGTTTAATTAACTTCTACCTTATTTTTTATGGGAGCTATTGTAGCAGTTCGAGTGCTTTCTTCACGATGTCGCTTTCCTCGTTGAAAATGCTATAATACTCACTCATGTCCCATAGGTCGCGAGCCACGAGAGCCTTCAGTTGCATGCGCAACATGGGGAGGGTGGCTTGCAGCTCGGCATCGTCCTTGGGTTTGATGTTCTCTTTCTCGCCGGCCTTCATGATGTCATCGATATAAGCCTGCGGCACCTCGTACTGCTGTTTGAACTGCGCAAAGCTGGGATATTGCTTTTGCAGCTGTTTGCGGTGTTTGTCCATATACCGCATGTTCTGGTTCACAATAATGCTCTTGGCAGCCAGTTCCCTGTGCAGTTTGGTGTAGCGGGTAGTGTCGAGAGGCACGAAATGGTCGGGCATGATGCCGCCGCCGCCATACACCACACGATGCTCGTGGAGGGTGTAGAACTTCAGCGAGTCGGCAAAGTGAATGCTGTCCTTATTGGTCAGTTCACCGTGCTTCAGTCTGTTGGCCACATCCATATTGTAGTCTTTCTGCTTTCCTTTCTCATAAGGCTTTTGGATACAGCGTCCTGAGGGTGTGAAGTAGTGGGCGATGGTGAGTCGGATCATTGAGCCGTCGGGCAGGTCGATGGGGCGTTGCACCAATCCTTTGCCGAAGGTGCGACGGCCTACTACGATACCACGGTCTTGGTCTTGGATAGCGCCTGTGACAATCTCGGCAGCCGAGGCGGTGTATTCATCTACCAGCACCACCACCTTTCCTTTCTTGAAGCGTCCGCCGAAGGGAGCCGTGTATTCGCGACGAGGCACCTGTCGTCCTTCAGTATAGACGATGAGATCGCCTTGCGACAAGAACTCGCTGGCCACTTCAGCCGAAGCCTGCAGATAGCCACCGCCATTGCCTTGAAGGTCGAGCACCAGTTGTTTCATGCCCTGTCCTTCCAGCTGTTTCATGGCTTCGATAAACTCGTCGTAGGTGGTAGCACCGAAGTTGCCGATGCGTATATAACCAGTTTGAGGACGGATCATATAGACGGCATCAATCGACTTGACGGGAATCTTGTCTCTCACCACCTTGAATTTCAGGCGGTCCTTGATGCCAGGACGGATTACGCCCAGATTGGCAACGGTGCCTTTGGGACCTCTGAGTCGCTGCATGATATCCTCGCGGCTCATCTTTACGCCAGCAATCGCTGAGTCGTTCACGCTCACGATGCGGTCGCCAGCCAAGATGCCCACTTTCTCCGACGGACCTTTGGTGATGGTCTGGATGACCACCAGCGTGTCGTCCATCATGTTGAACTGCACGCCGATACCCTCAAACGAGCCGTTGAGGGGTTCGTTCATCTGCTTCACCTCTTTCGGGTTGCTATAGCTGCTATGAGGGTCGAGCTCTTTGAGCATGCCGCGAATGGCGTCTTCCACCAGCTTGGTCTCGTCGACGCTGTCTACATACAGGCTGGCGATGGCGAGCTCGGCGATGCTCAGTTTCCTCAATCCGCTCTCGTCGTTTTTCTTCTGTGCAGAAATCGTGGTGGCAACCGTCAACAGCAAGGCTGCCATCAGGTATTTGTACTTATTCATAGATGTCTTCTTCAGGACGGTCTTCCTCAATCACGAGGTTGTCGATAATAAAGTTCTGGCGCTCCATGGTGTTCTTGCCCATGTAGTATTCCAGCAGTTTTTGTACTTGGTCGGTCTTGTGAAGCGTGACCTGTTCCAGTCGGATGTCTGGACCGATAAAGCCGGCAAACTCTTCTGGACTGATCTCGCCCAAACCTTTAAAGCGGGTGATCTCAGGATCGGGTCCTAAGTCTTGGATTGCCTGCACGCGTTCCTCTTCATTATAGCAGTAGCGGGTAATGAAGTCGCTCTTCTTGCCGTCCTTGGCATCGGCTTCTGCCAGCACCTCTTTCTTTTTGATCTTGGTGCGTCGGTTTCTCACGCGGAACAAGGGCGTTTGCAGCACGTAGACATGTCCTGTTCTGATGAGTTCAGGGAAGAATTGCAGGAAGAACGTGATGATGAGCAGTCGGATGTGCATACCGTCGACATCGGCATCGGTGGCCACAATCACCTTATTATATCTTAAGGTGTCGAGACCCTCTTCGATATCGAGGGCAGCCTGCAGCAGGTTGAACTCCTCATTCTCATACACCACCTTCTTGGTCAGTCCGAAGGAGTTCAGCGGTTTGCCTCGCAGCGAGAACACGGCCTGTGTGTTCACATCGCGGCTCTTCGTAATAGATCCGCTGGCCGAGTCACCCTCGGTGATAAAGATGCACGAATCTTCCTTGCGGTCATCCTTGGTGTCGCTATAGTGTATGCGGCAGTCGCGCAGTTTGCGGTTGTGCAGGTTGGCTTTCTTCGCACGTTCGCGTGCCAGCTTGGTAACGCCAGCCATTGCCTTGCGCTCCTTCTCACTTTCCTGAATCTTCTGTAGCATCACCTCCGCCACGTCGGCATTCTTGTGCAGGTAGTTGTCCACCTCGGTCTTGATGAAGTCGCCCACATATTTATTAATAGAGACGGGGGCGGGGTGGTCGGCATCTACTTGTGAAGGAACAGGTGCCATTGTGAGGGAGCCCAGCTTGATCTTCGTCTGACTCTCGAACATCGGCTCTTCCACGTTCAGGGCGATGGCAGCTACCAGTCCGGTACGAATATCTCCATACTCGAAGTTCTTCTGGAAGAACTCCTTGATGGTCTTGGCGATATGTTCCTTGAAAGCACTCTGATGCGTACCGCCCTGGGTGGTGTGCTGACCGTTGACAAACGAGTAGTACTCCTCACCGTATTGGTTAGCATGGGTGAAGGCAATCTCTATATCGTCGCCCTGCAGGTGAATGATGGGGTAGAGGGAATCAGCACTCATACGGTCCTTCAGCAGGTCCTCCAAGCCATGACGACTCAAGATGCGTCGTCCGTTGTACATGATGGCCAGTCCTGTGTTCAGGTAGGTATAGTTGCGCAGCATCGTTTCCACGATATCGTCGTGGAACTGATAGTGCAGGAAGAGCGTTGGGTCGGGCTCGAAGAAGATGTACGTGCCGTTCTCGTCTTGTGTGGGTTCTGTGCTGTCGCTAATCAGTTTTCCTTTCTCGAACGTAGCTTTGCGTACCTGTCCGTCACGATACGAGGCCACCTCGAAATGCGTGCTCAGTGCGTTCACGGCTTTCACACCCACACCGTTCAGGCCGATAGACTTCTTGAAGGCTTTTGAGTCGTATTTACCACCCGTATTCAGCACACTCACGGCCTCGATCATCTTGCCTTGCGGAATGCCACGACCATAGTCGCGCACCGATACCCGCAGGTTGTCGTCTACGGTAATCTCAATGCGGTCGCCAGCCTTCATCTTAAACTCGTCAATCGAGTTGTCGATTACTTCCTTCAGCAGCACATAGATACCGTCTTCGGCCAGTGAGCCATCGCCCAGTCGACCGATATACATGCCTGGGCGCAGTCGTATGTGCTCAGTACCAGTGAGGGTTCTAATATTATCGTCAGTATAAGCCTCACCCCCGGCCCCTCTCTCGGGGGAGAGGGGAGTGGTTAGTTTTTCTGCTTCTGGATCATTCATTGTTCGTCCTCCGTTTTTGATAATTCTTCTTTGATATGGTTGATGACTGCTGATAGATGATATATCACTTCGTCGTTACTGAATCGTATCACGCGGAAACCATTCCTTTCAAGAAATTCCGTGCGCCATAGATCGTCCTGCTGCTGTTCTGGTTTGTTATGATACTCGCCATCCACTTCAATGACAATCTTGGCTGTGACACAGGCGAAATCTGCAATGTAGTCCCCTATGGGGTGTTGTCGTCTGAACTTATAACTATTTATATTGTCTCTTAATGATTCCCAAAGGATTTGTTCTGCCTGAGTCATCTCTTTTCGATTCTTTCGTGCATGTTCCTTCAGCAAATCGTAGGATAATGGGCATGCCGTTTTAAAACTCTGTCCCATAAATGCCTTTTCAGATCTATAAATTAGTTTTCAGCCTTGTAAATAAATTAGTTCTTCAGCCTCGATATAGTTTTGCAGAACTATTCACTCCCCTCTCCTCTGCGAGAGGGGTCGGGGGTG
>Ga0310696_10008049_pt1 | contig 12324 bp, 5 predicted proteins | sample AusTroGonzalo_MG_4_FD_203885 | JGI IMG/M metagenome (GOLD analysis project Ga0310696, IMG submission 203885) | Bovine rumen microbial communities from tropical cattle in Woodstock, Queensland, Australia - Gonzalo_02 (v2) (version 2) | ecosystem: Host-associated > Mammals > Digestive system >... | reverse complement strand
ACATGGAGCGGAAGGGCACGTGGACTGCGAACGTAGTGGTCCTCCACTGCCACGGCATCCCCGACGACAATGGGGAGCACGTCGCCGCGATGAAGCCGCTCCCCGAGGTGGCGATCGCTTCGCTTGGAAACCTCAAGTGGATGCTCGGCGCGGGGAGAAAATCCGTAGACATCTATTCCGGGATGGGGATCAAGGCGTATGCGACGAACCTCCACGGAAACGTCAGCGTTTTCACAGACGGGCATGCAGTCGACGTATCCACAGACTCGACAAAGCTGTTTCCCGAGAAAAGCAAGTGCTGAGCTCATGATGCAAGACAACACAGGCAAGAACGTGGATATAGGGCGGCGAGATTTCCTGTCCGGGGCGGCCGCCTTTGCAATGGTCGGCGGGGCGGTGCCGACGGCATTTTGCGCGGAGGGCGAGGACTGGAAGGCGGCTTTCCGCTCCCTAGGGTTCGACCCTGACGCGCCAGGTTCGTCGTGGTTCGCCGTCACGAGCGACATTCACGCCGACAAGCAGCATATACGGCTTGCCGCGCATGTGGCGGAGTGGAACTCGATGGAGCCGAAGCCGGCCTTTGTGGCCGCGCTCGGAGACTTGGGCCAGGTCAACCAGTGCTTCGGACATCGCCCTTCGCCGCAGACGGCTGCCGAAAATGCCGAGCGGCAGTTCGGGGCGATCAACGAAGTCCTTTCAAAAGGTCTCAGCAAGGACATACGGCGCGTCTATGTAATCGGCAACCACGACACGTATCCCGGCGAGGACGACCGTGCCCTCTGGCGCACGCACTTCCCCGACCAGCCGCCCTATTGCGCGTTTGACGCCTGCGGGCTCCGCTTCGTGAAATGGGATGGCGGCGGCGACGGCATGATCGGAGCGGAGCAGGAGAAGTGGATCATGGACGAATGCGCCAAGTGCCCGAAGGAGAAGCAACTTGTGGTCCTGGTGCATCAGCCATCCGTCGGCATGTGCGGGATGGAGCGCGACATCGGGCGAGTGGCGAAGGCAGCGCTTGCCGGACGTCCCGGCGTCACGTGGATGCTTGCCGGGCATGAACACCTCAACGCCTTTGCGCGTTGGGACTTGCCTGGCGGCGGGACGCTTGCCGTGGCGACGCACACGATGGACCGGCATGGCTGGTGGGCGTACGGTGTGAAGGGCGGACGGATAGTCGCCAGGCTTTTCAAGGCGGAGGGACAGAGTTCGTTCTCTCGCGAAAAGATGCCGGACGCCTACGCGAGCAAAGGCGAGATACCGCTCGCATGGCAAGGGCGCAATGACGTGGTCTGGCATGCCTTCGTCGGCACGCCGGAGGAAAAGTCGTGCCGCGTCATGCTGGAGAAGACCGGCGACAACTGTGGCTGGCTTTTCTATGTCGGCACCACGCTCTACAAGTTCCCGAAGGGGAAGGTTGCGCCGAAGGCAACGCGTTATGCGATTCTCGGCAGGCTTTCCGGCAAGAGGGACACCAAGGCGCCGGCAAAGTGCTTTCTCTCGTCCGACGGCGAGAACTGGGTCGAGACGAAGCGCTCTGCCGTCGCGAACGACGTGAACGAGTTCCCGATTCCGCCCGAACTCGTCGGCGCAGAGACGCTGTGGGCGAGATACGACGGGTTTGGCTTTGGCGCCGACGAATGCCATGCGGCGTATGCATTCCTTGGGAATGAGGAATAATGATTTCTGAAAAGCAATTAGCCAAAGGACAGGTAAATGAACTCGAAAACAAATTGTTGCAAGTCGGCGAAGTGGCTGCTGGTTGCGCTACTGGTCGCGGCGGCGATCGCCTCCCATGCCGCGGCGCCTTGCCGCGGCGACACGGTCGCCGTTTCGATCAGGCGCGGCAAGACGGTCGAGACGCGCGCGGTGAAGGCCGCTGCGCGCGATGACGGCATGTCGCTCGTCATCCCGCGCGCCGAGCTGGAAGGGATCGATTCGCTGAGCGTCGTGCCCGACTTTGCCCGGGCCAGGACCGGGGAAGACGGATTCTTCGCACTTGCCGACGGGACGGTCCGCGCCTTCCGGGATTTCGACGAGAAGGGGGCCGCGCCCGAAGTCGAGCTCGACGGCGCGGCGGTCGCCGCAGTGCGCATCGCGGCGGACAGGCTGCGTCCCGAGGGTGACGGGTTCGGCTACTTCCAGCTCGGGCGCGTCGAGGCGTTCGACCGGCAGGGCGTGAACCATGCGCTAGTCTCGAAGGGTGCGTCGGCCGAGACGTCGGCCCCGATGAACGTGCCGGTCCTCGACCGCGCATCGTACCTCGACGACGTCATCGTGGACTGCGGCGTCAAGGCGGTCCTCGTCCACGTTCATGTAGTAGGCGGCTCCGGCGACAACTCCGTCAACGGCGGTTTCGCCGTCGGGTCGCCGGCATTCGAGAACCTGACAGACAACATGCGCTACCTCAAGTCGCGTGGCGTGGACGCGTACGTCCGCCTCTCTTGGGGCACAAGGGGCCTCTTCGACGCGAGAACACCTGAGGCGCAGGCGGCGTTCAGGGCCGCCTACATCGAGAGGATCATGCCGTTCGTCAAGGCGTGGAAGGGGCTTGTCGCGTGCTATCCCATCGGCAACGAGGAGAACCAGTACCGCTTCATCGGGCGAAAGGACCCGGTCGATCCGCCGTTCTTCAGGCAGTCCTACCGCGAGGCGGTCGTCGCCGTGAGCGACGCCATCCACGCAATCGACCCGGCGGCGCGGACGGCCGTGACGTCGGCGCTCTTCGACTTCGGCTGGACCGAGGAGCACCTCAGGAACGGGCTCGCCGGCGTCCTCGACGAGGTGTCGGTGCACATCTACCGCGAGACCGATCCGCTCGGCTCGTATCCCGAGAAGTGCTACAGCTTCTTCACCGACGGGCGTCGCGGCTACGAAAGCGAGCGCCTGTTCACGCGCGCGGAGGACGAGATCAAGGCGTTCCGCGCCCTGCTCGACAGGTACAACCCGAAGCTGCGCTTCGCGGCGCACGAGATGTCCATGCGCATCGGCCCGTACCCGAAGGGCATGAACTCCACCGAGGCCGGGCAGGCCAAGTTCGCCCTGCGCACATACGTCATGCACCACTTCTACGGAATCTCCCCCTCGTTCTGGTGGGGCTTCAACAGCGGCAAGATCGCGCGACGGGAGACGGGCGAGATCGAGTGGGGCGTCGTCTGTTCGGGAGTGAAGCGCCAGGCGTGGTACGCGATGCAGCGCTTCGCCGCGCTCTTCGACAATTCGTGGAGGCCGGAGGCGGAGTTCCCCGCAGTGTTCGCGCCGGCGGACTGCAGGTTCTACTCGTATTCGTTCAGGCGCGGGCGGCAACGGCTCGTCGCCTGCTGGACTGCCGTGTCGATGCGCGACGCCAACACGGGCAAGGTCGCGGACGTGTTCGTGCCGGGCGACTTCGGCGACGAGGCGCCCAGTGTCAAGTGCGTCGACATCCTGAACGGAGGCGTCCAGGCGCTGGACGCCGAGCGCGCGGAGGTCGGTTTCACCGTCCGCGGACTCGTCATGCGCGACTATCCGCTCGTCCTCTGCTACTCGCTGCCGGAGGGAAAGTAACGGCCACCCCACCGCATGGTGGGGTTGAGCAGAACGGCCCATTGGTGGTAGAATGTGTTAAGAATAGTCCTGTGAAGGGGAAAAAACGGAAGCGAACGGAGTGCATCCAAAAATGAGAACGATATGCGTAGCGGTTGTGTTCGCGGCGATTGCCGCCGGCGCAGGACTTGCATCGGCCGACGTCCCGGCGTCCGCCGCCGGACGGGGACCGGTGGAGGCAGTCGAAACAGTGCCTGGCCATTCGCCGTCGCTCCTGCCCGCCGGAAGGCGGTTCAGCCTTGTCTGGCACGACGAGTTCGACGGCGACAGGCTGGACGAGTCGAAGTGGAGCTACCGCACCAACTTCTGGGGGCGGCGCGCGCATTGGTTCGCGGCGCCGGAGGACGAATCCGTGGAGGTAAGGGACGGCTTCGCCCGTTTGAAGATCGTCGAGAAGGACGGGCAGCTCAAAAGTCCGCAGCTGCAGACGGGGGGGCTCCTGTGGGACATCCCGCAGGAGCGCCACGGCATCTGGTTCTTCCCGCCGCGCGAACCGGCGAAGTTCCTGAAGAAATACGGATATTTCGAATGCCGCTGCCGACTGCAGAAGCTTCCCGGCTGGTGGTCGGCCTTCTGGATGCAGGCGCCGGCGAACGGCGCGACGACAGACCCCGCGATTTCGGGCATCGAGCATGACATAATGGAGTCGTTTGCCCCCGGAAAGGTGATCCCGGCTTGGTTCCACTACAACGGCTACGGCGCGGAGTATTTGAACTTCGCCTCGTCGCGTCGCCCGGCCAAGGACAACGAAGTCTGTTCCGACGACGTGGGGACGGACGAGTTCCACGCCTACGGCATGCTGTGGGAGCCCGACGGCTACACTCTCTACCTCGACGGGGTTCAGCGAGGCTTCAAGGTCGGCACAGGCCCTGGCGAGGCGGTTTCCCACGTTCCGGAGTTCATACTGCTGACAACGGAGGTGAAGGGCTGCCGCGACAGCGCCGGAGGCCCCGATTCCACCTTCGGCAGCGGTCAGGCGCCCCAGACGGCGCATGAAGCGGCGAAGGCAGGAGACGACTTCGTCGTGGACTACGTCCGCGTCTACGACGTCGAGGAACGCCCGCGTCCGGCCCCGCGTCCCGCGCTTGCGGCGAGGCTGGCGGAGGGGCCGGAGGTGATCGGCATCGTCCACTGGGGGCTCAATACCTACACCGACCGCGAGTGGGGCTTCGGCGACGAAGACCCGGCGATGCTGGCGCCCGCGAAGTTCGACGCCGACCAGGTCGTGGGCGCGTGCAAGGCCGGCGGGATCGGCGGACTTGTCGTCGTCGCGAAGCACCACGACGGCTTCTGCCTCTGGCCCACCAAGACCACGGAGCACAATATTGCCAAAACTCCGTTTTGGAATGGTTGGAGTCCAAAGCTGGAGTTGGAGAAAGAAAAATTTCCACTCTCGAACTCCAACTCGAAACTCGAACTCGGCCACGAACGTGGAATGGGAAGGGACTATCTCAAGGAAATGGAGCAGGCGTGCAGGAGGGCGGGGCTCAAGTTCGGCGTGTACTGCTCGCCGTGGGACCGCAACAGCGCGCACTACGCGACGGAGAAGTACGTCGAAATCTACCACGCGCAGATCGAGGAGCTCCTGGGCGGTGCGTATGGCGACATATTCGAGATGTGGTTCGACGGCGCCAACGGCGGCGACGGATACTACGGCGGCGCGCGGGAGAGGCGCCGAATCGGCGCCGGATACTACCGATTCGACGAGTTGCTTCCGTCCGTCCGCCGCCTTCAGCCGAACGTGACAATCTTCGCAGGCGAGAGGGACGACTCGGACCTGCGCTGGCCCGGCAACGAGCGCGGGCTGCTCGACCCCGACTCCCGCTCGACTGTCTGCACCGTCGGCGGCCTTGCGGACGGCAAGTACGGAAACCCCGACTACGGCGTCCAGAACAACCTCGGCTCACCCGACGGCGAGTTCTTCCGCGTGTGCGAGGCCGACTTCCCCCTCCGCAGGGGCTGGTTCTACCACGAGGGCGAGCGCGGCACGACGAAGAGCGCGGCGTACCTGACGAAGCTCTACCTCTCGTCCGTCGGCAACGCCGGAGTCATGAATATCGGCATCGCGCCGAACAAGGACGGGCTTCTCGACGCCGACGACGTCAAGGCCCTTGCCGGATTCAAGGCCTTGAGGGACGCTCTTTTCGCACACGAGGTGAACCAAGGCGAACCGTTCAACGTCGTCGTCATGCGCGAGGACGTCTCAAAGGGCGAGCAGGTCGACGAATGGGAGTTCGTCTCAGACGGCAAGGCGATTCTGCGCGGCAAGTCGATTGGCGCAAAGCGCATCCGCGTCCTCGAAGCGCCCTGCGCGGCGAAGTCGTGCGAAGTCAGGGTGACGAAGGACGGCGGCGAGCTTCAGGGGGTCTCCTTCAAGCTCTACCGCGCCGACACCGAGCTTGTGCGTCTCGTGCTTTCTGCAACAACTGAATCCGGAGAGACCGACACCGCCAAGTGGATGACTGCGGGACAGTCCGGCCGGCAGTGAAGGAGTCCGTGTTTTGAAGTGGTCGTGAATCAGGGGGGCGCAATGAAGACGTTGTATGTGACAGTCCTCGCCGCGTCAGTTTCGCTCGCATGCGGGGCGGGCGCGCCGAGGTGGATTTCCGGAGACACCGCCGACCCGGCGAAGCCGGCGCCCGTGCTGGCCAGGGAGTTCGTCCTGGACTCGAAGCCGGACAGCGCGGTGTTCACGGTCGCGGTCGCCGGATGGTGCGAGGTCTCGGTGAACGGGAGGAGGGTCGGAGACGACGTTCTCTCGCCGGTCACGTGCCAGCCGGACAGGCGCATCTCGTCCCTCGACTTCGACGTGGCGGACTTTCTGAATCCGGGGACGAACACGCTGGAGGTGCTGCTCGGCAACGGGTGGCAGAACACGTTCACGGTCGACGCCTGGGGCTTTTCCAGTGCGCCATGGCTCGGCTGCCCGAAGATGCGCGGCGAAATGAAATGCGACGGCAGGACGTTGTTCGTCACGGACGATTCGTGGTACGCCTACGATTCGCCGGTCGTGTTCAACGGCCTGCGCAACGGCGAGTGGTACGACGCCCGCATGGAGGGCCTGCGCGCAAACGGGCGGACGGCCTGCGTCGAGAAGTACGAGCCGTGGGCGGAGGTCTGTCCCGAGGACGCCGTGCCGTGCCGCGAGGGGGAGTCGTTCGAGCCGATGCGCGTACTCGAGACGCAGTGGGGCTCGCCAGTCTACGACTTCGGCGCGAACATCGCTGGGTGGTGCGAGATAGAGGTGGAGGGGGAGAGCGGGGCGAAGGTGACGCTCGACTATGACGAGTCCCTGGACGGGCGCAACGCGCCCCTCGGTCATGTAAGGAAGCACACGACCGGCGAAGGCGAGAAGCGTCCGGTGCAGCACGACGAGTACACGCTCGCCGGGCGCGCAGGGGGAGAGAGGTGGCATCCGCGCTTCACCTACCACGGTTTCAGGTACGTGCACGTGAAGTTCTTCGGCGAGGCGAAGCTGAAGTCCATAAGGGCGCGGTTCGTCCATTCGGCCTTCGCGAGGGCCGGGACGCTCGAGACGTCCGACGCGACGTTCGCCGCGCTGCAGTCCGCGACGGAGCGCAGCTACCTGTCCAACTTCGTCGGCATCCCGACCGACTGCCCGCACCGCGAGAAGAACGGCTGGACGGGCGACGCGCAGCTCGCCATGGAGACGGGCCTGTGGAACTACGACGCGAAGGACTCCTACGTTCACTTCCTGCGCATGATGCTCGACGCGCAGCGCCAGAACGGCGCCGTGCCGTGCATCGTCCCGTGCACCCCGACGTTCGGCTTCAAGTGGGGGTCCGGCCCCGCGTGGGACGCGGTTCTCTTCGAGATGCCGTGGCAGATATACCGCTTCTACGGCGACGACGCGCCTGCGCGCGAGGCGTACGGGGCGATGAAGAAGTACGTCGAGTTCATGTCCGGCAAGGCCGACGACGGCGGGCTCTTCGCCTACGGCCTCGGCGACTGGGCCAGGTGGTGGGAGGACCGGCGCGGCACCCCGGTGCGCCTCACGGACAGCGCATACATGTACATGTTCAACCGCCGCCTCGCGTTCTGGGCGGAGCGCTTCGGCGAGAAGGAGTACGCCGCAGAAAGGAATGCCGAGGCGGAGAGGATCAAGGCCGCCTTCAACGCGGCGTTCTACAAGGGCGGCGGAATGTATGCCGAGGGGCGGCTCACCGAGCTCGCCGCGCCGCTCTACTTCAAGGGGCTCTGCGCCGACGGCGAAGAGGAGAAGGTTGTCGCGAGGCTTCTCCGGACGGTCCGCGAGAAGGGCCACAGGGCGCATTTCGGAATCCTCGGGGCGAAGTGGGTCCCGCGCGTCCTCGCGGAATACGGCCATGCGGACGACGCGTTCAGGCTGTTTGTGCAGCCGGAGAAGCCGGGCTGGGCGAACTGGCTCAAGTCCGGGCACGGCACGCTGCACGAAACATGGGACTCCACCAGCTCGCTCAACCACATCATGTTCGGCGACCTCTCCGCTTGGGCGTACGAATACGCGGCCGGGATCGTTCCGCTCGAGCCCGGCTTCAGGAAGGTCGCGTTCCGTCCGCACGTCCTCGAAGGCGTCGACTCGTTCGTCGCGACGCACAGGACGCCGCATGGCGAGATCAGGGCCGGCTGGCGGCGCGTCGGCGGAAAGGTGGAATATATCTGCGAAGTCCCGGACGGCATGGAGGTCGAGGGGCGTCTGTCCGATTCCGCGAAACCGGCGTACCGCAATCCGTCGCTGCCGACCGACGTGCGCGTGAAGGATCTTCTCTCGCGGATGACAACCGCCGAGAAGTGCGCGCAGCTCGGCAAGCTCCGCGGCTTCGGCACGTACGACCGCGTCGGTGACGGCGTCGCCGTGCGCCCCGACGTGGCCGCAGGCCTTGCGACGAACTGTCCGGGGACGGTGTACGGCATCCTCCGCGCCGACTGGTGGAGCGGACGCAACTGGCAGACCGGCGTCAAGCCCGAGATGGCGGCGGACGCTTTCAACGCCTACCAGCGCATCGCCGTGGAGCAGACACGGCTCGGTATTCCGATTTTCTTCGTGGAGGAGGCCCCCCACGGCCTCATGGCGCTCGGCGAGCCGGTCTATCCGACGGGCCTCGGGCTCGGCTCGACGTTCGACGCCGACTTGATGCAGCGCATTGGACGCCAGATCGGGCGCGCCCGCTCGCGCGGGGTCCACTGCGTGTACGCCCCGATTCTCGACATTGCCCGCGATCCGCGCTGGAGCCGCTGCGAAGAGTGCTTCGGCGAGGACCCCGAGCTCGTCGCCGCGCTTGGCTTTGCCGAATTCGAGGGGCTTAAGGCGTCCGGGATGGAGCCGTGCCTCAAGCACTACGTCGGTGGCGGATCTGCGGAGGGCGGGCACAACACGGCGAGCGCGCACATCGGCCCGCGCGAGCTCTACAACGAGCAGCTGCGTCCGTTCCGCCGCTGCATCGCCGCAGGGTCGCGCCACCTGATGTGCACGTACCACGACGTGGACGGCGAGCCGTGCACGGGGTCGCGGTTCCTGCTGACGGACGTCCTGCGCGGGCAGCTCGGCTTCGACGGTTTCGTCACGGCGGACGGAGGCGCCATCGGGCTTGTCGCGAACCGCCGCATGTCGATTTCGGCGCCCGATGCCGCCGCCATGGCGCTGACCGCCGGTTGCGACGGCGAAAGCGGCTCGAGGACGGTGGCAGGGTGCGGCTCGGTGATGCGCGGCGCGTTTGACGCGGGGCTCGTCGCGATGGCCGACATCGACAGGGCCGTCGGGCGCATCCTGAGGCTCAAGTTCGACATGGGGCTCTTCGAGGAGCCCTACGCCAAGGGAGGCCTTCCCGACCGCGCGGCGGAAAAGGCGCTCGCGCTCGAGGCGGCGCGCAAGTCGCTCGTGCTGCTCGAGAACCGCCGCGCGCTGCCGCTCGGACGCGGGCTGTCCGTCGCCGTCGTCGGGCCGAATGCGGACGACAAGATCATGAACCAGCTCGGCGACTACACCGCGCCGCAGCGCCGAGCCGACGTCGTCACCGTGCTGGACGGCGTCAAGGCGTTCGCGGACAGGGTGTCGTACGCGAAGGGGTGCGGAATTCGCTCCAAGAGCAAGGACGGCTTTGCGGAGGCGGAGCGACTCGCGTCAGAGGCGGACGTCACAGTGCTCGTCATCGGCGGCAGCTCGTCGCCGTACGCCGGCGTCACGCAGTCGGACGCGCTCGGCGGGGCGACGGTCGTGACCGGCAGGGAGGACGAGGAGAACGACAAGGACTCCGGCGAGGGGACGGACCGTTCGACGCTCGGCTACTCGGGCGTGCAGGAGGATCTCTTCCGGGCCGTCAGGGCGAAGGCCAAGAAGCTCATCGTCGTCCTCGTCCAGGGGCGTCCGCTCGTGGTGGACGAGATTGCCGCGAAGGCCGACGCCGTCTTGCTTGCGTGGTATCCGGGGTCGATGGGCGGGCAGGCCGTCGCCGAGGCGCTCTACGGCGCGGTAAATCCGTCCGGACGCCTTCCCGTCGCGATTCCGCGTTCGGTAGGACAGCTCCCCGTCTTCTCCGGCGCCTACGCCGACTCGCGTCCGCTCTACATCGACGGCCCCGGCGACGCGGCGTATCCGTTCGGCTACGGACTTTCCTACACGACGTTCGCATATTCCGGCTTCGAGGTCAAGGCGCCTACGGGCGATTCGCCGCGCGGCGAGGCGCTTGTCACCGTGGCCAACACGGGATCGGTTGACGGCGACGAGATTGTGCGGCTCTATTTCTGCGTCAAGGGATCCGGGCGTCAGCGGCCGCACCGCGAGCTTTTGGCTTTCTGCCGCGTCACGCTGAAGGCGGGCGAGTCGAGGCGCGTCGCCCTGCCGTTCGACGGACGGCTCTTCGGCGGATACGGCCGCGACGGGGCCTTCGAGCAGCCGCGCGGCAAGGTCGTCCTTTCGGTCGACGGCTGCGAGGGAACCGTGATGATAAACTGTGGACAATATCCGCCATTCAGTATGAAAATGAAAGGGAGAAGCGTAGATGAGAAGGCTAATTCATAATGTCAACAGAAGGGGATTCATTGGCGGTGCGATGGCCGCTGGCGCATGGCTTTCAGGCGTTCTTCCGACTTTTGCGGCGGAGGACGGCGACTGGGTCGCGGCGTTCCGCAAGCTAGGATTCGATCCGTTTGCGGCGGACAGCGCGACATTCGTCGTCATCGGAGATCCGCACGTGCCGTGGGCGGACAAGGTAGGGGACAAGACGATTGGAGATGGATCTCGCCATCTTGCCGGACGCATTGCTGAGTGGAACGCGATGACGCCGCGACCAAAGGCCGTCCTTTCGATGGGCGACCAGATATCGACCGTCACGACATGCATGGGCGATCGGCAAAGCGAATGCGACCCAGAGTGCCGTGCGCAGGCCGAAGCAGACCTGCGGCTTTTCCGGTCGTACTTCGACAAGCTCGAGATTCCCTTTTACCATACGATAGGGAACCATGACGCATTCCCCGGAGAGGTAAACGCGCGGTTCTACGCGGCGAACTATCCCGGATGGAAGCCATACGAAAGGTTCGAGATCGGAGGCGCGACATTCATCAACCTCTGCGGCGGACACGACGGCGCGATAGAGCCGGTGCAGCGTGCCTGGCTCAAGGATGAGGCGAAGACGATTCCGTACGACCATCCGCTTTACCTGATGGCGCATTACCCGAACGTCGGCGTGGGCAGGGTGGACGGCTACGACATCGGCGTAGCCATCCGCGAGACGTTCTCCGGCCGCACCGGCGAGACGTGGCTCTTGGCGGGACATAACCACGAGGATGCGTTCGCTCGCTATCATCTGCCAGGCGGCGGATCGTTTTGCGTCGTCACGCATGAACGCGAGCTGTTCGGGTACTGGATATATGGACTGAAGGGCGGATCGCTTGCCGCGCGGGTCATGGTGCCGTTCGACCGCATGACGGGAATCGTCCGAGGTTCGGTCCGCAAAGGTCCGGTGGCGGTTGACGCCGTAGATTGCGGGCTTCTCCCGTTGCCGTTCGAGCATGAAGGGGAGAAGCTTCTCTGGCGGCATATGGTCGGTTCGCCCGGAGACGCGGAGCTGAGGATCGCTGCGCCGCTCATGGGCGACGCCGGGAGCTATTTCTTCTACGTAGGCCAAGTCGTATATCGCCTGCCGCTTGCCCTGGCGAAGGGGGCGCGGCGGCTTGGAATCTACGGTCGAATGTGTGGACACCGCAAGACGCGCGAACCGGAGGGGCTCAGCCTTTCTTCCGACGGCGAGAAATGGCAAAAAATTCCCGATCCGTGGAAAGACTCGAAGAACACCTGCTATTCCATCCCCATCCCCCAGGTGCTGTGCGGAGGAAAAAGCCTTTACGTGATGATTGACGGGTGGGGCTTCGACTGCGACTCTTCGCTTGCCGGCTTCGCGCTGATGGCTTAGGCAAATATTTGGTATAATTCACGGCGTGAAAACAGGTTCCAAGCTGACGTACAGACGGGCATGGATGCTCGCGGGGTTCGCTTTCGCGATTCTTGTGGGCGACATGTTCCTCGCCGTAATCGGTGCATCGACAAAGTCCGTCGAGTTCCTGTACGGAGTCGCTGGCTTCTCCCTTGCGCAGGTATGCTGGACAATTGCGCAGCTCCGCGAGGCCCGTCCCGACCTGCGCGCGTTCTTTGTGCTGGCGGCGATCCTCTTCCTGTTCGTCTTCGCGATGCTCATGCCACCGGTCATCCCGGCCGCCGCTACAGCTGCTGTGGGCGTATACTCCGTT
>Ga0310696_10008048_pt1 | contig 12325 bp, 28 predicted proteins | sample AusTroGonzalo_MG_4_FD_203885 | JGI IMG/M metagenome (GOLD analysis project Ga0310696, IMG submission 203885) | Bovine rumen microbial communities from tropical cattle in Woodstock, Queensland, Australia - Gonzalo_02 (v2) (version 2) | ecosystem: Host-associated > Mammals > Digestive system >... | reverse complement strand
TTTTATTACTACTGCTAATGGTCTTATTGCATTAATTACAGCTTTATTTAGTTTAATTTTAACAGGAGTTTCACTATTTGTTGCTATTAAACAATTATTAAAAAATGCTAAAAATAAAACATTTGCCGATAATTGGAATATGATCCAAAATATTGCTAAAGCTGCTATGACAAAAGCTGAAGAATCAGGTGCTTCTGGTGCTGATAAGAAACAAATGGTTATTGATGCAGTAACTGCTGGCTGTAAAGAAGCTGGTGTTGATATTGCACCATTTGTAAACCAATTAGATGCATTCATAAATAACTCTATTACATTTGCTAATAGTTTAAACAAATAATTTATTGTATAATATAATAGAGATAAAATTAAATAGCTTTTAAAAACTTAATTTAAGGAACCTTTTGATAGGTTAACTGGTTCAGTGTAAGCCTGAAAACACTAAAAGAAAAATAAATAGTTATTAGATTGACTATTTATTTTTTATTGTATCAATGAATAGCAAAAAAGTAAGAGGTATTTATTATATCTCTTTTTCTTTAATCTTAATCTGCTAAATTATATATGAAAAGACTCATTTTTATGAAAGGAGAATTTCAATGGCAAAAATTGCTTTAAATGGTATAGTTGAAATGCATAGAGGCGATACTATTACTCTTCCAATTGAAATAAATTCAGGAACTACATTCAAAACTGTACTTTATGAATTAAAACCTGGTGATAATTTATATTTTGCAGTTATGGAACCACATCAAAAGTGGGAAGATGCAATTTTAAAGAAAACTTTTGATTATACTGATTTTAATACAAAGTATTTATGTGTACTTGTTCATCTTTATACTGAAGATACCGAATATTTACATCCTGGAACATATTATTATGAAGTTAAATTAAGAAAAGCTCAAATTAATACTGAGGACGGTCATGAATCAGTCGAGACTATTGTTCCAAAAACTAAGTTTATTATAATAGAGTAAAAAGATATTCTTATAAAAAATAAATTTGCTAAGAACATTAATTTCTTAGCTTTTTTAGTTGTATAATATATTTGAGGTGATAAAAATGAAAGATGCATTAGGTGAAAGAATGAAAGAATATTATGAAATGAGAAGTAGATCATATCTAACTAGAAGAGTTCCAGTAATTGTTAGATTAGATGGTTGTCATTTTCATACTTTTACCAGAGGTTTTAAAAAACCTTATGATGAAGTTTTTAGTAAAGCAATGATCGAAACAACTAAATATTTATGTGAGAATATTCAAGGTTGTGTTTTAGGATATACACAGTCAGATGAAATTAGTTTACTTTTATTAGATGATTTTACTAACACTACTGATGGTTGGTATGATTATCAAATTCAAAAAATTGTATCAGTTGCAGCTTCACTTGCGACTTTACATTTTAATAAATCATTTAATATTTTACTTAATTATGATACTGCAGATATTGAAATGTTTTATGCTCATTCTAAGGCAGCAGAAAAAGGTGCAACTTTTGATGCAAGAGCTTTTAATATTCCAAGAGAAGAGGTAAATAACTATTTTGTTTGGAGACAGACTGATGCTGAAAGAAACTCAGTTAATGCTTTAGCACAAAGTTTATTTAGTCATAAGTCTTTACAAGGCTTATCTGTAAAAGATACTATTGCCAAGTGTGAAATTGAAGGTGGTGTAGTTTGGGGTAATTTATTAACACCACAAAAAAGAGGTACTTGTCTTGTTAAAAAGGAAGTAACTGTTAATGGTGCTATTAGACATAAGTGGATTCCAGATTTAGTTATTCCTAGATTTAGTCTTGATCCTAGCTATGTTGAAAACTTACTTAATTCTAAAAAAGAACAAGTAGATTAATTGCTTGTTTTTTTCTTTTATTTTAGACTTTTATTATAAGTAAGTAAAATTATTATCTAAATATAAAAAGTCTCTAAAATCGTCAATTTTGGGCTTTAAAACTAAATTTTTACATTGTATAATATTAAAGAGGTGATTATAAATTATGGAAAGATTAACAAAATATAAATCAACACCAAATAGTATGTTTCCATACAAGCTAATAGATGATGGTGCAAATACTGAATTAGATGTTATTCATAAATTAGGTCAAATTGAAGATATTGAAGAAGACCTTGGTATTGATTTAATCACTTTATTTAAAGCTTTACAATATGGAATTTATGGTAAAAGTGGAAATATAGTTTACCCTTATAATGTACTTTTAGTTGAGAAAAAATTACATGCCTATCCACTAGATATTTGGGATGAATCTTGGGATTTAGTCGATTATGGTAAAACTTGGGCTTTAACCAAAGAGGAGTTGATATAATGAAAAAATATGAATATCAATTACAAACAATAGATATGAAAGAAAAAACAAAAGTATTAGCTATTGAGTTAAAAGATGACCAAGTACCTACAGCACAAAAAGTTATTGAAATTAGATTACTTGACTATTATAAGCCAGATTCTTCTAATATAATGGCAGTATATGGTATTTTAGATATAGCAAGAGAAATGTTAGAAAAATTAACTTATTTTGAAATTAGAGAGGTGAAATAATGGAAAGATTAACTGAAAAAGGAACATTAGAAGGGTCATATTTTGTTAAACAAAAAGACCAAAGTAATTCAACAATTAAATTGGGTGAATTAGAAGATTTAGAAGAAGAACTTGATATGCCTTTAAATAAAGCAATAGATTTATTATTTAGGGCTATTAAAAATTCTGAGTTTTACGACTGTCTAACTTGTACAAATGTAATGCACAATGAAAGAGGTTGTGATGGTAATTGTTCTCATAACAGAGAGTTTAGTAGAAAAGAAATATTAGAATTACTCGAGTTAGAAGAAGAGTTTAGAGGTGAATAATAAATATGAAAAACTTAACAAAAGACTTTTTTAATATGTTAGACTTTATTCCAACTTTATTAAAATATTTCGCATTAAGCCCAGAGAATAGAGTAACTTGTCCTGGGTTAACTGAGGATGTAACTATTACATATTATCAAGATGATGATGGTCATTTTCATAAAATAGTTGCTTTAGATTGGGGTAAAGAAGACCCTACTTATGAACCTATGGATTTCACTTTAACTAGTGATATTGAATTAGGTACACTTAGAATAATAATTAATAATTTACCACATCTACCTGCTACTAGACAAGATTGTGGTTTTAAAAATATGTACGAACAAGTAAGAGCATTATCAACTGCTTATACTTGTCTAGGAGGTTTTTAATTTATGGAAGACAAATGGGTAAATTATCAAAATTTAAGTAATCATGCACAAAGTATAAGAAATTCTATTGAGGGTTGTTTAAATAGAATTGCTATTACAGATGATGAAGAAGAAGTAAAAGATAAAAAAGCATGGTTAGAACAATATATTGCAGATTATATTGATATTGCAAGAGAAGCTCATGTTGCTTATACTGAATATGCAAAAGAAAGAGGATGGAAAAAATGAAAGTAACAGAATTAATTAATCATTTACAAGATATTTTAGAAAAGTATGGTGATTATAATGTCTTAATTGAGACTGAAATTTCTTGTAAATCAGAAGAATTTGATAGTTTATGTATTTCTGTTCCATCAAAAGAAGTATTAATCTTACAAAAAAGAAAAGAAATGGGAACAAAATATGATAGAATGGAGATAAAAGAGTAAATGAAAGCATATTTTATAGGTCATATTAACTATATTAAGTTTACTGGAGATAATCTTCAAGAAATAAAAGATTTATTTGGTGAAAAATATTTTAAGTTTAGTTTAGAAGATAGTAATCTTTTAATTACAAATGCAGAATATCCTGAATGTAGAGGTTATGTCTATAAGAATGAAATTGTATTTGAGTGGAGTGAAGAACCAGATAGAATTTATGATATGTATGAAGATGGTTTTTGGAAATATTTTAGAGAAAAGGAGAATAATTAATGAAATTATATTTAGGAAAGTTTACATTAGAAGGAACACCTCAAGAAATTAAAGAAGTCTTAGATTTAATGGGTATTGAATATAAAGAAATACCTGTTACAATTCCAACATACCCTACAATACCAGATCCACAACCATGGAGTCCTTATAATCCAAATATTTGGTGGTGGACACAACCTTATTGCACAGCTCAAACTTCAACTGTTGAAAAGTCAGAATCAAATGTAGGTTTAACTGGCGCAACTAATAATGCTGAAATTAATGTTGAAGAGCCAGTTAAAATGACTGAGGCTGAGTGGGAAACAAAAAAGAGAATAGAGTATTTAGAAAAGTTAAAAGCATGGAATCAAATAATGGGTAATGACGGACAAATTAATTGCACTGTAGCTACTGAAAATCCTGATGTAACTAATACAATTTCTAAAGGAGAAATTAAGTGAGTTTAGTAGGTGGTTTATTAACTGATGAAGAAGTTAAAGAAAAATTAAAAGAGATTAAAGAAAAATATCCTAATTTGTTTAACAAAGAATTTAAAATAGACGCAGATATTAGTAAAGATTTGAAAGAACTAATAGAATTAGCAAGTGGTGTTTGTAGTATAGCCTCTAGTGAGTGCTGTGGTGACGGTCATGGTAAGTTCTGGTCTTGTGAAGAATGTAGTTGTCAAGATGGTTATTTAGATTATGATGAAAATGGTAAAGCTTTTTTTCATAAATTAGGAACTTGTGATATTCACAGATGTAGTCAAAAAATAAATGAATTAATAGAAAAAGGATATGATCCTTGGGAAAAGAAGGAGTCAGAAAATGTTTAAAATTGGAGATTTAGTATTACTTCATCCAGAAGACCATGATTTTAGTTATAAAGGAATAATTACAAAAATATATATTGAAGATGTAGAAGTAAGAGTATTAAATTCTAGACCTGATCATTATTTAGTTGTGCCTATGAAAGATACTAAAATCATAAGCGATAGAATGGAAAATAGAAGAATTATAAATGATATAATGTAAAGGGAGATAAAAAGATAATGAAATATATTAAAACAAAAGACTGGTTTTTAGCTTATACTCAAATTATGAGCATTTATAAAAAAAATAAAGCAAATGTAGATCAAAAGTTAGATAAAAAAGGAAATGTAGTAGATAAAGGATATACTGTTTATTATATTTATCTTAATTTTATAGATGTACAAAATAATGAATCTCAAAGTGAAGTTACTTTTACAAATGAAGCTGAAAGAGACTTAGTATATGAAGAAGTTATAAAGCAAGTAGTTGCTAATGAACAAGAAGAATCAAAAAATAGTTTAACTACAAAAGCAACAAAAGGAACTACTAATACTAGAATGAAGCTAAATGAATAATTGCTAAATTATAGTGTTAAAAAGGAGAATTAAATAAATGAATACAAGTATTGATACAAGACGTTTACGTTGTAGTATTGGTTGGTTAGGTATGTTATTACCTTGGTTAGTAGTTTTAATTACTTGGTCTTGGCCAGGATCAATTTCTATTACTTATTATTCATATCTAGCAACAGGAACATTCATGGTAATTTTAGGATCAGCTGGAATGTTATTAATGAATTATAAAGGTTATACAAAAGTTGATGATATTATTAATACTATCACTGGTATTGCTGGTTTATTAATTTGTGCATTTCCAATGGCTTATAAAGTAGCTGGAGAATATATAGATACTGGTGTATTAGGTTTACCATCTAATATTAGTGGAATATTTCATAATATAAGCGCTTTTCTATTCTTTGGTTTATTATCATTCAACTCATTATTCTTATTTACTAAATCAAGTGGTGAAATGACTAAGAATAAAAAGATTAGAAATATCATTTTCCGTGTTTGTGGTATTGGTATGTTAGCGTCATTCTTAATCTTATTAATTCCAAGTTCAGTATTAGAAAATAAAACTTGGGTTACAGAAATGTTTGCATTAACATTCTTTGGTATTTCATGGCTAACAAAAGCTAACTGCTATCCTTGGCTATTCTGTGATCCAAAACTTAAATAATTATAACAAACGAGCCTAATTTAAGGCTCTTTTTTGTGCTAAATTATAAGGTATCAAGAGTATACCTAAGGAGAAAATTGGATATGACTTATTTAGAAACTGTTAAATATCTTTGGGATAATGGGGAGTTCAAAAAGTGTTATGATTTAACTCAAGATTCTAGAGTGGGAGATTTAATTGTTTGGGTAGAAAAGAATGGTGGAATAGAACATATACCTCAGATGACTACTTATACAATTATAACTGAAAATAGTTATCTATATAATTTATTTCAAGAATTAAGAGCACAAGAAGTAAATAAAAATAAAGGTAAAAAGAAAGGGAAATAATATGAAAAGATTTATAAGCTATTTTATATTTTATTTAATACAGTTAACTTGGGGTATTTTAATGAATATCTTTGGTTTATTAGTAACATTATTTATGTTAATAACTTTCCACAAACCTCATAGATTTGGACCTTCTTATTACTTTGTTTGCAAAAAAGCAGAAGGTTTTGGTTTTGAAGCTGGAATCTGTTTTGTGCTTGGAGCAGACTGTGATGGTGATGAAGAATTAATGTGTCATGAGTGTGGTCATGGAATACAAAATATGATTTTTGGACCTTTATTTCCATTTTTAATTGGAATACCTAGTATGATTAGATACTGGTATAGAGAGCTTAAATATTATAAAAAAGGAAAAATTCCGCCAACAGATTATGATGCAGTATGGTTCGAAGGCACAGCAACTTCTTGGGGACTAAAACATTATAATAAAGTATTTGATAAAAAGTTTAATTAAGGCCTTATTTTGAGGTCTTTTTTATTGTATAATATTGCATGAGGTGATATTTAGTGAAAATTAAACAACAACTTACTTTAGATGATATACTAGATATTTGTGAAATTAATTTTGAAGGTGTAAAAGAAGATATTATACAAATTGCTAGTGAAAGTAAATGCGTAGTAGATTTTTATGAAAAGTTTAAAGAATATTATACGGAATATGGTTTAGGTGGCGATGACCGCTGGCAAGACTGTAAAGATTATTTATGGCTTATTTTAGATGGTCCTTATAGATGTTAAGAGGTGATAAAATGAATAAAATAATGAATGGTGGAGCAACTATTTGTGGAGATCATAAATCAGTTGTAATTAAAAATGGTCAAGTATACATAGATGGTGAATTAGTTAGTGATCAAAGATATAATTATAGCGGTCCTATTATTATAAATGGTAATGTAGAAGAAGTAGATGGTGTAAATATTACTATAAATGGTGATGTTCACGGGGATGTTGATGGAACAACTATTCAAATTAAAGGTAGTGTTTTAGGTGATGTTGACGGAACAACTGTTAATATTGGAAATAACAAACCTGAAAAGAAATCTTCTGATGTAGCAGATTCTTTATATAATAAACCTAAAAAATATAATAATTTTTTTGATCTTGATGAATATAATGATTTAGAGAGAAAATTAAATCAAAGTATAGAACTTATTAAAAATAAACTAGCTGTAACAGAACCAGAATTAGAAGAAACTTTTAGAAAAGCGGATAACATAGCTGAAGATTCTAAAAAAGAACAAGAAAGTGAACAACTGGATTTAAAAGATTTAGTTAAAAGAAATAAAAAGAAGAAAAAAAGATAAAAAATATCGTATAATATTAAAGTGGTGCCTCTTCCTTAGGTTGACGCCGAGATACTACTCGTTTAGCGGCGAGATAAGTCTTGGTTTAGCAAAAAGGTATCGGCTGCAGACGAGGTTGTCTTCGGATACGGAGGTTGCAAGCAGGGATCTTAGCTGAGAAGCTATGTCCTTGTTTGCTGAGTATTAATTTAATATTTATAATAAAAATTTAATTAAAGGCCTTTTTAAGGTCTTTTTTTATTGTATAATATTATAGTAAAAAATTTAAGAAAGAAAGAGGTTCAATTATGGGAATTGATGTAGATTTACATAAATGTAATTTTAAAGAATTAAAAAATGCTTATATGGAGAAGTTTCCTCAAATTCAAGATGAAGATTTATTAGAAAAAGTTTTATTAGAGTTTGGAACAGTTATTGGTGAAGACTATGTTATTTTATGTAATGAATATTACGAAGATGGTAACTGTTTTTATAATGTATCGCATGTGCTTGAAAAAGTATTTAAGCTTCCTGATGATAGTGATACTTTTAGTATATTACTTGATAAATCTAAAGAAATTCTAAGTTATAAAGAAGAATATGAAGCTTATGAAAACTTAGGTATAGATCCGTATGAAGATGACGAAGAGGATGAAGAGGAGGAAGACTAATGAGTGTTGATGTTACACATTATTTAGGTATTGGTGTTAAATTAGATTATGATAAATATTGCAGAGATGTAGATGACTTTTATATTGATGATAAATTTCCTGAATTAGATATGTATAATGATGACGAAGGTGTTAAGTGGATTGTTGATGGCATGTGCGGCGATTATATTTATTTAATGTATGTTATTAAAAAAACAAACTGGGAAAACTTTTATGAATCAGATGCAACTGTTCAAATGGATTTAACAAACATTTCTAAAAAAGCAGAACAAAAAGTAAAAGAATATTATGATAAAATAGTAACTGATGAGCCTTGGCCTGGTGTTGCACTAGTTAGCTTATTTCATTGTCACTAAAAATTAGAGGTGAGATAATGGAAAAGAAATTAACTTTAGAAGACATAAATGGGTTTCCTATGTGTACTTATGGAAGAGCAATAGGAAAGCAACTAGCTAATAAAGTTATGTTTGAACTTATTAACTATAAACAATTTGAAGAAGAATTAGGCATTGACTTAATAACCTTATTTAAAGCATTTGTGGAAGGTATTTGGGCTAAAAAAAGAAATGAAATAGTTTATGTTAAGGCTGAAAATTTAAGATTTGAAGGAAAAATAGATTGTGGTAAACCATTACTTACAGTTTTTGTTTTTAAAGAACTTTATTATGAAGATTTAGATGGTGTTATGGCTACTACAGGTTATGAATGGGAACTAGAAGATTATAGTAAAACTTGGGCCATTACTAAGGAGGAATTATTATAATGGAAATGTGGGATACTTGGTGTACGGGCATTCATTTAAAAAGAATAAATATATTTCTTAAATATAGACCTAAAAATTTAACTGTTGAACGTGATATAGCTTTTCAAAAAGCTTTTTATAAAAGTGAAAATTATGAAGATTTTTGTAATAGATTAAGTGAAATATATAAAGATGGCGAAGAATGCCCATCAGAAGAAGATTTTAATTTTATTAGAGAACATGAAAATGATAATTAAAGGATGTGAATTAAAATGATAGCTTTAGAAAAATTCATCAGAGAACATGATAACTGGGAAGAAATATTAACAAAAGAACCATATTTCTTAAAAGTATCAAGAGATGGTGAATATATAATGTTTAAATATGATCAAATAAAAGGATCAGATTTTAATATACCTTTAGTTAAAAATGCTAGAGGTATTATATTTAGAGAGGCTGACTGGACTTGTGTATGTCACCCTTTCGATAAATTCGGAAATTATGGAGAAGAATATTGTCCAGATATAAACTGGAAAAAATGTTCAGTTCAACAAAAAATAGATGGATCATTAATAAAAGTTTGGTATGATAATGGTAAATGGCATATATCAACAAATGGCTTAATTGACGCATTTAAAGCTCCTGTAGACCATAACCCAATGAAGATAGAAACATTTGGTGATTTATTTTGTTATGAATTAAAATTCTGTGGAGCTATTGATTCATTTGAAAAATTAGGTAAATCTTTAGACGAAGATTATACTTATATGTTTGAGTTAATAACTGAATATAACAGAGTAGTTGTTCCTGCTGAAAATTATGAAAGCTCAATTTATTTATTAGGAGCAAGAAATATTAAAACTAATGAAGAAGTTGATTTAGATGGGTCATATTTATCACAAGTATTTTATATGCCAAAAAGATATAATTTACACACTTTAGATGAAGTTGTAAAAGCAGCTGCAGAATTACCATGGGATGAGGAAGGTTATGTAGTTTGTGATAATAAGTTTAATCGTGTAAAAATTAAATCACCAGAATATGTAAAAGCTCACTATGGTAGAACAAATGGTAATGTTTCTTTACTAAGAATAATTGCTTTAATTTTAAATAATGAAACTGCTGAATTCTTAGTTTATGCTTCAGATTATGCTGATATTGTTGCTAATGTAGAAAAAGCAATGCAAGAGTTTAAAGAAAAAATGGCTAAGACGGTTATTGAGTTAACCCCAGAAAGCTTTGCTACTAGAAAAGAATTAGCAGAAAAAGTTAAGACTTATCCAAAACACTATCAAGCTTTCTTATTCAGATATGATAATTTAGACAGTGCATTTGAAAGATTAAGACCATCTCAATGGAAAGATATTTTTGATATTGAAGGAGTTTTAAAGAATGAAAATTAAGTATAGATATGAGATAGAAAAAAAGAAAGATGATAATGGTGAATCTTATTATGGTCTTTCTTTAAGAGATCTTAATTATAGTTTACTTGATTTTTATGATATTTCTAGGGAAAAATATATTTATTTAAAAACTCATTATAAATTATTAAAAATTAATACTGAAGAAGGTATTTTTGGTGCAGCTCCAATTAAACATAGAAGACGTAAAGAAAATAGAAAGTTTAGAAATGCTGTTAAAATGAAAGCAAGAAGCTGGCAAAAACTTTTTGAAAAAGAGTAGGAAGTGATACAATGAAACCAACTTTTATAATGTTAATAGGTATACCAGGATCTGGTAAATCTACATTAGCACAAAAGATGGCTAATGAAAATACTGTTATATTATCGTCTGATAGTATAAGAAAAGAATTATTTGGTGATGAAAATACACAAGAAAGCCCAGAAAAAGTTTTCAGTATAATGTTTTATAGAACTGTTAAAGCTTTAGACAAAGGAAAAGATGTTATTTATGATGCAACTAATTTAAAAAAGAGACTTAGAGTAAACACTTTAAAAAGATTAAAAGAAGTAGTAAAAACTGAGTTTGTAGCAAAAGCATTAATTATTGATACAGATTTAGCTACTGCAAAAGAAAGAAATAACTCTAGAGATCGAGTTGTTCCAGAAGAGGTATTAGATAAAATGTACAATAATTTTCAGCTTCCAGAGTATAGTGAAGGCTGGGATATTATAGATACTATATTATAAAAGGAGAATAGTTAATGAAAAATGGAAAGATTAAGTCTTGGTCTTTAAAAATAAATGACTTTGATAAATTAGAGTTAGCTATAACAATTGAAGGTGCCGGATGGGGAGTAATTACTTCTTTTCATACATTAGAAGCAATGGAAAAAATCTTTAATGTATTAGAAATTACTGATATTAATCAATTAAAAGGTGCATATTGTAGAGTTGAGTTTGTAGACTTTAATTTATTAAATACAGTGTATAATATTATAGATGATAATAAATATTATACTGTTAGAACTAGTTAAAGGAGAATAATTAATGGCTAATTTTGTATATATCGGCAAATATCATGTTAACACCAATGTAATTAAGTATTATACAACTAGTAGATCAGAAGCATATACTGATAGAGGTGCTATAATTTCATATAATATAACTATTTATTTTATAGATGGTGATAGCATAAATATAAGTGATGATAAAGATACAATAAAAAATTATATTAGTCTTTTAGATTGTGTTGAAAGTGCTGAAACTATTTAAAAAAGAGCAGTAATTCTAGCTCTTTTTTATTGTATAATAATATAGAATATTAAAAAAAGAAAGGAAGATTATTAAAAAATGACAAATACAAATGACTTAATAATTACACATGAAGAATTTGATAAAATTGTGGATGAAGAACTAGCTTATGTAAAAGAATTATTATGTTCAAAATCTAAAGAATATGATTTTGGTCAAGATCGTTTTCACAGTTTTAAAGTTGGAGGCAATTTACAAGGAATTTCACAAGAAAAATGCCTCGCTGGTTATCTATGTAAACATATAATTTCAATATATGATATGATAGATAATGGTATTGAAAATTTTTCTGAAGATAAGTGGAAAGAAAAGATAACAGATTATTTAAACTATGGTTTACTTTTATTTGGTATGGTAAAAGAAGCCGAAAAAAAGAAAACTAATTCAAATAAAAAATAGTAAAATTTAAGCTAAATTAAATGGTTAGAGAAATTGAGTGATTATTTTTCTAACCAAGTTTAATTTGGAAAAGGAGTTTTATTATGAAAAATTATCTTGTTTACAGTCATAAATCTCCAAGTAATAAATATTATATTGGCATTACAGGTGTTAATCCTAAAAAACGTTGGGGTTGTCAGGGATATGGTTATAAATTACAAAAGAAGTTTTATAATGCTATTAAAAAATAT
>Ga0310696_10008047_pt1 | contig 12325 bp, 8 predicted proteins | sample AusTroGonzalo_MG_4_FD_203885 | JGI IMG/M metagenome (GOLD analysis project Ga0310696, IMG submission 203885) | Bovine rumen microbial communities from tropical cattle in Woodstock, Queensland, Australia - Gonzalo_02 (v2) (version 2) | ecosystem: Host-associated > Mammals > Digestive system >... | reverse complement strand
GTCCGCTGCGCCGGCATACATGGCACCGAGTTCCGCCAGGATCCACATCGCACGGCTCTCGGAAAGCAGCGCTATCTTCTCCCCTTTTTCCACACCCAGCGCCATCAGGCCGGCGCCTATGCAATGTGCCGTTTCACGGGTCTGTTGTTGGGTAATTTCCAACCACTTACCTTCCACTTTTTCGCGAAGATAAGTGTGATCGGCATATTGACGCGTGTATTTTTCAACGAAATCGATGATCGTCGGTCTGTTGTCGTTCATATATGGTTTGATTTTTGTTATCTATCCGTCCTCAAAGATAGTGATTTTTGCGTGAAGTAAGATGACTTTATAACAAAATTACATACCTTTGCAGAACTGAAAAATCTGATTAATAAAATAAATACTATGCTTAGTTTCGATCTTAAAAAGTACGGTATCAAGAACACGAAAGAAGTGCTCTACAACCCCACTTACGAAGTCCTTTACAACGAAGAGACCAAACCCGGTCTGGAAGGCTATGACAAAGGCGTCGTCACCGAACTCGGTGCCATCAACGTGATGACCGGCGAATTCACCGGCCGCAGCCCCAAAGACAAATACATTGTCTATGACAAGACCACGAAGGAAGGTGCAAAGGGCGAGATCTGGTGGACCACCGATGAATACCCCAACGACAACCACAAGATGAGCGAGTCGGTCTGGAAAGAGGTGAAGAAAATGGCCCTCAAGCAGCTCAGCGGCAAGCGCCTCTTCGTCGTGGACGGTTTCTGCGGCACCCATAAGGACACCCGCATGAAGGTCCGCTTCATCATGGAGGTGGCATGGCAGGCACACTTCGTGACCAATATGTTCATCCGTCCGAAGAACGAGGCGGAATTCGACCAGAAGCCCGACTTCGTGGTCTACTGCGCATCCAAGGCAAAGGTTGAGAACTACAAGGAACTCGGCCTGCGCAGCGACACCTGCGTCGCCTTCAACGTCACCAGCCGCGAACAGGTGATTCTCAACACCTGGTATGGCGGTGAGATGAAGAAGGGTATGTTCTCCATGATGAACTACTACCTCCCGCTCAAGGGCATCGCTGCCATGCACTGCTCGGCCAACACCGATATGGAAGGCAAGAACACCGCCATCTTCTTCGGTCTCTCCGGCACCGGCAAGACCACCCTTTCCACCGACCCGAAACGCCTGCTGATCGGCGACGACGAGCACGGCTGGGACAACAAAGGCGTGTTCAACCTCGAAGGCGGCTGCTATGCGAAGGTCATCAACCTCGACAAGGAAGCTGAGCCCGACATCTATGGCGCTATCCGTCGCGACGCACTCCTCGAGAACGTCACCGTCGACAAAAAAGGCAAGATCGACTTCGCCGACAAGAGCGTTACCGAGAACACCCGCGTCTCCTACCCGATCTACCACATCGAGAAGATCGTCCGTCCGGAGAGCCAGGGCCCCGCTGCAGAGCAGGTCATCTTCCTGAGCGCTGACGCATTCGGCGTCCTGCCGCCGGTGAGCATCCTCACCCCGGAGCAGACCAAGTACTACTTCCTGAGCGGCTTCACCGCTAAGCTCGCAGGTACCGAGCGCGGCATCACCGAGCCCACCCCGACCTTCTCCGCATGCTTCGGCCAGGCATTCCTCGAACTGCACCCGACCAAGTATGCCGAGGAACTCGTCAAGAAGATGAAGAAGAGCGGCGCGAAGGCTTACCTCGTGAACACCGGCTGGAACGGCACGGGCAAGCGCATCTCCATCAAGGATACGCGCGGCATCATCGACGCTATCCTCGACCACAGCATCGACAAGGCGAAAACCAAGAAGATTCCTTACTTCGACTTCGAAGTTCCCACCGCACTCAAGGGCGTCGATACCAACATCCTCGACCCGCGCAACACCTACGCTGATCCCAAGCAGTGGGAGGCTAAGGCAAAGGACCTGGCAGCACGCTTCGCGAAGAACTTCAAGAAATACGAGTACAACAAGGCGGGCAAGAAGCTCGTAGCAGCCGGCCCGAAGGCTGACTAAGACTGTTCCTGTCTTGAAAGACATTTCCCTTCCTACAGCACAGCGCAGCGGCGGTATGCCGCTGCGCGATGCTATACAGGCACGCCGTTCCGAGCGTTCCTTCGCAAAGCGCGCCCTTGACCTCCAGACGCTTTCGGACCTGCTGTGGGCCGCCTTCGGACCCATCAGCCCGAAACGCCGCAGTGCCCCCTCGTCACACAACCGGCAGGAAACGGACCTCTATGTCCTTCTGGAACAGGGTTCCTATCGCTATGATGCCTTTGAAAACAAGCTCATCTGCGTCTCGGACGAAGACCTCCGCGCCGCCTCAGGCAGCCAGGACTACGTCGGAACGGCACCCCTGGAGCTCGCATACGTGGCTGACAAAACCAAGATCACCGGCAAAACCGACCGCGGCGTCGTCGAGACCATTTACGTCGACACGGGCTTCATCTCCCAGAACGTCTACCTGTTCTGTGCATCCGAAGGCCTCGCCACCGTCGTGCGCGCCATGGTCCCCAAAGAATCGTTGGCCACCCGTCTCCACCTGACTCCTGAACAGGAAATCACGCTCGTTCAGTCGATCGGTTGTAAAACTGAATAAAAATGATTATCTTTGAAAGATAATAGAACGTCGCATTGCGGAGCGAAGCGAAGCAAAACGATAATTGAAACTATATGGATCCTGTTAAAGCCTTATTTGAACAATACACCGGGCAAAAAATCAGCCAGATGGAGGAACTCCCCTCCTCCGGCAGCAACCGCCGCTACTTCCGCATCACGGGCGACGACATCACCCTGATTGCCGCACGCGGCACCTCCGTCCCCGAAAACGTCGCCTTCTGGACGATGGCGAAGCATTTCCACGCAAAAGGACTCAACGTGCCCGAGGTGCTGGCCCACAGCGCCGACTTCTCCTGCTACCTGCAGGAAGACCTGGGCAACGACACGCTCTTCAACCTGGTGGCGGAAGGCCGCGAAAAGGGTAGCTATTCGCCCGCCGAGAAGGCCCTTATCTTCAAGGCCATCCGGGCCCTGCCCCAAATCCAGTTCGAAGGCGCCGAAGGACTCGACTTTTCGGTCTGCTTCCCGCAACCCGAATTCGACGAGCGGATGATTTCGTTCGACCAGAACTACTTCAAATACTGCTTCCTCAAGGCCACGGGCCTCGAGTTCAGCGAGATCGAGCTTGACAAGGATTTCAAGACCATGTCCGACGTGCTCATGCGCAGCATGTCCGACACCTTCCTCTATCGCGACTTCCAGGCGCGCAACGTCATGATCCGCTACGGCGAGCCCTACTTCATCGATTTCCAGGGTGGCCGCAAGGGCCCCGTCTACTACGACGTGGCTTCGTTCATCTGGCAGGCCAAGGCCGCGTATTCGGAGAGCTTCAAGATGGAGCTCATTGACGCGTACCTCGACGCGCTGAAGCACTATATGCCCATCACCAAGGCCGAGTTCCTCCGCACGCTGCGGCACTTCGTCCTGTTCCGGACGCTGCAGGTGCTGGGCGCCTACGGTTTCCGGGGATACTTCGAGAAGAAGCCGCACTTCCTGCAGAGCGTGCCTTATGCGATGGAGAACCTGCGCCGCCTGCTCCGCGAGCCGTTCGAGGAATATCCGTACCTGACCAAACTGCTTGGCGAACTCACCTCGATGAAGCAGTTTGCCGATACGAACCAGGAGCGCGGGCTCGAGGTCGACATCTTCAGCTTTGCTTATAAGAAAGGAATCCCCAACGACAACAGCGGCAACGGCGGCGGCTACGTATTCGACTGCCGTGGCCTGGAGAATCCAGGGAAATACGAACACTACAAGCACTTTACGGGCATGGACGCCGAAGTCATCAAGTTCATGGAGGACGATGGCGGCGTGCTCAAGTTCCTCGACCACGCCTATGAGCTGGTGGACGCCCACGTGCAGCGCTTCATCGAGCGCAAGTTCACCCACCTGATGGTGAGTTTCGGCTGCACGGGCGGCCAGCACCGCAGCGTCTACTGCGCGGAGCACCTCGCAACCCACCTGGCAGAGAAGTTCAGCATCCGCGTACGCATCACGCACCGTGAGCTGGAAATTGAAAAGGAACTCTAGCCGATGAAAGCGTTCGTCCTTGCCGCCGGACTCGGCACACGGCTGAAACCCCTCACCGACACGATGCCCAAGGCCCTCGTGCCTGTGAACGGCGTCCCCCTGCTGCAGTCGCTGGTCGACAAGCTGGTGGCTGCGGGCTACGACGACCTTGTGATCAACGTGCACCACTTCGCCGACCAGATCCGCGACTACGTAGCCGCACACGACGCTTTCGGCGTGAAAGTCTCGTTCTCCGACGAGACGGACCTGCTCCGCGAGACCGGCGGCGGAATCCGCCACGCGGAACCGCTGCTCAAAGGCTCGGAGCCATTCCTCGCACACAACGTAGACATCCTCTCCAACCTTGACCTGGCCTGGTTCCGGGCGCAGCACCATGCCGGCGACCTGGCTACGATCCTGGTGAGCGACCGCCCTACGCAACGCTACTTTCTCTTCGATGAGGACGGGCTGCTGGTAGGTTGGACCAATATCGCAACGGGAGAAGTGCGCAGCCCCTACCCGGGCATCGACCCGGACGCCTGCACACGGCTGGCCTTTTCCGGCATTCACTGCATTGACCCGGCCATTTTCGCGCTGATGCGCGACTGGCCCGAGAAATTCTCCATCGTCGACTTTTACTTATCCGTGTGCCGTACGCACGCCGTGCGCGCCGCCGTGATGCCCGGCCTGCAACTGCACGATGTCGGAAAAGTCGCAGAATTGTCCAAGTTGGCAGACTTTTTATCGTAAATTCGTGATATTATCGTTATCTTTGTATAATCCATATTTTCTGTTAATCCGAAAAATACAAATATGAAGCACTTGAGAATTGGCCTTATCAGTCTGGCTTTCGGCGCATTACTGGCGTTCGTAGCCCTTTCCGGCTGTACGTCCGCCAAGGACATCCTCTACTTCCAGGATATCGATACGTACGACGCCAAGAAGATCGAAGCAGCTTATGAGCCCGTCATCACGAAGGACGACAAGCTTCAGATCATCATCTCCGGTCCCGACAAGAGTGTGGTATCCCCCTACAACCTGACGTTGAGCGACCACGCAACCGGCTCCATCAACACGACACAGTCCGTCATTCCCTACCTGGTCGACTCACATGGTTACATCGACATGCCCGGCCTCGGCCCCATCAAGGTTGAAGGCATGCGCCGCATCGACCTGGTGAACCACATCGAGAAACTGCTGACCAGCCAGGGCCTGGTCAAGGACCCGGTGGTATCCGTTTCCTTCCTGAACTTCCGCGTCACGGTACTGGGTGAAGTCAGAAATCCGGGCACCTACACGGTTCCCAGTGAGCGCATCACCGTCCTGCAAGCCCTTGGCATGGCCGGCGATCTTTTGATCACCGCCGAACGGCACGGCATCATGCTCATCCGCGACGAAGACGGCGTCCATACACACTACACCTTTGACCTGACAGACAGCAATCTTCTCAACGCTCCCTATTTCTACATGCACCAGAACGACGTGATCTACGTGCCGCAGAGCTCCACCCGCATCGCCCAGGGCACCACCGCCACCTCCCTCTGGTCCATTATCCTGAGTTCGGCTTCGACGCTGATCACGGTCGCCACCTTCCTCATTTCCATTCTGGCCAGACATAATTGACATTGACATGACAGAGAATTCCCACTACGATTCCAACAACCTGCGCGAAGAAGAATCCAGCATCGACATCAAGAAGATTCTCAATGTCGTTTGGGGGATGCGTTATTTCATCCTCATTACGGTATTCGCTTCTTTGCTGTTCGCATATTTCTACAACCGCGTGACGCGTACCAAGTATACGGCCAACAGCAAGATCGTGCTCGTGACGAAAGGCAGCAACAACGCCGACATGATCGCCATCACGGACATTATCAGCGGCCACTCCTCCAGCACGGTCACCAACGAGATCGAAATCCTCCGCTCGCATTCGATGATGCAGAAGGTCGTCGAGGAACTGGGTCTCAACTATTCCTACACCAAAGATCGTCCGCTGAAGAAGATCATCTTTTACGGCAACAATCCTTACGACGTACTGGTGGACTCAACAGAGCATTTCGCCACGCCCCCTGCTGCTCAGATCACCTTCGTCCCTGAAGACGAAAATACGTTCTCCATCAAGAAGGTTTTGCTGAACGGTGCGAAGTATCCCGTCGAGGAACGAAAATACAAATTCGGCGAGGAAATCCGCATCGGCGGCCATTACGTGGCCATCGTGCGGTCCCATCTGGGTAGCGTCGACTTCGGTGACAAGTACACGATCTCGATGAGTCCCTCCTACGCCACCGCCAAGGCATTGGTCAATAGATTGACAGTCACGGGATCGCTCAAGGCCAACGAGCGCAGTGACGTCATAAGGCTGACCTTTGTGGATGTGATTCCCAAGCGGGCCGAGAACATCATCGACTGGCTGGTCATCAAATACAACGAAGACGCCCGAATTTTCAGTTCGACGGCAACCAGCAATACCATTGAATTCCTCAATGAGCGACTCGGCATCATTGAGGACGAATTGGGCAGCATTGAACGTCGTTTCCAGAGCTACCGTCGCAGCAACACCGTGGTGGACGTGGCATCGCAGTCGCAGATGACGCTGACGACTGACGCCAAGTACGAAGAACAGCTCAATGCCATCGACGTGCAGATCGAACTGCTCTCCATCATAAAGGACTATGTTTCGTCGATGGACAACGGCATGACCATCATCCCTGCCAACATCGGCATCACCGACGTCGGTCTCAATGCCACCATCAACCAGTTCAACACCCTGTTGATGGAACGCAACCGTATGCTCGCCAGCTCCTCTGAATCGAACCCGCTCGTCGTCCAGGCCGATGCCCAGCTGCAGGACCTGCTCTCGAGCATCGTTTCCTCCGTGCGTAACCTGGAGAAGTCATATAAACTCCAGCACACCAATGTGAATCAGAAACTGCGCGAGGCTAAGAGCCGCCTGTCCCAGGTCCCTATCCAGCAGCAGGAAATTTCCAGCTTCGAGCGTGAACAGAAGATCAAGGAGCCGCTCTACATCCTGCTCCAGCAGAAGAAGGAAGAGGCCATGATCTCGCTCTACGCCATCAGTGACCAGTGCAAGGTCGTTGACTCAGCGCAGAACACGGCCGTCCCTACCTCCCCCAACAGAAAGATGATCTACCTGCTGGCATTCATGCTGGGCTTCATCCTTCCTCCGGGAGTCTTCTTCCTTCGCCAGGCCCTCAAGACCAAGGTCGAAGGCAAGCTCGATATCACCAACCGGACAGACATCCCCCTGCTGGCTTCCATTCCGAACAACCCGCAAGGCTCAAAGCTGATGGAAGTCACCGGCCGAGATCCGTTCGAAGAGACGATGCGTATCCTTCGTTCCAATGTCCGTTATCTGGGCCACAAGATATTCCAGGTGACCTCCAGTGTGCCGGGCGAAGGTAAGAGTTATATTTCCTCTAACCTGGCGATGACCCTGGCCCACACCGGCCTCAAGGTGCTGATCGTCGGTATCGACCTCCGCAAGCCGCAGTTGGCCAAGATCTTTGGTATTCACCAGCATCGCGAAGAGGGCCTGACCCCCTTCCTTGCCGGAAAGACCAACGACCTTTCATCTTCCATCGTACACGGTGTGAAAGACGTCCCGACGCTCGACGTGCTGCCGGCCGGCGTCATCCCGCCGAACCCGTCCGAACTCATTGAGTCGCAGCGCATGCAGGTGGCCGTTGATTACCTGAAGTCGCTCAATTACGACTACATCCTCTTCGACAGCGCGCCGTACCTGCCAGTGGCCGACGCCACGATCTTCAACCGATACGTCGATGCCAACATCTTCATGTTGCGTGCAGGGGTCTGCGATCTCCGATTTGTGGAAGATCTTGACAAGCTCGCCCGGGAGAACAAGCTGCACAACATCTATATCGTGCTGAACGGCGTCGACATCGCATCCCGATCCTACGGCTATCATTATGGATATGGTTATGGCCATTACGGCTATGGCCGTCATAAATACGGCTATGGATACGGTTATGGCTACGGCGACAAGAAAAATGTCGGCAAGAGTGAAAGCGCATCAAACGCAGCCGGCGAGAAAAAAGCTTGACGATGTGGCTTTTTAAGAAGAAACCCCACTATGAATTCATGGACATCGGTCTTACGGCCGATGTCCATTCACATATTCTGCCAGGTGTCGACGACGGCTCGCCCGATCTCGAGCATTCCATCGATATCATCTCAAAGCTCAAGGAACTGGGCGTTCGACATTTCACGCTGACGCCCCATGTTTCCATTTCCATGTTTCCCAATACCAGTCCCGACCTGCGCGAACGCTTCGCCCGATTCCTGGAGCAGTTGCCGGAAGAACTGGCAGGGCTGTCCTACCATCTGGGATCCGAATACATGATAGACGAGGCCTTCTCTGACATCGAAGACCATCTCTGCTATCCCGACGGTCACATTCTCATCGAGATGTCCTACTATGAACGCAGCCGGGAGATCAAGGACGCCATTTTCAACCTGCAGATGGACGGGCTCAAGCCCATCCTCGCACACCCTGAGCGCTACGTCTTCTACCAGAAGGTATTCGACCGGAAAAAAGGCGTGAATGAGCTCAATGTCCTCCGCGACATGGGCTGTGCACTCCAACTCAATGTCATGTCGCTGACCGGCGCATACGGAGAGCGCTCGATGGGTATCGTCAAGTGGCTTCTCGCCAACGACATGTACTCCTACATTGGGACAGATGTCCACGCCAGCGGTCAGATCGGCCATTTCAACAGTTTCCAGATTTCCGAGAAGGAGATGGAGAAGGTCCGCCAGCTGGCACGCAACAACGAAAGTCTTTTCGAATCATAATTCCTCCACTATGTTGAACATATCCTATTGCTCTGACAAATATCAGTATACGATGGGCAAGTCCTTCTATGAGAACGGCATGAAGGACAAAATCGCCGTCTTCAACCTCTTTTTCCGCAAGGCTCCGGACAACAACAACTGGGCGGTAGTCAGCGGCACGCGCGAAGCGATGCAGATGGTTGCCGGACTGGGCAGCGAAGACATCACTTTCTTCGAGCAGTTCCTGCCGGGCGACGAGTACCGCGAATTCCGCGAGTATCTGGCCCACATGAAATTCACGGGCAAGGTTTATGCTATGAAAGAGGGGGAGATCGCCTTCCCAAAAGAACCCATCATTACCGTCGTCGGCCCGATCATCGAGGCGCAGGTGCTGGAAACTCCGCTCCTTTGCATCATGAACCACCAGATGGCCATCGCCACGAAGGCGTCGCGCGTGACGCGCGCCGCTTCACATCCCGTCAGCGAGTTCGGCTCGCGCCGGGCGCACGGCCCCTGGGCGGCGGAGTATGGCGCAAAAGCCGCCTTCATCGGCGGTTGCGCCAGCAGTTCAAACATCCTGGCGGGCGTGGAATTCGACTTCCCGTCCAGCGGAACAATGGCCCATAGTTACACCACCTCGTTCGGCTGCTCCATCGAGGGCGAATTCAAGGCCTTCGACACCTATATCAAGACGCACCGCGGCGAGGGGCTCATCCTGCTCATCGATACGTTCGATACGCTCAAATGCGGCGTCAAGAACGCCATCAAAGCCTTCAAGGCCAACGGCATCGACGACAACTACCCGCAGGGCTACGGCGTCCGCCTCGACAGCGGTGACCTCGCCTACCTCTCGGTCAAGTGCCGCGAGGCGCTCGACGCGGCCGGTCTCAAGAACTGCAAGATTTTCGCAACCAACTCGCTTGACGAATACATTATTTCCGACCTGGAGAAGCAGGGCGCTGCCATCGACAGCTACGGCGTGGGCGACGCAATCGCCACCAGCAAGCACAATCCATGCTTCGGCAATGTCTACAAACTCGTACAGGTGGATGACGAACCAATCCTCAAGCGCAGCGAAGACAAGGCAAAACTCATCAACCCGGGTTTCCAGGTAACCTACCGCATCATCCAGGACGGCAAGTTCAAGGCCGACGTCACCTGCCTGCGCGGTGACTCGTTCGCTAAGACCATCGAGGCGGGCGACGAACTCTATATCGTGGACGAGGCGGACGAGACCAAGTACACCATCTTCCCGGCCGGTTCCTACACCTGGAAGAGACTGCAGGAACTCTCGTTTGAAAACGGGCGCATCATCGAGGACACCCGCACCATCTATGAGAAGCGCGACTATTACAAGTCCAACCTGGCCTCGTTCAACGACACGCAGACGCGTATCATCAATCCGCACTATTATAAGGTGGACATCTCGGACGACCTCTACGACCTGAAGATGCGCCTGATCAACCGCCTCATCCATCAGATCAACTTGATGCAGGAGCAGGAGAAAGACGCGCCCAAACACTACACGCACGTGGTTGTGGACATGCTCTATGACTTCATCGACGGCTCGATGGCCTGCGCCAATGCGGAGAATGCCGTGGCCAAGAGCGTGGAGTGGATCAACCGCTACCCTACCGACCGCGTCCTGTACGTCTGCGACCACCATCCCACCAACCACTGTTCTTTCAAGGAGTTTGGCGGCCTGTGGCCGGCACATTGCGTGATGAACACCCGCGGCGGAGAAATCCACGAAGCCTTTACGAAAGATGTCAAGCTGCCCGAGCAGCGTCCATCCGCTGCCAACAAGTTCTACAAGGGAACGAATCCCAAGCGCGAGCAGTACTCGGGCTTCGAGAGCCATAACAGCGAAGGAATCGAACTCAATAACTTCCTGACCAAGAATGTATTGGTAAGTGGCATCGCCACGGAATACTGTGTGCGTGAAACCTGCTACGACCTCATCAAGACCGGCCACAACGTCTTCCTGCTGCAGGACGGCTTGGCCTACATTGACCGGGAAGGCCATGAGCGCACCTTGAACGAACTCGCACGCATTGGCGTGAAGATTGTATAATACGGGAATCTGTTATGAACGGTTTGCGGAAATTGGCGATGCTGGGTGCCGTCCTTTTGTCGGCGCTCCTGCTACTTCCGGCTCCGGCGGAGGCTTCCGCCCGGAACCGGGGCCGCTATTTCCGCGCCCTGCAGGATTCGCTGATCCGACAGCAGGATTCGCTCGCACGACAGTTCGATTTGCTTGCCGTCGCCGACAGTCTCCTGCTGAATGACAGCCTGTCGTTGAAGGATACCCTCCCCGTCCTGGATTCAGCCACGCTGGCCGCCAGGGCCGAGGCTGCCCGCCTCCAGCATGTTCACGATTCGCTGGACCTGATTTACTGGGGCGAACTCGACACGGTAACGCTTCCCCGCCTCGACACGCTGATCACCGAATATTTCGATTCACTGATCTATATCGTGGGCCTGCCCGACTCGGCCGACATCCGTCGCGCGAAACGTCGCATCCAGCGTGAGATCCGAGACAGCCTGCGGGAGGCGAAACCTCGCGTTCTCGAGACCTTTGCCGTTCCGGAATCCCTGTATTACAGGCGAATACTCGTTTGGACTTCCGACAAGCAGTTCAACGAGTACCACGAAGCCCATCTTGACACGACCGCCAATTCGAACTTCTTCGACCTGGCGATGTACAAGAAGGACGTGGGCGCCACGTATCTTGGAACACCCGGCTCAGCGACCCAGTACTACAACTGGTTCAAGCGCGAGGAAACGCCCGACGCGCCGATGTTTACGCCGTACATCGGCGATTCATACACCGACGAGACGATGCCGATGTTCAACACGAAGACGCCTTACACCGAACTCGGCTATTCGGGTACGCTGCTGGCGGCTAAAGCCAAGGAAGAGTCGAACCTGCGGTTGCTCTCGACACAGAACATCACGCCGGAGTTCAACTTCACGCTCTTCTACCGCCGCGTCGGTTCGCGCGGTATGCTCCAGAACGAACAGACGGACCATCGAACGACCGTCATCACGGGCAACTACCTGGGCAAGCGGTATTTCGCCAATTTCGGAACGATCCGCCAACGCGTGATCCGGCAGGAGAACGGCGGTATCCGCGACGTGTTCTGGATCCGCGATACGACCATCGATGCCAAGGCCATCGACGTGAACCTGAGCAAGGCTGAGAATACCTACAAGCGGCGGATGTATTTCATCCACCAGACCTTTGCCGTTCCGATCAACTTCTTCCGGAAGGACAAGGATTCGCTGAAGCTGGGCGAAGGTACGATGGCCCACATCGGACACAGCGCCGAATTTACGACCTATAACAAACTTTACACCGACGAAATTGCGCTGACTGACACCTATGGCCGGGATTTCTACTTCAACAAGTTCTATATGAACGACACGAAGAGTTCCGACGAACTGGCGGTTC
>Ga0310696_10008046_pt1 | contig 12326 bp, 10 predicted proteins | sample AusTroGonzalo_MG_4_FD_203885 | JGI IMG/M metagenome (GOLD analysis project Ga0310696, IMG submission 203885) | Bovine rumen microbial communities from tropical cattle in Woodstock, Queensland, Australia - Gonzalo_02 (v2) (version 2) | ecosystem: Host-associated > Mammals > Digestive system >... | reverse complement strand
AGGGGCATGGCAACGCTCAACTCTCCGATGGAAAGGACGTTCGGCGCATACCAGAGCATAGGGATTGCAGACATCCTCTCATCCGGCTCAGAAGTGTCCTTGACGGAATCGTCCCTGCACAGATACATCACAGCCCTCGCCTTGTTGCCGAAAATGTCGCTTACCTCCACTGCCACAGTATGCCGCTGATAATCGTCCAGTTCTATGATGCCACCGTTCGCAGCTTCAATCTTGTGCATGGCGAACAGGTTTCCTGGATCCACCTGGGTCTTGATGAAATCCATACCGCTCTCCCCTGCCGCAACGGCTCCCCTGATGTACCTGTCAATACTCGAAGGCACATCGCCTATATTGAGTTCGTAAAGCGGCCTGCCGTCGAGCAGCACCCTGTACTTTTCCACTCCGAGCCTGCCGTTGGACCCGTCCATCCTGTCAATTGCATCTATCGCTATGTAGGATTTGGCGGGGACGCTTATGACACTCTGGGACCAGTTGCCGTGGAGCATCTTCAGCCTGCGGGAAACAGGAATGCCGCTGCCGTCCTCGAATGCATACACCGCTATTCGCTGGATTACCGGAGCCTGGGTGTCGGGCAAGGAATAATATCCGTCCCTGAAATAATTGAAGGGAGTCGCCCCGTCGTCCCGGCGCACTTCCATGTGCAGGTGCGGCCCCTGGGAAGAGCCCGTATTGCCCACCCTGCCTATCATGTCACCTTGTTTCACGGGGAATTCATCCGGTGCCAGCCTTATATCGACGGAGTATGAACGCCTGGCGTACTGCTCTTTGAGCACCCTTGAGGCTATGTCGTCCCTGAAGGCTGACAGATGACCGTAAACCGACATGGTCCCGTCGGGATGGGTGACATAAATGCCGTTGCCATATCCCGTTATGGAAACGCTCACGCGGCTTACATAACCGTCTTTTATGGAATATATCGGGTCTCCCTGCCTGCCTCCCGTGCGGAAATCTATCCCCGCATGGAAATGGTCATGACGCAGCTCTCCGTACGAACTGGCGAAAGACATCGGCAGCTCCAAAGGCCTGCCGTGCCTCATGACTGCCGTGCTGTCGGCCGCGGCGAAGAAAAAAGGGACAATAGCTGCCGCAAGAGCTGTCAGGACTGCACGGAGGCTGTTTTTCATGAAAAGAACTGCTTTACCCTGTCGAACATGTTCCTGTCGTCCTGGCTGGGAGCGGCCTTGAAGTTCTCGCTGGCCTCGAGCTTTGCCATCATTTCTTTTTCAGCCTTGTCAAGCTTCTTCGGAATCCATACCTGAACGAATACCAGCAGGTCGCCGGTACCATAGCCGTTGACGGAAGGCAGTCCCTTGCCGCGAAGCCTCAGTACCTTGCCCGGCTGAGTGCCGGGTTCTATCTTAATCTTGAGCTTGCCGTCGACGGCGGGAATCTCGACCTGACAGCCGTTTATGGCCTGCGGAACTGAAATGAACAGGCTGTATATGAGGTCGTCACCGTCACGCTCGAGTTGGGCGTCAGGCTCTTCCTCTATCACTACGAGCAGATTGCCGTTGACACCTCCGTGTCGGGCGGCGTTGCCCTTGCCCTGGATGGTCAGCTGCATTCCGTCGCTCACTCCGGCCGGAATCTTGAAACTGATTTCTTCGCTGCCCTTGACAAGTCCGCTGCCGCTGCATTTCGGGCAGGGGTTGACAATCCTGCGGCCTTCGCCGTTGCAATAAGGGCAGGGCTGGGTTGTCTGCATCTGACCCAGAATGGTCTGCTGCAGTTTGGTAATCATGCCGGTTCCGTGGCAATGTTCGCAGGTCTTGATGTCAGCTTCGCTTGCCGCACCACGGCCGTGGCAGTCAGGGCAGACCATCATCTTGTTAATCTTGACCCTCTTCTCAACTCCGTGGGCAATCTCCGCAAGCGTCAGCTTCACCCGGATGCGGATGTCGCTGCCCCGCGCCACTCTCCTGCCCCGCGAACCGCCGCCTCCGCCGAACATGCTTGAAAAGCCTTCGAAGCCGAAACGGCCGCCGAAGATGTCTCCGAACTGCTCGAAGATGTCCTCCATAGAGAATCCGCCGGCCGGCCCGCCGGCAGCACCGCTCATGCCTGCGTGGCCGAAACGGTCGTAACGGGCCCGCTTGTCAGGATTGCTGAGCACGTCGTAGGCCTCGGCGGCCTCCTTGAACTTTTCTTCAGCCTCCTTGTCACCGGGGTTCTTGTCAGGATGATACTGGATGGCCTTCTTGCGGTAGGCCTTCTTTATCTCATCCTCACTGGCGTTTTTCCCAACTCCGAGGACCTCGTAATAATCTCTTTTCTCTGCCATATAAGCCTCCTTGCTTCAGATCAGACGCCTGTCACGACCTTGGCGTACCTGATGACCTTGTCTCCCATCGTGTAACCTTTCTGGGCGACATCTATAACTTTGTTTTTCTTATCCTTTTCTTCTACCGGGAACTGGGCTACAGCCTCATGGAAATCGGTGTCGAAATCCTTTCCCATGGCGTCAATCTCGCAGACCCCGTTCTTCTTGAGGAAAGCCATCACCTTGTTGTATATCAACTCGGTGCCTTCTCTTGCGGAAGCGGCGTCTTCAGAATCCTTCATGGCAGCCACGGCCCTTTCGAAGTCATCCACTATCGGCAACAGCTCGCCTACCAGCTTCTCGTTGGCAAGGGATATCAGATCCATTCGTTCCTTGGCGCTGCGGCGGCGGTAGTTGTCGAATTCCGCGGCCAGACGCAGGTAGCTGTCGTTGGCTTCATCAAGCTTCTTTCGCAACTCTTCCACCTCATCGGCGGCCTCGGGCTGTCCGGCGGCAGTTTCTTCAGCAAGTTCTTCGGGAGCCTGCTCTACTTTTTTCTTCATTTTTCGTTTTGTTTTTTCGAGCGCAAAGATAGAACAAATTATTTGCCAACAGGGGAAGGAGCGACAAAATGGCAGTGACACACTCCTTCTTTCGGAAAAAATGGTATTTTTGCGGCATATTCCACAAAAGACTCAACCATGGACAACCAAGGGAACGCCATTCTGCTCATCCACTGTCAGGACACCCCGGGCATCATCGCAGAGATAACCAACTTCATCACCGTCAACAAGGGCAATATCGTCAATCTCGACCAGCACGTCGATCATCGTGCCAACGCATTCTTCATGCGCATCGAGTGGCAGCTCGAGCATTTCCTGATTCCCAAGGACCGCATAGGCGAATATTTCCAGACTCTCTACGCCAACAAATACGGCATGGAATTCTGGCTGTACTTCTCCGGCCAGAAGCCCCGCATGTGCATCTTCGTGTCAAAGATGTCACACTGCCTCTATGACATGCTGGCGCGGTATTCGGCCGGAGAGTGGAACGTTGACATACCCCTCATCATCAGCAACCACGAAGACCTCAGGCCCGTTGCGGAGCAGTTTTCGATACCCTTCCATGTTTTTGAAATCACTGCCGGGAACAAAGCCGCCCAGGAAGCTGCCGAGCTGAAACTCATGGAGGACAACGGCGTGACTTTCATCGTCCTCGCCCGCTACATGCAGGTGCTCAGCGACGAGATGATAGCCCGCTATCCCAACAAAATCATCAACATCCACCACTCGTTCCTGCCTGCCTTCGTGGGGGCGAAGCCCTATCATCAAGCTTATGAGCGCGGTGTCAAAATCATAGGCGCGACCAGCCACTATGTCAATGCCGAGCTGGACGCCGGCCCGATAATAGAGCAGGACGTAGCGCGCATAACCCACAAGGACAGCGTCGAGACACTTGTCAGCAAGGGACGCGACCTCGAGAAGATAGTCCTCTCCCGTGCAGTCGTGAAGCACATCGACCGCAAGATTCTGGTATTCAAGAATAAAACAGTTATTTTCGACTGACGCCCCTACAGGAAGGGAGGCCAGCTGACTTCCGCTGTCACAGTCACGTCCTGCTTGGTCACAGGATGGGGAAAGCTTATGCTGCGGGCATGCAGGCATATTCCACCGTCCTTGTTGGAACGCGGAGCTCCGTATTTCAAATCCCCCTTAATGCAGCAACCTACGGCCGAAAGCTGGCTGCGTATCTGGTGGTGGCGGCCTGTGAGCAGCTCCACTTCCACAAGATAATAGCGGTCGAAAGACTTGATGAGTTTGTAGCGCAGCCGCGCTTCCTTTGAGCCGGGCTTTTCCTGAAGGCTTGCATAGGACTTGTTCTGCTTCTCGTTTCGGACGAGGAAATGCTTCAGTTCCCCCTCCTGCGGCTCGGGGGCGGCGCAGGTCAGGGCCCAGTAGATTTTGTGGACATTCCCGCAACGGAAGGCGTCGTTCATCCGCTCCAGGCTCTTGCTCGTCTTTGCGAACAGGGCGACCCCGCTTACAGGCCTGTCCAGCCTGTGCGGAACTCCCATGAAGACGTGGCCGGGCTTGCCGTCACGCTGCGCGATGAAGCGCTTGAGCGTCTCGCTGAGAGCCTCGTCGCCGGTTTTGTCCCCTTGCACTATTTCGCCCACCTTCTTGTTGAATATGAGCAGGTGGTTGTCTTCATACAGGATGCGCGAAGCTATGTCTTCGTACTGCTCCGCCGTCAGTTCTTCGTAAATCATGTCTGCACTTTTAATTCCGGGTGCGAATTAACTAAAATTAATCGGTAATTTGCTATTTTTGCGCCACTAAAGCATTCCGGAACAGAGATGGACAAGCTTATCGCAATCAAAATTGGCAGCAACGTACTCACCCGCACTGACGGCCGTCTTGACATCACGAGGCTCTCCGCCATCGTCGACCAGATAAGCGACCTCCGCCGCGAAGGGTACAGGATAATCGTAATCAGCTCGGGAGCCGTGGCCAGCGGCCGCAGCGAATTGAAAGGCAGCTTCGAGCTCGACGAAGTTTCTCAGCGCCAGCTCTACTCTTCCGTGGGGCAGGCCCGTCTGATGCACAACTACTACCAGTTTTTCAAGGAGCAGGGCTTCAACTGCGGGCAGGTGCTGACCACCAAGGACCATTTCACCGACGAGACGAGCTACCTCAACCAGAAAAACTGCATGCAGGTGATGCTTGATGCAGGCATCATTCCCATCGTCAACGAAAACGACACGGTGGCCATCCACGAACTTATGTTCACCGACAATGACGAGCTGGCAAGCCTCATTGCAGTGATGATGGGTGTCAGCGCCCTCATTATACTCAGCAATGTGGACGGAGTGTTCACCGGCGACCCTTCCGACAGTGCAAGCAAGCTTCTGAGGGAGATAGATCCGGCCGACGATTCGGTACTCGGTTTCATAGGAGAAAAGAAATCCACCAACGGGCGGGGCGGCATGAAGACAAAATTCAGCGTAGCCAGAAAGATCGCCTCCGAAGGCATCGAGGTCATCATTGCCAACGGCAAGAGGGATGACATCCTTACCGACATAATGCACGGCTGCCAGGCCACGCCATACACACGATTCAAAACCCCTGAAAAATAATGGACCAGGTCAGAACAATGCTTGCGGCAGCGGCCAGGGCTGCGGGCTGCATGTGCGATATAAATGATGCTGCCGTCAATTCTGTACTGAATGACCTCAGCGCCGCCCTCGTCGCCGAGACGGACTACATACTCAGCCGCAACGCCCTTGACCTCGGGAAGATGGACAAGAGCGACTTCAAATACGACCGGCTCAGGCTCACTGCCGACCGTATAGCCTCGCAGGCCGCCGACATGGCCAACGTGGCGAAACTCGAGAGTCCGCTCGGCAAGGTGCTTTCTTCCTCAACCCGCCCCAACGGCATGACCATCACCAAGGTCAGCGTACCGCTCGGAGTCGTGGGAGTCATCTACGAAGCGCGGCCGAATGTCACCAGCGACGTTTTCTCGCTGTGCCTCAAATCCGGCAATGTCACTGTGCTCAAGGGCGGCAGCGACGCTGCGAATTCCAACGAGGCCATCGTTTCAGTAATACACAAGGTTCTTGAGAGCCACGGCCTCGACAGCAGCATCTGCACCCTGCTGCCATCTGACCGCGACGCCACAGCCGCCCTGCTTGCAGCCCGCGAATATGTGGACATCATCATCCCCCGCGGCAGCTCGTCGCTTATCAATTATGTCAGGGAAAACTCGAAGGTGCCTGTCATCGAGACAGGAGCCGGCGTCTGCCATACCTATTTCGACGCAGCCGGCGACATTGCCAAGGGCAAGGACATAGTTTTCAATGCCAAGACACGCCGCGTGAGCGTCTGCAACGCCCTCGACAGCCTTCTTGTCCACTCGTCAAGGCTGGCAGACCTGCCGGAGCTCTGCGCCAAGCTTGCCGAAAAGGATGTCATCATCTATGCCGATGAAAGGGCTTACGCCGCTCTCGAAGGGGAATACCCTGCCTCTCTGCTGCAGAAGGCCCAGCCGGAGCATTTCGGCAAGGAGTTCCTGGCCTATGCGATGAGCATCCGCACCGTGGATTCCCTGGAGCAGGCGCTGGAGCACATTGCCCACTATGGCTCCCGCCACAGCGAATCCATCGTCACCGAGGACGAAGCCGCTAAAGAGACTTTCCTTAGAAAAGTTGATGCAGCCTGCGTGTATGCTAACGTATCCACTGCCTTCACCGACGGTGCACAGTTCGGCTTCGGAGCCGAAATCGGCATCAGCACCCAGAAGCTCCACGCCCGCGGCCCGATGGCCCTGCCCGAGCTCACCACCTATAAATATCAGATTACTGGCAACGGCCAGACAAGGTGGCCGTAGGACACTCTAGAACGTCACCCTCCAACTGAAGTTGGGAAGGATGGGCATCAGGGCTATTTCTTTCCAGGATTCATGGACGGAGTCGAAGTAGAGCATGAACGGGTTGAAGTGGTTAGTGACGTTGCAGATGCCTACATTGACGGTATTCTGTGACCTGCCTATGCTGAAAGACTTCTGCCAACCGACGTCAAGGCGGAACACCGTCGGCATATGATAGTTGTTGACTCCTGAATAGTACTTCGTCGAGAAGGTTTTGTCCATATAGAAGGTCTGATAAATCACTGCCTCACCGTTCTCCCAGTGGCCGCTCTGCAGAATCATAGTGGCCGAAAAGCCTTTCCACTGAAGCGTTGCGTTCAGCATATGGCGGCGGTCGAAACGCGCGTGGAAAGGCTTTCCTTCATAGAACGAAGGGAAGTTCTCGCGCGTGGTCTTTGAAAGCGTGTACGACGCCCTTCCATACCAGTCCCCCTGTTGATACTCATAGAGCGTTTCAAGTCCGTATGAACGGCCGTCTCCAAGCTCTACGTGCTGGGCCCAGCCAGCCAGGCCGCCGCTGAACAGTTCCTGAGAATACTTGTAGTAGACGAGATTGTTCATCAGCTTGTAGAAACCGCCTACAGAGAGGCTGTGGCTGCCGAAATGACCGGAAAGTCCGACACCGCCCTGCAGCGACTTCTCCGGAAGCACGTCCCCGACCGTCGGCACTATCAGGTCAAGCGACCAGCCGACAGGCATTCCTTCCAGCGTATGGTAGTACTGCACCAGATGGTCGAATGTAGCCTCGAAAGCGAGCTGCGGGATGATGTTCCACTTGGCGGCAAGGCTGAACTCGGGATCTATGCGTCCGCTGCCACTTTTTTCCGCAGTCTGCGCCATATTCTGGCTGTGATAGTAATTGCCGCGCAGCACAGCCTTGAGCGAAAGCATCTCGGGAATGTTGAACGTTGCCTGCACCCAGGGAGTGGCAAGGATCACGTCCGTCCTTTTCGTCATCTCTCCCACCTGTCCGGGCGAGAACTGTGCATAGCGCAGCGTCAGGCCTTCGTCAATAGCGAACGGGCTGTCCCAGGAGTGGTGCAATTTGGCCTGAAGGCCGTACTCCGTCAGGCCCGTACTCAGGGAAAGCTGGTTCAAGACACTATGATACCTTTTCTCCTGCTGCTGGAGGCTGCTGTACCTGTTGTATGAAGCGGTCACATCCAGCCGGGTATTGTCGCCGTTTCTGTGGTATTGGAGGATACCCAGGACATTGTTCCAGCCCATCGTTTCGTGGGAGACATTCGTGAGGTCGAAGCGGTAGCGGTCCTGGCTGGCAAGCGCGGAAACGGTCAGGTAGCTGCTGCCGCTGAAGTGCACGCCTACCTTGCCGTAGAGGTCGCCTACCAGGGCCCCGAAGTTGTTCAGGCCGCCGAGCCTGCCCGGCAGGAGATTCTTCACGACCCTATATTCAAGGGCGAGCGGAGACAGCCTTGCGGAGAAGATATAGTCCACCTTCTTTCCGACGGGACCTTCGGCTCCGGCGCTGAGCAGGAAATTGTTGAGGCCGGCGCTCCAACTGCGGCTCTGCGACGGCTGCCTCGTGACAACTCTCAGGTGCGATGCAGTGAAGTTGCTCTCGTCACCGTTGAACCCGCCTTTGCTCAGTTCGGCGCTCTCCGTCACGGATGTGGGAATAAGAGTCGTCAGGCCGAGGATGTGCGAGTAGCCGTAGACCGGCACTCCGTCCAGCGAGAAGAGGTTGTTCCCGGAGCCTCCGCCGCGCACATACATTGCAGTAGTACCGTCCGCTCCGGTAGTCACTCCGGGAAGGCTCTGCACCCAGCGGATCGGGTCGCCCTCTCCTACCGGTGACACGATGGCCCGGATGCCTTCTATACCTGTCTGCAGGTGGCCGAGTCGCTGTTCGATGCGGCGGGAATCCGTCTTCACGGCCGCGTCAAGCGTATCCAGCCAGGCCGGCTGCTGTGCCGCGCAGGTCATTGAGGTGAGCAGCAGCATAATGATTGCTGTCTTCTTCATTTTCATTTCTTGGCTTGAAATTCTCTTATGAGAAAACTATGCTTGCCGCTTTTGTCAATGTAGTAGTCAACAGCACCATATTCCACAGCAAACTCTTCCTTTAAAAGCAGTGAGCTTTGTGTCAGACCGGCAACCTCATACGAGTAATAGCTTCCACCGTGTCTCATTATGATATGATTGTTGACATACAGCCAGACGCCTTTGGAGTCTCCTATCCTCATGGAATGATTCTCATTGAATAAGTAGTCCCCGGAATGGGTACTGACAGGAAAGGGGGAGTCGGACGTCTCGGTTAGCTTTCCATCGACATATGTTTCGACATACGTTCTGTAATAAGCCCAGCGCTTGCCGCACAGGAGTGGTTCACTGTAGCGGCTGTCCTCCGTCCAGTATTCAAATGCCGATTCGAATGCCTTCATCAAATTGTCGAGTTCGTACTGAGAAGCCGGCGGGTCGTTATATATCGAAGTTTCAGGGTCAATTTCCCCGCAAGAGCACAGGATACATGCAAGGAAGAAAGAGAAGAGGATAACGGTTCGTTTCATAACTGTAAAAAAAGGTGTTCGTTTTATATTATCATCACAGATGATTATCCTCTCTCGTGACCACACCAGATGCGCTGACCCGCCTGTATGGCACCTCTACTTCAACTGCAGCGCCAAAGATTCCTACGCCTCCGTGAACGTTGCCATACAGGTTTTCTCTGAGATATATTGACGAAAGGTCGTCGCTCTGTTCAGCATAATATTGCCGATAAGCATCAAGCAGGTAGCGGTCATAGTCATCTGACAGAGCAGCAAAATAAAGATGTAATACACCTTCTTCGCCACCTTCAGTGCTGATAAAATAGTCCACTGTAAAAAATGATTGCGACCAGACATTTTTCATAGGAAAGCGGAGAAAGTTGCGATACAAAGGGACATCTGAAAGGTAAGTAATATGAAAACCTATCATGTTTGCATCAAAAGGCTCCTTATCATCAAACTTTACTCCCTTCCATACTTTTCCTGTTAGATTGATGTCATCTACATAATGGGAATCTGTGCACAAATCACAATAGGATACAAATTGATCCGACACAAAGAGGTTCGCATAGACCCAGATAGGACCAGGAGATGAAAAGCGATAGAAGAATCCCGTCTTTGAAGGTGGTCTACCTTCATAATATGTATACCCCGCCCAGGGGATTAGATCTTCTTCGCCAAGAGTTCCCAGCCAGGGTACATCCTGGGCCGTAAGACTGTTTACATCGACTGCTTCCACCTGCGGCTCAGCCGGCATTGTCTGCTCTGCCCAGACGGGTTCGCTGCCGAGGGTTGTCACTTCCAGACGGTAGGTGTGGGTCGGAATAGCGGAATAGTCCAGCCGCCACAAGCTGTCTGAGACCTGCGCGAAGCGCCCCGCCTCACGTCCCTCAGTCAGGTCCGTGAGGACAGCCGTCGCCTCGGTGACCCGGGGTGCCTCGTCCATCGTAGCACTTTTCGTATAGAACAGCTTAAGCTCCTGCACCGAATCAACCTTGAGGACACAGTAAACTGCAAGCAGCGAATCTTCCTTGGCATCAAGAACCACATCCTTAACGCAGGAAGTCAGGGCAGTCACCAGAGCTAAGAATATGCAGATCTTCTTCATGGTCATGAATGACTATATTATTATAACACACCAAACTCTGAAATACTGCTTCATGCAGATAACTATTAATATGCAATTTAATAGCTTTTTCTTAAAACCATCAAGGAATAATAATCTGACACTAAATTAATAAGCATATTGGACAGTGATACAACCTCGATTGTAATTATAGTCAATAGGAGTACTATAAGAAATATTCGCATAGTACCACCCGTTATATGCCCCGTTGTTCATTCCCCAATTCATATGATAGGTGTAAATGACAGTACCGATGGGGTTTCCTATCAGGCCAGGGTTGCTATAAGTGTACACACCCTGCGTGAAATTACCTGCGCCATAGGGTTGGTTTTCGGTATAAAATTGTATTTGATTATATACAGCCTGACGGACACCATCAGCAACCCATAAATATGGTTCGGAACCAAGGTAATTACTATTATAACCATACATTATAACTGGTCCGTGGCCATTGAATATCCAATTCCGATAGTTTGACTCATTGTTGTTAGTATACACCGTACCAGCATAATCCAAGTCGACCAAACCAGCAATTACATTGGCAGGAGTAGTGATAGTTACAGATGCTCCGTAATTAGCATAAAACTTCTGCCCTAATCCACTTATCAATTCAGGAATCTTGTTCGGCGTCACACTGGGCGATTCAGGAATATCCGACCACGAGATGTATGTTCCATCCGGCATGGGTACTGAAAGCGGTTTTTCGTAATACTTCATTAATTGTGCTGCAGCAATTACTCCACTACCGGCAGGATATTGGTTGGGACACAAATCGTTAAAAGGAGCATATTGGTGCCATTCTGTTTCAAGCAGAGGCCCCACCTGATTGATTGCAGGATACCTGTATCCAATCACTGTCTCATTCAGTGCAGAATTATTCTGAGATGCAGAATAACAGATATTTGCATACACACTCGATAAACCCAAATCCGTGAACAAATCTTCAACAAATGCCAACGGGAGATATGTCCAGCCATCTATACCATGCTCTGCTTGTAGAGAATCGATCCTATCCCAGCAAGCATCTTCTCCAGTGCTGCGAGTCTGGGGTCTGCGGACAGAGAGAAGTTCCTGTGCAGGATCAACGTATGTGTCATCATACATTGACCATAGATTATGCATCTGCGTTTTCGTATCATTGTCAAGCGAGCTACTGTTCTTGATGCTCACCTTTGTTTCATCTAGCCATACGTCTACCGGCCCCATATCATCCTGAAGGACGAAGGAACCTTCATTTGAATAGGCAAGTATAGGATAGTAATTCCTAGTAGAACCGACAATGACAAAACCTCCACCTTGAAAGTTGAAAACGTACATAAGATTATTCCCATCCTCCCTGATTGTCTCAGATGAACGAATCATCTTAGTACTTGCGAATGCACTCTTGGTTTGAATTATGTTCCCATCGGCATTGGAACGTACGAACCTGTTCGCAACATCGATAGCTTCGTTTTTAGATACATTGACATCGCGGATTATTGTTGATGTCTTGCGTTTGGCAATAGCAGACTCTGTACCGTGAAGGTTGGTCTCGATTCCATCGCAAGCGGTCAGCAGCACGGCCGCAGACAACATGATGAATAATGATAATCTTTTCATAATAATATTATTATTTACATGTTTACAAATGATTATTGAATGCTCAAATACTGAACTCGCCAATGTATTCGGTTCCGGCGGGCGTTGTGATAAGTAGTACATAATCTCCAGTGTAGCCAGAGATTGGGATAATGATCGAACCGTTGGCTGTATCAAATACAGTCGAATAATCGTCACCGGCAGTGGACGTGAGGCTGACATCTACAATGCCGCAAGAGGAAAGGCTTCCTAGAAGAACATAACCGCTCCCCAATTCGGCATAAAAAGGATTGTACGCAGGCATTTGAGGAGAACCAGGAAGAGATACTGGTTTCTTACGAATAGGAATAACAATTTCATCTTTACCTGAAAGCGCCGCGCTGCTGCTCTGTAACACAATAAAGCC
>Ga0310696_10008045_pt1 | contig 12326 bp, 15 predicted proteins | sample AusTroGonzalo_MG_4_FD_203885 | JGI IMG/M metagenome (GOLD analysis project Ga0310696, IMG submission 203885) | Bovine rumen microbial communities from tropical cattle in Woodstock, Queensland, Australia - Gonzalo_02 (v2) (version 2) | ecosystem: Host-associated > Mammals > Digestive system >... | reverse complement strand
TGAGACAAAAAGAGTTCCACTCGTGGCATTCGATATTGTACTTTAATCTTTTTTGCAACAAAAATACATTTGTGTCGTATAAATAAAAGTCTTTGAGGTCGAAAAGCCTTGACAAACAAAATAAACCATTGATATACAATATTTTAAAATTGCAAAAATAAATTAGATGAGAATCCAACGGATAGTTTCGATATTATTCTTTATATGTTTATGTGTGGCTGTGCAGGCTCAGGATGTGATTGTTACTAAGGATTCCCGTCACATTCAGGCAGAAATTATCGAAGTATCTCCAAGCGTAGTAAGATATAAGGTGTACGGCAAGCCCAACGCCCCTGTCACCACCATTTCGATAAAAGATGTGGAATCGATAATTTACGAAAGCGACATAGAGCCGGAAGAAACAGAAGAAGACTTCAATTATAAAAAGAACTCCCGCAAAACAGCGAGGAGGCAGCCTTATATTTCCGGCACGGCTTTCCATGCCTATATCGAAAGTGCTTTTTCACATAATTTCAAATACTCCCTATTTTCCATCGACCCGCTGAAAATCACTCTTGGCGCGCAATTTGGCGATTACGTATTTGCCGGGGCAGGCTTAGGGGGGACAATCTTCACCGACAACATAGCCGAAAAAGGCTACGAAGTCCTCGGCACCGATACCACGGAATATTATGACGAAATATCGCGGTTCAAATTATCTGCTTTCGGCGTATTGCGGTTCACCTACCCGATAAACCAAAAAATCGTTCCTTTCTTGAATATCGAAGGCGGTGTTTCCGCTTGCCGACGCGAATGGACCGAAGAATGGTTCGCCACGCCGTACATCTCGACAGGAATAGGCATTTCTATATCGCATTTCGAAATAAGTGCAGGATACGAATATTTTGCCATGCCTGTGGACAGGATGTACAAGCCATACAAAGAGTGGACATACTTCAGCGAAGATAGTCACGAAAACGGCTCTTTAAAATTCGGGAACATATTTATCAAAATCGGGGCAAAAATCGGATACCTTAAACAATAATTATCCATCACCCCTTTGCCCAAAGCCCGAAAACACACATGCAACACTCTATTTTTCACAATCTTCGATAAAAAAAGCAACACTCATATACTTTTTTTATAAAAAACACGTTTTAATCATTCGTAAAACAAAAAAAACAAAATACACATGGACTTAAGCAAAATTTTGGCAATTTCCGGAAAACCGGGTCTCTTCCAACTCGTTACACGCACCAAAACCGGTGCCATTGTTGAATCGCTCATCGACGGCAAACGCATGCCTGTGTTCCAAAGCGACAAAATAAGTTCCCTCAACGAGATAAGCATGTTCACCTACGATGAGGACTATCCCCTGCGCAAGGTGTTCAGCAACATGTATGTGAAAGAAAAACACCAGCCCGTGGCCGACAGCATTAAAAATTCGTCGAAAGACGCCCTGTTCGCTTATTTTGGCGAAGTGCTGCCCAACATCGACACCGAGAGAGTGCACACCTCCGACATCAAGAAAGCCATCAGCTGGTACAACCTGCTGCTTAGCAAGGACATGATAGACGAGAAAGCCGACGAGGAACCCGCCGAAGAACAAGAGAACACCGAAAACAAGGAATAAAACCGCGCTCCGCAGAAAAGCGGCGCCAAACAACCTCTCCGTTATGAAAGCATTCAAAGCCTACGACATCCGTGGCGTTTACGGCACCGATTTCGACAAGGAAGCCGTTTACAAGATGGGCTTTTTCCTGCCACGTCTTTTCGGAGCCCGCCTTATAGCCGTGGGCTGCGACGCACGAGTATCGTCGCCCGAAATATCGCAAACACTGCTGCAAGGCATCACCGACAGCGGCGCCGACGCCGATTTCTACGACCTTTCCACCACCCCCTTCATGTACTGGGTAACGGCACGGCAAGGCTACGAAACTTCGGTGATGATAACCGCATCGCACAATCCCAAGAACCACAACGGGCTCAAAATTTCAGCCAAAAACGCAGCCCCCGTAGGCTACGACACAGGACTGAACAAACTGGAACAGTGGGTGGAAAACGAAACGCCCGTGCCCGTCGCCAACAAAGGCAAAGTCAACGACTGCGGCAACAAACTGAAAAAAGAATACCTCGATTTCCAACGGCAGTACATAGGCAATCTTAACGGACTCAAAATGGTGGTGGACTGCTCCAACGGCATGGCCAACCTCTTTGTCAAAGACCTGTTGCCCTCCGACACCATTTATTTGGCCGACACCATCGACGGAACCTTCCCCTGCCACGAGCCCAACCCGCTGGAACCCGCCAACATAGTGGCTCTGCAACAGAAAGTGCGCAAAACACATGCCGACATCGGTGTTATCTACGACGGCGACGCCGACCGCGTGATGTTCGTCGACGAAAATGCCGACTTCGTTTCGCCCGACCTGATGATAGGACTCCTTGCCACACGTATGCTCAAAGGCAACGCCGGTGCCAAGGTGCTGCAGGACATTCGCACCTCCAAGGCCGTGGCCGAGCTCATAGCCGAACTGGGCGGCGAGCCTTGCATCTGGCGCGTGGGACGTGCCTACGCCGCAAAAAAACTCCGCGACATCGACGGACTTTTCGGCGGAGAACTGGCAGGACACTACTATTTCCGCGATTTCTACTACAGCGACAGCGGCATTATGGCATCGCTGCTGATACTTAGCATAATTGCCGACGAACACCGAAACGGCAAGTCGTTCTCGCAAGTGATGGCTGGCATTGCCCGCTACAAAAACTCCGGCGAGATAAATTTCACCATCGACAAGAAACAAGAGGCAATGGAAGTGGTGAAAGACCATTTCTGCAATGCCAAAAAACCTACCCGTTTCCTCGATTTCGACGGCTACCGCGTGGAATATCAGCATTGGTGGTTCAACATACGTCCCTCAAACACAGAGCCTTACCTGCGACTTATCCTCGAAGCCGACACCGACGAACTTCTGGCTCAGAAAACCGCCGAGATAAAGCACCTCCTCGCTCCGTTCATTTGTAAATGACATATTTGCAAATGGCTGAGGATGAGAAAAATATAAAACGCTTCGGTTTGGTGGGCAGGAAACTGGACTACTCTTTTTCCAAAGCCTATTTCCAACAGGAATACCATAATATATATACGTCGGCGGCGCAATACGAAAACTACGAGCTGCCCTCGGCGGATGAAATATTGCCGCTTGCACAACGCGAACACCTCGACGGACTCAACGTCACCATCCCTTTCAAAGAGTCTGTAATTCCTTTCCTCGACAAAGTTTCGGACGAAGCAAAGGCCATAGGTGCAGTGAACGCATTGAAATTCAAGCATCTGCCAAGCGGCTTATATGTCGAAGGTTTCAACACCGATGCCTTGGGATTCGAAACAAGTGTAAAACACTGTTTGTCAAAGCATAAAAACGCCCTTGTGCTCGGCACAGGCGGGGCGGCGAAAGCGGTGGCTTACGTCTTGCGAAAACACGGCTTGTCGGTAACTTACGTTAGTCGGGACAAAAAAGGCGAGGGCATAATTGGCTACGAACAGCTCGACGAACAGATTACCGCGAGCAACACACTGATAATCAACGCCACTCCTCTTGGGACACTCGGCTTTGGCAGCGAAGTTGATATACCTTACAACGGGATTAGCGGTCGGCATTTATGCATCGACTTGGTTTACAATCCGTTGGAAACGCATTTTATGAAAGAAAGTGCCGAGCGCGGCGCCATCGTAAAAAACGGCTTGGAGATGCTACACCGTCAGGCCGAAGAAAGTTGGAAAATCTGGAACAATTGAACATAACACATTGAAAAACATGAAAATACTCGAAGTAATACAATATCTCAACCAACTTATCCCCACTGGATATCAGGAGAGCTACGACAACTGCGGACTGCAGGTGGGCGACACTTCGGCCGAAGTTACCGGAGTGCTTATAGCCCTCGACCTCACCGAAGGCGTCGTCGACGAGGCGGTGGCAACCCACAGCAACCTCATCGTTACCCATCACCCGTTCCTATTTACAGGCGTCAAGCGCATAGATGCCGACTCCCCTGCCGGGAAAATAATTTACAAGCTGGTGCGCAACGGCATTTCCGTGTATTCGGCACACACAAGCCTCGACAAGATGAAAACCGGCGTAAGCGCGCTGCTTGCCGAGCGTTTGGGCCTCGCCGACCAGAGGATTCTTTCGCCCGAGCCCAACTCATTGAAACAGCTTGTGGTGTATTGTCCAAAAGCGCAGTCGCAGCAATTAAAGGACGCCCTTTATGGCGCCGGAGCGGGCAACATCGGCAACTACCGCCATTGCTCTTACTCCGTGGACGGCACCGGCACCTTCGAGCCTTTGCAGGGCGCAAATCCCTTTGTGGGAACGGTAGGACAGGACACCGCCACCGCCGAGGAACGCATCGAGATGATTTATCCGCAGGTGTTCGAAAGCAAGATAGTGTCGGCGCTGCGTGCCAACCACCCCTACGAAGAGCCCGCCTTTGCCCTTATCCCCCTAAGCAACGACAATGCCGAAATAGGTCTGGGCATAATAGGCACTTTGCCGCAAGATACCGACATCGAGGAATTTTTGCAAAAAGTGAAAGAAACCGTGGGCATACCCGTGGTGCGGCATTCGGAGCTGTGCCGGAAGACAGTGCGCACCGTGGCGCTGTGCGGCGGCTCTGGGTCCGAATTTATCGGGGCGGCCGTGGCGCAGAAAGCCGACATCTACCTAACCGCCGACCTCAAATACCACGATTTTCAACGAGCCGCAGGACGCATAGTCGTTGCCGACATCGGACATTACGAAAGCGAACAATTCGCAAAAGATTATTTTTATGACAAAATATCGAAAAAATTTCGTATATTTGCCGTCCGTATTGCCGAAACGGAAACCAACTATGTTGGGTATATGTAATTGAAAATTAAAAATATATCGATATATGGCAAAAAGAACAAAAACCGAAAAAGCACAGGCCGAAACGACCGTAGTTGACGAATTTGTAAAACAGCAGGATGTTGATATCGTTGTAGAAAAAAGGTTGCTGGCTTTATACACTCTGCAAAGCATTGATACGCAGATTGATAAAATCCGCATCACCAGAGGCGAGCTGCCACTCGAAGTGCAGGACCTCGAAGACGAAATTGTGGGCTTGGACACACGTATCAACAACTTGAAATCGGACATCAGCGCAAGCGAAAACGCTATCAACGAACACAAGGCAGCCATCGACCTTCACAAGGCAGCCATTGAAAAATACACCAAACAGCAGGACAATGTCCGCAACAACCGTGAGTTCGAATCGCTGAACAAAGAAATTGAATATCAAGGACTTGAAATACAACTCTGCGAACGCAAGATAAAAGAACAGAAAGCCGCCATCAAGGAGAAACACCAGCACATGGAGATAGCCAAAAACCTTTTGGAAACCCGCAAAGGCGACCTTCAACTGAAAAAACAGGAGCTGGAAGAAATAACCAGCGAGGCAGAGCGCGAAGAAAAAGTGCTGATACAGAAATCGCAAGAGCAGGAAAAGCTCATCGACGAACGCTACCTTACCGCCTACAAGCGCATACGCAACGCCGCCCGCAACGGTCTTGCAGTGGTATCCGTTGAACGCGAAGCCTGCGGCGGCTGCTTCAGCCAAATTCCTTTCCAACGCCAGATGGAGATAAAAATGCACCGCAAAATAATCGTTTGCGAACACTGCGGACGTATTTTGGTTGACAAGGACATTGTGGACCGCTCCAAGGCTCTTCTGGAAGAAAAATAAAATTCTGAAATCACAAACAAAACAACGGCAGGTGCTACTACTTGCCGTTGCTCGGTTTTAAAGGCTATGACAACCATCTCAAGAAAATACATTGCCGCTTTGTTGATGTGCTTTGCCGTTTTCCTTTCGGCGACAGCGCAAAAAAACAACTCGTCGTTCCAGATGCACGGATACACCTTCCCATACATCTCAATGGAACAGCTGATGCAATACTGCGACATGGATTCCACCGCTTTCGACAGCGTTATGCGCAGCATGGACTTTGCTTTGGAGGAAAACATCTACACCAAAGGCTCTTTGGACAAATCCAAGATGGTTTTCGGCAAATCGAAGAATTTCGGCACCAGCATAGTGTGGATAAGCAACGAAAACAGTGTCAGCATAATAGAACGACTGCTCGATAAATTCACACACCCAAGCAACGTATCCTTCGCCGACGGTTTCAGTTTTATGTACAAAAAATATGTCATCAGCGTAAAATCGACACAGACAACACCTAAATACGAAGAGATAAATATCATTGACAAAGTAAATTACAACAAAAATCAAGACAACTAAAACACAACAGCCATGATACACAAAATCAGTTCCGAACGACTTACTTTACAGCGAGTTAAAGAAATTATCGACAACGGCATGAAACTCGAGCTTTCGCAAGATGCCGTAAACAGAATCGAAAAATGCCGCAACTACCTGGACCGCAAGATGGAAAACCAGAAAGAGCCCATCTACGGAGTAACAACGGGTTTCGGCTCGCTTTGCAACATCTCGGTAAGTCGCGAAGAGCTGTCGCAGCTGCAGAAAAACCTCGTGATGTCGCACGCTTGCGGCGTGGGCGAGGAAGTGCCGCAGAACATCGTAAAACTGATGCTTCTGATGAAAATACAGTCGCTCTCGTACGGTCATTCGGGCGTTCAGCTGCAAACCGTACAACGCTTGGTTGATTTCTTCAACAACGACGTGTACCCCGTTGTGTATCAGCAAGGTTCGCTCGGAGCCAGCGGCGACTTGGCCCCTCTGGCACACATGTGTCTGCCGATTCTGGGATTGGGCGAAGTTTATTACCAAGGCAAACGCATGCCCGCCGCCGAAGTCAACGCCAAATTCGGCTGGCAGCCCATCGAACTGCAGTCGAAAGAAGGTCTTGCACTGCTCAACGGCACACAGTTTATGAGTTCCTTCGGCACATGGTGCATACTCAAAGCACAGCACCTTGCTCAGATGGCCGACAAAGTGGCCGCCGTTTCGCTAGACGCCTTCGACGGACGCATAGAGCCTTTCTGCGACGAAGTACATCTGGTACGTCCCCACAACGGACAGTTGCAGACTGCACGCAACATGCGTAAATATCTGGAAGGCAGCGAGATAATCAAACGCCACAAAGAACACGTTCAAGACCCCTACTCGTTCCGTTGCATACCTCAGGTACACGGCGCCAGCAAGGACAGCCTCGCCTATGTGGCATCGGTGATAGAGACCGAGATAAACAGCGCCACGGACAACCCCACCGTCTTCCCCGACGAGGACATGGTGGTTTCGGCAGGCAATTTCCACGGTCAGCCCCTTGCTTTAGTGCTGGATTTCATGGCAATAGCCACCGCCGAGCTGGGCAACATCTCCGAACGCCGCACCTATCAGCTTATTTCTGGCAAACGCGGACTGCCGCATTTCCTTGTCGCCAACCCCGGCCTCAACAGCGGCTTTATGATTCCGCAATACACTGCCGCTTCGATAGTTAGCCAGACCAAGCAGCTCTGCACCCCCGCCTCGGTGGATTCCATAGAATCGTCGCAGGGACAGGAGGACCACGTGAGCATGGGCGCCAACGCCGCCACCAAGTGCTACAAAGTGATGCAGAACGTGGAACGCGTGCTGGCAATAGAGATGTTCAACGCCGCACAGGCATTGGAATTCCGCCGTCCTCTGAAATCGTCGCCGTTTGTGGAAGGCATGATGGCAAAATACCGCAAATGCGTGAATTTTGTGAACAACGACGAGATAATGTACACCCACATCCACAATTCGGTAAAATTCATTTCGGAATACGCTGACTAACACATGGAAGCACTGCCTTCGAAACTGCTCGAGAAGGTTGTCGACGAGTTCTCGAAACTGCCCGGCGTAGGCAAACAAACGGCATTGCGCTTGGCTTTGCACCTGCTAAAACAGAACAAAAACGACGCCGCCATGCTTCCTGCCGCCATCGACCAGATGCTCGAGGGCATTAAATTCTGCAAGCACTGCCACAGCATCTCCGACAGCGATGTGTGCGAGATATGTTCCAACCCCAAACGTCAAAAGGACGTGGTGTGCGTGGTGGAAAACATCCAAGGCGTGATGGCGATAGAACACACCGCCCAATACACAGGCGTTTATCATGTGCTCGGAGGCGTAATCTCCCCCATCGACGGCATCGGTATCAACGACCTGACAATAGGTCGGCTTTTGGAACGCGTTGAAAACGACGGCATTAAAGAAGTGATACTTGCATTGCCTACTACGATGGAAGGCGACACCACTAACTTCTATATAAACAAGCAGTTGCAACGTTTTCCCGTAAACGTTTCCACCCTTGCCCGCGGCGTTGCCATCGGCGACAACCTCGAATACGCCGACGAGATAACCCTCGGACGCTCCATAATAAACCGAGTGCCGTTCGACAGTATTTATCATAAATAAAAAAATCAAAGACATGAATACCGTAGATTTGCTGAAAAGTCATACATCGATACGAAAATACAAAGACACCCCCATTGCCCAAGCCGTGCTTGACGACATACTCGAAGCCGGAATGCGTGGCTCTAACACGGGCAACATGCAGATATACAGCGTTGTAGTAACCCGCGATGCCCAACGCAAAAAAGAGCTGGCCAAATTTCATTTCAATCAGCCGATGGTGGCAAGTGCCGCTGCGGTAATCACTGTCTGCATCGACATAAACCGCTGGGACAAATGGTGCCTGCAACGCAACGCCGACCCGGGCTACGACAACCTTCTGTGGCTTTTGACCGGCTCGGTGGACGCCACCATAGTGTCGCAGAACATCTGCGTTGCTGCCGAAGCGCAGGGACTGGGCATCTGCTATCTCGGCACGGTGCTTTACAACGCCCCCGAAATTGCCGAATTTCTGAACCTGCCCAAAGGCGTGATACCCATCACCACCATAACCATGGGCTATCCCGACGAAACGCCCGAAGCCAGCGACCGCCTGCCCCTCGACGGCGTGGTGCACTACGAGCAATACCACGACTACACCCCCGAAGAAATCGACCGCATCTTTGCTGAAAAAGAGAATCTACCCCTCACCAAAGCACTCATCAAAGAAAACGGCACCGAAAACCTCGCACAGATTTTCACCACCAAACGCTACACAAAAGCCGACAACATAGCCATCTCGGAAAAGTTATATAAATACCTGAAAAACAACGGTTTTGCCGAATAAAGAAAACCGTTCCCTACTTTATTCACATCCGTTTGGGGAAAAAAATAATTGCAAAAACGCCAACGTTTTCGGCAAATGCAATAACTTTGCAAAATTATGACCGAGAACAAAAACCTAAAAAAAGCGTTTAAAATACTGAGTAACAAATACGTTATTTGTACTCTTGTCTTCATTTTGTTTTTTATCATCATCGACAACAACGGTTTCATGACCTACTACAGGCTGCGAAGCCAGAACAAAATACTTATCGAGCAAAAGGAAAAACTCGAAGAAGACATCCTCATAGACAGCGTGAACTACGAAAAAATGACCCACGACCCAGCCGAGATAGAGCGTTTCGGACGCGAAAACTATTTTATGAAACGTGACAACGAAGAAATTTTTATTGTAAAACGAGACAAATAGCAAAAGCATGAAAAAAGTTTTCAAAACACTGGTATTCTTGACGTTGTCGGGTTCGCTGTTTTTTTCGTGCGGAACGCTGAAAACCATGTTCACCGCCGACAGCGACGACGATGAATTTTCGTTTGAAGAAAATTTCGACGGACAAAAGACCTACCGTAGAGTGCCTTCCAAAAAGAAAGACCGCACCGTTGCCACAAACAACGGAAAAAGCGGCAAAATGCCCATCACCGTTACCGACCGCGACAACGCCAAACTCTACAAAGTCATCGAAAGATGGTACGGAACGCCCTATAAATACGGCGGTTGCTCCACTTCGGGCATCGACTGCTCCTGTTTTGTAAAAAGCGTTTTCAGCGAAGTTTATGGCGTGGAACTCAACCGAGTGGCGGCCGACATCACAAAAAACGTTACTTTGATAGAGCGAAGCCAGTTGCGCGAAGGCGATGTAATTTTCTTTGCAAACAATAAAACTGCCATTTCGCACGTTGGTATATATCTAAAAGACGGAATGTTTGCCCACGCTTCCTCGTCGAAGGGGGTTACGATAAGCAAACTGTCTGAAAAATACTGGGATACGCGCTTCTACAAAGGAGGCCGACATGCCAAAGTAACAACTAAATGGTAAGAGCAATGAAAACAAAACGCATAAAAACAGTTACTGTTATAACACTGCTTGCCGCAATTTTGGCCGGCACTATGATTTCGTGCAAAAGCGACGTGAACATGACCCGCCGCAGAAAATCGCGCTGCAACACCTGCCCCACCTTCAGCTACACTCCCAACACCCAAGACGATGCCCAAACCTGCGACATTGCAAGACTATAGCGATTTCCTCGCCAATTATTTGCCCGACAAAGCCACGCCCATTATAGCCGATTTTTTGTTCAAAAACAAAATATCGCTGAAAACCACACGGTCGCGGACCACAAAACTCGGCGACTATGCCGCTCCCAACCCGCTGAAAGGCCACGGCCACCGCATCACCATAAACCACAACCTCGACAAAAACACTTTTCTTTGGGTAATGTTGCACGAAATAGCACATTATCAGGTATTTATAAAATACAAAAGAAGCGTAAAGCCTCACGGCGAGGAGTTCCAGAAAGCCTTTGCCGCCAACCTGCGTTTTTTCAACGAAAGACATTGTTTTCCGGCAGAAACAGAGGAACTTATACGCAAATATTACTCCCTGCTGCCGCTGAAAAAATCTGTGGAGCAAATAATAGAACGGCAATTCAAGGATTTGGCCGGAATTGATGTCGAGGAAAGGCAAAACAAACGTCTTGCCGACTTGCCCGAAGGCAGTTGTTTCCTGCTGCGAAAGAGGATTTTCAAGAAACTCGAGAAACGTCGCACCCGTTGCAAATGTCTGTGTTTGAACAACAACCGCATGTATCTGGTATCGCTCGAAGCCGATGTGCAACCAATTGACATCGAAAAAATGAAATAAAAATCGTATATTTGCAAAAAAAATACAATGGCACGAATTTTGGCTATAGACTACGGACAGAAACGTACGGGCATTGCGGTAACCGATGATTTACAGATTATTGCGACGCCCCTAACCACCGTGGACACGCCAAAACTGATGGCATTTTTGACCGACTACTGCGGCAAAGAAAACGTGGAATGCATAGTGGTGGGCGAGCCAAAGCATCTGAACAACACCCCTTCGGAATCGGCAAAATTCATCGAACCGTTTTTAAAACAGTTGCGCAAAGCCTTTCCAGACAAGGAGATAGCACGGGTTGACGAACGTTTTACCTCGAAAATCGCCTCACAGGCCATTGTAAATTCAGGACTGCACAAAAAACAACGTCAGAACAAGGCACTTGTGGATACAGTGAGCGCCACTCTGATACTTCAATCATATATGGACCGTAAAAACAATACAAAATGATTCTTCCGATAATAGGACTTGGACATCCGACTTTAAGAAAAACGGCACAGCCGATTACCGCCGATTATCCTGACCTTCAGCAGCTTATCGACAATATGTTTGAAACCATGTACGCCGCCGACGGAGTGGGACTTGCAGCTCCGCAGGTGGATTTGTCCATACGGCTTGTGGTGATGGGCTACCGCAATTACGACGAAAAGACCAAGGAATACGTCGGCGACCCCATCGAACGTACCATGATAAACCCCGAAATCGTTGAGGCCAAAGGCGAAATGCAGTATTACAACGAGGGTTGCCTGAGTGTGCCAAACATTCACGAGGACGTGCTGCGTCCCGAAACTGTGGTGGTGAAATACTACGACCGCAATTTCCAACCCCAGACCGAAGAGATGACCGGGCTTCTGGCACGCATTGCACAGCACGAGATAGACCACCTCAACGGCAAAGTGTTTGTGGACCACCTCTCGCCGCTGAAACGCACACTGCTCAAACGCAAAATCAACGACATCGTTTCGGGCAAGACAGCCACACATTACCGCATGAAATACGCCCATAAAAAATAAAACACAATGAAAACCAAGATATTACTGATTGCCGCCACCGCAATACTGATGTTTTCCTGCGGCAACAAACACAACCGTCAGGCCGACCTCGACAACATAACAAAATACGAGGATAGTATTGATATTCAGCATAATATACTTTCCGTTGAGACAGGCACCCACCTGATGGATTTGTACACCAATTTCGCCTCGTCATACCCCGAGGACAGCCTTGCGCCAGTGTTTTGGCACCGTGCCGCGCAGGTTGCAGCCAACATCCACCGTCCCG
>Ga0310696_10008044_pt1 | contig 12326 bp, 12 predicted proteins | sample AusTroGonzalo_MG_4_FD_203885 | JGI IMG/M metagenome (GOLD analysis project Ga0310696, IMG submission 203885) | Bovine rumen microbial communities from tropical cattle in Woodstock, Queensland, Australia - Gonzalo_02 (v2) (version 2) | ecosystem: Host-associated > Mammals > Digestive system >... | reverse complement strand
CACCCTAATATACCTAAAAAATTTCCCAAAAAAGCGAAGTTAATCAAATATTTAGATAAAGCCGTAAAAGAAGGAATTAGCATACAAGATATCTATCTACAATATGCCGACAATGCCTTAAAGAGAGAATTGGGTAATACCTTATTAAAGCAAACACTTATACCTATAAAATCGAAATTATCAAGCAAGGCACAGCAACAGAAATATTCCGCCTTACAAAAGAAATGCCGGAAATATAAAAATATCTTTGCCGTAAAAAAGGACTATTCAATTAGAAAAATAACAGAATATATTGAAAATTTCATTGCAATCAGATTAACCCGTTCAGAAGATTTTGGCCATGAAGAGCAAATTATAGACATAAAGGGGGAATTTTAATGAATAATTGTGAAAATACCCTGAACGTCTTTGATAAAGAATATATTGAAGAATCTAAGCCGATATTATCAAATTGGCTAGGTAGAGCTCTTACTAGTGCCGAAACAGAAACGATTATACAGAATTTGTTGGAACTAGAAGAATTAATGCGAAAGTTAAACAATAAACATTTGATGAAGAACAATAATTATGATAACATCAGTGACATAAAATAGGAGATTAAAAAATGGACAAAACAATAAAAAATTACGAGGAAAAAGCTGTAGTATATTTAAGAGTTTCTAGCGAAAAGCAAGAAGATGGATTCTCATTAGACGCACAGGAAAAGATGGCTCTTCGTTATGCGCAAGAACATAATTTGATAGTGGTTAAACGTTGGAAAGTGCAAGAATCCGCGTGGGGTAAGAAAGAACGCAAATATTTTACAGAAATGCTTGATTTCTTAAAAAGAAACCCATCTGTCAGGCACGTTATTTTTGATGTAGTAGATAGAATGACTCGTAATGATGCAGATAAAGTGCGTGTTTATTCTTTGATTAAGTATGATAATAAAAATGTACATTTTTCTCGTAATAATCGTATGTTAAATAAGGATAATTTGGATTCTGCTACTGAATTTAACATTGATATAGAAGTAGCGGCCGCAAAAAAATTGTCTAATGATATTGCCTATAAAACACGTATGGGGATGACTGAAAAAGCAGAGCAAGGCATTTATCCTGCTAAGGCTTCTTTAGGTTATCAAAATATACGCAATAGAAACGGAGAATCTAGTATTGAAATTGATCCGATTGCAGGACCACTTATAACAGAACTTTTTGAATACGCTTCCACTGGTAAATACTCGTATGAACAATTGGAAGACATTTTTTATACTAAAGGACTACGGACAAGGTATGATAGTAAAAGAGTAACCTTAAAAAGCATAGAAAAAGTACTTCATAATCCTTTTTATTACGGAGTATTTCAATGGGGCGGGCAACTATATAAAGGAACACATAAAACATTAGTTACTCAAGAATTGTGGGATAAAGTGCAAAAAGTGGTTAGAGCCAAAGGCCATAGATTTGATACTAAGCACAATTACCCTTTTAATCGTCTTATTAAGTGTGAGCATTGTGGGCATTATGTTTTAGGGGCATTGGCAAAGCAAAAATACTTGTATTATCGTTGTGCTCATTATAATAAACAACATAAAAAAAGCGGTTATTTAAGTGAGTCCGAATTATTAGATAGATTGAACGGTGTTGTTAAAGATATTGAACTGCCACAAGATGTAGTAAAAGTAATAATTAAAGGGTTGAAGAAGAAAGGGATTAAAGCTAACCGAATTAGTGCTAATACCAAAATTATCCTAGAGCAAGACCTAAACAAAGTTCAAAATAGATTAGATAGTTTACTAGATATGCGCTTAGATGGTAAAATTGATGATGCAGTATATCAAGCAAAAAATAACAAATTAGTACAGGAACGCGCAAGGATAGAGGCGGACTTAGCAACTTGTGAAGGCTCTCCAGAAGGGGCAAAAAGGGCAATTCAAGGGCTAGAAATGCTATCAGGGCTTGAAAAATGCTATAAGAAGGCTGATAGTTATGGTAAAGCCGACTTATTACGTGCGATAGGGGCGAATTTTATTCTAACGGCTGATAACCAAATAGCAGTAGAGTATAAAGAACCATTCAAAGGCATTTTTGAAGCTAAACTCAAGAACGGAAGTGGGGAAAATTCTCCACTTCCAAACAAAAAAACAGCACTTTTAAATAGTGGCTGTTTGGGCATTTACGACGACAATTTAACTAAAAACGCTTATAAAAGTTGTAGCAAAAACGATTGGGGTGGATGACGAGATTTGAACCCGCGACCTCCGCTTCCACAGAGCGGCGCTCTAACCAGCTGAGCTACATCCACCATAAAACCTAGTTCTTATATTCTAGCATTTTGCATGCTTTTTTGGCAAACTGATTTTTAAATAAAACAAAGAGTTATTTACTGCCAAGCATATTTTGATATAATTTAAGTAAATATTATTAACGAGGAGAGTTCTTATGGCTTTTAAAATTGAACAATGTTCTGTTTTACAAAAACATAGACTTAGTTATAAACCTGTTTTACCTAAAGTTTTACAAAAAGGCCCGGCCGGCGTTGTCGCCGTTATGGGCAAAGCAACAAAAAGCGTGGCAGACCAAGCCGCTGTTAAAAAAATGTTCCCCAATACTTATGGCATGCCGCAAATTTCTTTTAAAGCCGGAACAAATAAAAATATTACCAAGAAAGCAGTTCGTGTAGCCGTTGTTTTATCCGGCGGTCAGGCACCCGGTGGGCATAATGTTATTGCCGGTATTTTAGATGGCCTTAAAAAAGCAAATGCCAAAAATAAATTATTCGGTTTTCTTGGCGGGCCAAGCGGTATTTTGGAAAATAAATTTATTGAAATTACACCTAAACTTATGGCTGATTACAGAAACACAGGCGGTTTTGATATGATACAATCCGGCCGCACTAAAATTGAAACAGCCGAGCAACTTGCCACCGCAAAAGAAAATATTTTGAAGAATAAAATTGATGCATTAGTAATTATTGGCGGGGACGATTCCAACACCAATGCCGGTATTATTGCCGAATATTTTAAACAACAAAAAGTTGATACCAGTGTTATCGGTGTTCCTAAGACTATTGACGGCGATTTGAAAAACGAACATATTGAAGCCTCTTTCGGTTTTGATACTGCAACAAAAATTTATTCCGAAATGGTGGGTAATATTTGCCGTGATGTTAACTCCGCAAGAAAATATTGGCACTTTATCCGCTTGATGGGCAGAAGTGCTTCCCACATTGCTTTGGAAGTTGCTTTCAAAACACATCCTAATGTCGTTTTAATCGGTGAGGAAGTTTTAGCCAAAAAAATGACCCTTGCCCAAATTGTTGATAATCTTGCAAAAGTAGTTGTTGCAAGAGCAAAAGATAAAAAGAACTTCGGTGTGGTTTTAGTGCCGGAAGGTCTTATTGAATTTATTCCCGAGATGAAGGCTCTTATCTCTGCTTTAAACGATTTGCTCGCCCAGTATGAAAAAGAATTAAATAACTGCAAATCTTTTGAAGAAAAGAAGAAATTTATTGTTTTAAAACTTCCTGCAAATTTAGCCAAACTTATGGAATCTTTACCCAGTGATATAGCCGCGCAACTTATGCTTGATCGCGATCCGCACGGCAATGTTCAGGTCTCTTTGATTGAGACGGAAAAATTGCTCGTTAAAATGCTTAAAACCAAACTTGCCGAACTTAAAAAGCAAGGTAAATACACAGGTAAGTTTTCCGCCATTATGCACTTCTTCGGTTATGAAGGGCGCTGCGGTGTGCCTTCCGCCTTTGATGCAAATTACACTTATGCCTTGGGATATAATGCAAGCGTGCTTGCTTTAAATAAATGCAGCGGATATTTATCTTCCGTCAAAAATCTTGTTAAAAAACCGCAAGATTGGCAATGCGGCGGTATTCCTTTGACAATGATGATGAATATGGAAAAACGCAAAGGTAAAGAAAAACCCGTTATCAAAAAAGCCCTTGTTGAACTTAAAGGCCAGCCCTTTAAAGTTCTTTGCGCCCACAGAGAAGTTTGGGCCAAGACGGAAAGTTATGTTTTCCCCGGACCTATCCAATATTACGGACCGGCGGAAATTACGGATATTACAACCTATACTCTTAGGTTTGAACATCTAAAGAAATAAGTTTTCCGATATAAAAACCCCTTGCTAACAACAAGGGGTTTTTAATTTTCTATAATTAAATTATGACCCCCAGAAAAATATTTTTTGTTTGTATTTGTGTGCTTTTTGCGTTTATATTTTGTCCGGTTTTGATAAACGCTTCTGATTTTGATTATACTTTTAATCCAAAGATTTCTCTTTCGGGTTTTAATATTTCTTCTTCTAATACGCGCAGCCCGAACTATGGCCAAGCCGCGCTTAGTTTGCCGCTTTTTCTTTATTATAAGGAATTTTCTCTTGGGGCGGAATATTTCTTTGCTTATGATTATTTTGATAAACAAAAAGATTTTTATGATAAATTAAACCGCGCAAATATTAGTTTTAATAAAGGCGGTTTTTCTGCCATGGCAGGCAGAGATTTTCTTGATTTAGGTTTAAATTCCGTTATATATTTTGGTTATTATGAAGATAGAGATTTACTAAAGCCTTCTTATTTTGACGGCGCTTTGGCAAAGTATAGTCTTTTGCCTCTTTGTGAAATGGCCGCAGTTGCCGGCAATTATCAAGACACTGATTTTTACGGGGCAATTTTGCAAGTTCTTTATTTAAAAGGTTTTGCTTTTAAGGCAAAGGAAGATGGCAGTAAATTGGAAGTTTACGGCGCAAATATAAATTATTCTAATGATAATTTTGCCATAGATTTGCTTATTGCATTTAACAGAGGTAAAAAGAAAATGAAATTTATTATTCCTCTTCCGGACCAAGAATATAAAGGCAAACTTTATAGCGGAGAAATCAGTTTTAAAAAGGAAACTTCTTTATTTAATACAAAAACATCTTTAGGGGCGCAGTATTTTTCTCCGACAAAAGATAATTCTTTAGGCTACCGGGGCATAAATGCAAATTTAGACAGAGGTTTTATATTCGGCAATTTAACTGACGGCTTTGAAACTTTATCTTATAAATTTGCTTTGCAAATGAACCCTAACTTTTTAAAAGATTTAACAATGCAGGTCAAATTATATAGTTTTGCCTCAACGGATAAACGCCTTATGGACAGAGAACTTGCCAATGAAATAGACGCTGTTTTATCCTATCAATATAAAGGGGCAAATATAAGATTTATTTACGGATATTTAGCAACCTTGGATGGTTTTGATACTTTAATAACAGGGTTTGAACAGGCAAAACACCTGCACAAATTCGGGCTTAGTTTGTCTTATCAGTTTTGAACAAATTATAAATTTTCCTTTATAATTTTTTTGACGATAGAGCGCTTGGCTTTGTTTCGCGCGCGCTTAACCTTTTTGCGCGCGGAAGAAGATGTAGTGGTATAAGCCCACTCATCTTTTTTATTATGGGTAATTTTATCTTTCATATTTATAGAATATATTATAAACTATAAAAAAACAAGGGTGTTTTATGCCTGTGCGGGTTTTTGGGCATTATCTTGCTGCCATCTAAACACGCCGATAAGTTTTTGGCTTGCCGCAAAGAATTTATAAAAGAAATTATTTTGATTTCTCAAAGTGTCTTCGCTTTCGGTGTGGACAAAGATTCCGTCTTTTCCGAGCAAGAAAAGTGTTATTTTGCCAATTTCTTCTGGCAAGGGCAAAGTATCAACTTTTTGCATATTTTTTTGGCAGTTTTGCGCTTCAGTTAAAAAATCAAAAGCGGCTTTTTTCATTTCTTTAGAATCGCCGCCTATAACCCCGCCGATACCGCTTTTGCTGTTATTTTCAAAATACATACTTGCATTACCAAGATGAGAAGCGGCAATAAAAACTTTTTTCGGTTTTTGGTAATGGTCCAACATACAAAATTCTATTCCGCAAACACAAGTTGCGGGTATTTCATTTGTATCTTTAGTCTTAAAATTATTTGCGTCAAGCCAAAAGGCACGCATATTTTCAAATGCAGATGTCATATTTTCCCCCTAAAATTTCCTTAAAAATCTATCTTTTTTATGATATTTAATTGTAAAAAACTTGTCAATATAATTTTATATATTTTAGTATAATAGAGATAGGCTTAATTAGTTTTTAAGCCATAAAATTTAATCTGTTTTTGGAACCATATTTTTAAATATGGCGAATATCAGAAATGATATACGAAGACGAACCAAAAAACAGCACGTTATCAGGCACAAAATAGACGGCATAATTACCCGGTTATTTTGTGCTGAATGTTTGCCGTTCTTATTTTATGAAGAGCGGCAAACTACGGCTGTTATTGTGAGGGTCGCGTCTTCGTCTCAATATCAATGACAGCCGTTTTTTTATGCTTTCAAAACAGATAAAAAAGGAGAAAATTATGAAAAAAATATTAATAATATGTATATCCTTATTTTTATTCACTTCTAGAACAAATTCTAAACTTATTTCAGATCAAAAAGCACAAAATTATGTAGATAATATAATTGCAGAAAAAATTATCAAATTAGAAAAAGGTGAATATGGAGAATCTGTGTTAATAGAATCTTATAATAATTTGCCAACAGCTACTTGGAATGACATATATGATCTTTTGTTTAATTATTTAAAACAAAATCTAGAAGCAGAAGTAATAAAAGATTTGAAACAAAATGGGGATATAGATGGTCCTAAATTTAAAATATATAAAAGAAATTTTTCCAAAGAGAATATGCTGTTAAACTTCCTTATGGTGCAAGATCTTGAAACAACAGCTAGTGCATTATCAAGTATAATTCATGAACTTAATGAAATAATTTGTTATGACTCTTACTTGTCATATAAAGAAAACAATAAGTCTTATGAAAATGCGAAACATGGGCAGTATTTTTGTCATAATAATAAAAATTATAATACGTTATTAGCGGGGTTAGCAAACATATTGAAAGTAGGAGAAGAAATACGATCTTATTCTTACAAAGAAGAAAAAAATAAATTTATAAAGAAAGTAGGAAAAGATATTTCCGTGAGGTATCCTTTGGTAGAAACTCTTTTTAATTATATGACAAGAACTCCAGATAAACAATCTGTATATCATTTAGAAAATATTAAAGCCATACAGAATGTTAAAGGTGGTGTTTTAGTTTCTGGTTCTAGTATTTTTAATGGAGATATTTATCCAGATAAAGCTGCTATGATATATACAAATAAAAAGTTTGTTACAAATGAACACTTATATTCTTATGGGAATGTTGTATTTGTTGGAACTTATGATTATATTTCTGCATTAGGGGTCAATCAAACGGTATATGCATATAAATTTTTTGATATGGATAATTGGAAACAATACAAATTAAATAAAGATGATTTTTATTTTTATCCAGAATATAAGAAAGATTTTTCTGAGAATAAAGAATTTGAAAAAGGATTTGATACTTTAATTTATATAAAAATTGGCGGAAAAACTTTTACACTTTCAGAATTTATACAATATGGCAAACACCCAGAAACAATAACAAAAAGCATACAAGAAGAAATAAGAGAGCCTAATATAATAGTAATAGAAAATTGATTCTATAAAAACAGAAGAATAACTTAAAAAGTTTTGAATATTTCTTGATTATTACTATAGATATAGCGTTCAGAACTTACTACCTCTAAATTATTCCAATAAGATATTTGTTTAGAATCTGTAATTGTAGCGACATCCTTTTCTGTTTTATATAAACATGTTTTGGTACATAATATTCCCAATTTAGGAGAAAGAGGTAGAAAAATTTCATATCCGTCAGGTAAGATTTTATTTGGCACGATAGAAGAAAAAGGATTAACAGCAGGATTATCTGAAGTTATAAATGGTATATTAGATAAATTTTTAATAAGAATAAGTCTGTATTTAGAAGAAATCAAATTTTGTGTAATGTTTAGAGAACAGAAGTGAAGGTATAAAAACATAACATTGTTAATATCAAAGTTTTTGTTTGATAATTTTGATAACTTCTTTTCTATAATATCTAAATCTGGAAAATTTATTCTTTTATTTGTTCTGAGATATTGAACAACTAAGTAATGAATGCAATCCACATAAGGATCATTTATAAAAGGATTAGATATTTTTTGATTAGAAATAAATTCTGTATCATATCTTTTTAGTATTGCACAAACTTTCTGTTTCAAAGTGATTATAGTAAAACTCATCATTTGAAATGCAAGATATGAGATAGGGTTTTTCTGAGTTGGTTTTTCAAAAGGGAAACTTTCTGCTCCAATAATTTTTTGATAAATTGGTTGAAATAATTGTTCGTAAAAATGAAATAATAGTTCTTGATTTCTAGATATTTCTTCAGGTTTAAAAATTTCTTCTATCTTTGAATTTATTTTTTGCTCGACATTTTTATCTTTCTTGTATTTCACGATAAATAATTTCTTAAAATCATCATTTAACAATGCTGTTAAATGGTTTATATAGTCTTGTTCTAGAGGGCTATCTAATTTTTGTTCAAATAATTCTTTAAAAATATCAATATCTTCTGCAGAAATCTTGTTTTTTATTGTATAGAGATTTCTTCCAAATGCTAATTCTGCAAAATTATTAGTTTTATAATGTTTTTTTGTTTCTTTATCATAATAATAAATAAAACCTTCTTGATTTGCGAAAGTTTTTAAATAAAATTGTGGAACAAAATGATTATCTTTTGTATTACATATTTGCATATATATTTTTTACCCCCATAATTTTTCTTTAAAATAGATTTACAGCCAAATTTTTCTAAGCATAGCACATGAGTTTTGCAAGGAGTTTGCGTTTAGAGAAGGCGCGACGAACGAAGCATATCTTGAGCGGGTGGCAACCCCGCATATGTGAGCGAGGAGCAACGCGCTATAAACGCAAAGACCGCCGCAAATTACTCAATAATTCCGCCGCCGAGAACGCGATTATTTAAGTAAAACACAGCACTTTGCCCTGCCGTAATAGACATTTGCGGTTCATCAAAAACAATTTGCGCGCGTTTTCCGCCGTCTAAAGGTGTAATTGTGGCAGGTGCTTCTTTATGCTGACGGCGTATTTTGACAAGTGCTTTAATCGGTTCGCTCGGGCAAGCAATAGAAAGCCAATTTATTTGACCGACAAACATTTCTTTATTAAACAACGCACTCTTAGGACCTGCGATAATTTGATTATTTTTGCCGTCAATTTTAATTACATATAAAGGTTCTTTTGTTCCGCCTTGGGTAAGCCCTTTGCGCTTACCGATAGTATAGTTCCAAATACCTGTATGTTTGCCCAAAACTTTGCCTGTCATATCAACGATATTACCGGGTTTGGGCGAAAAGTTTAAAATATCATTATAATCACCGCAGTAAAAATCTTGAGAATCTTGCTTCTCGGCTACCGGCAAATTGATTTTTTTTGCCATTTCTCTAACTTGCGGTTTAGAATATTCCCCTAGCGGAAATAAAATTTTGGCAAGTTGCATTTGATTTAAGCGATATAAAAAGTAAGTTTGGTCTTTTTCGTCTTGCGGTGCTTTTTCAAGATACCATCTTTTTGTATTTTCGTCAAAACCGATTTTGGCATAATGACCTGTTGCAAATTTATCAAACACAATACCTTGCTTTTTTGCCATTTCGGGTAATGCGCCAAACTTAACATAACTATTACACCAAATACAAGGGTTAGGCGTGTGTCCGCAACCATATTCTTTTTTAAAATTTTCAATTACAATTTTTTTGTAAATTTCGCGGCAGTCAATAATTTTTAAAGGGATATTTAAAAAATCTGCCACTTTTTTTGCAGTTTTGATATCTTCTTCTTCAGGGCCAAGACAGGCATTATTTGCTTCTTTTGGCGTGGGTAAACTATCATCCCAAATAGACATAATTGCGCCTATAACCTCGTAACCTTGCTGTTTGAGTAAATAGGCACTTAAAGCGGAATCAACCCCGCCCGAAAGACCAACTAAAACTTTTTCCATATGTATATTTTACAAAATTATGGTATAATATATATAGCCAAAAACGCAGGCCGCGCAAGCGGCTACTTTTATCGTTAAAGGCGAAATAAGTATGTATTCAATCATAGAAACAGGTGGAAAACAATACTGGGTTACCCCAGGCCAAAATCTGAAGGTTGAAAGACTTGAAGCAGAAGTCGGCGCAACAGTTGAACTCAAATCACTCTGGGCCGGTTCTGAAGAAGGCACCTCATCAGATACCAAAGCAGGTAAAACTGCCAAGGTCACCGCTGAAGTCGTAAGACATTTACGCGGTCGCAAGATAATTGTATTCAAAAAGAGACCTAAAAAAGGTTATGAAAAAACCCAAGGTCACAGACAAAATCTTACAGAAATCAAGATTAAAGAAATAATCTTATAAGGTAGAGACTATATATGGCACATACAAAAGCACAAGGTTCCTCATCAAACGGTAGGGACTCCCACGGTCAAAGACTTGGGGTTAAAAGATATGGCTCACAATACGTTAATGCCGGCGAGATTATTCTTAAACAACGCGGCACCAAAATATTGCCGGGCAATAATGTTTCAAGAGCCACTGACGATAGTTTATTTGCTAGAATCTCAGGTATTGTTACCTTTGAGTGGGCCAAAAAAGGCAAACAGCAAGTATCTGTCTATGCTCAAAAAAGCGAAGTTAAACCCGTAGCCAAAAAGGAAGTTAAAACTGCCCCTAAAGCAGCCAAAACAACCACTGCAAAACCTGCTGCTAAAACAGCAACAAAAGCAGCTGCTACAAAAAAGACTTCCGCAAAAGCCAAATAAAATTTGGTAGCAAAAAATAAAACCCCGATAGATTTTCTATCGGGGTTTTATAATGTAGTAAGAGCTTATTTAAAACTATTTCTTTGCTCCTGCCTTGATTAATATTTTTTCAATATCTTCAAACCATGCCAAATCTAAAGCTGTTTTACCCTCTTTATTTTTCGCATTAACATTAGCCCCTGCCTTAATTAATAAATCTACAGTTTCAGGAGCAACTCTAGAAGTTGCCCACATTAAAGCAGTTTCTCCTTTCTGGCTTTTAGCATTCACATCTGCTCCTGCTTTGATTAAAAATTCTACAGTTTTAGGATATCCACCAATTATATAACTTGTCATCATTAAAGCTGTCTCGCCTTCTTGATTTTTGGCATTCACATCTGCTCTCGCGTTAACTAATATTTCTACAAGTTCTGTATAACCATGAATACTTGAGTACATTAAAGGAGTCATTCCATCGTTATCCTTATCATTAACATCCGCTCCTGCTTTAATTAACATTTTTACAAGCTCTGTATATCTTTTAATACTTGCCCACATTAAAGCGGTCTTTCCTTCGTTGTCCTTGGTATTAACATCAGCCCCAGCATTAAGTAAAATATGTGTAATATTGATGGTCTGAGGAGTATAATCTTGACTACTTACAAATATCAAAGCAGTTCTTCCATTGTTATCTTTATCATTAACATTAGCTCCTGCTTTAACTAATGTTTCTGCTATCTCTGTTTTTCCATTAACAACCGCCCATATTAAAGGTGTTTCGCCATATTTTCCTTTAGCATTAATATCAGCACCTGCTTTTATCAAGCTATTTATAATTGGTAAAGATTCTTTTTGTATGGCTAATGTTATAAGAGGGATTCCTTCTTCGTTTTTTTGTGTTACTATTCCACCATGTTTTATGTAATATTTAACGGCTTTTTCATTTCCTGCTTTTATAGCATCTACCATACTAACATTAGGTTTATAATTATTACAAGCTGATAATATAAAACTACCAAGAACCATAATTAAACATATACGAACTATTTTCATAATCACTCCTTTTGCAGTTTTTAATTCTAATTACATTTTCTCCAATATCCATAGCCACCAGGAATATATGCCCATTTACATGAATGTGATAAATACTGAACATCCATAGCGATGTGATCTTCTCTTATCCAAGCACAATCGTCATCTTTGCAATCTATTTTTCCTAAACAATTATGATTCTTACAATATTCTAACAAAGACGGATCTTCCCAAGAATGTAATTTTTCTGTTTTTTGTTGGGCACAAGCGCATACAAGAAATAAAGATAAAATAGGAATAATTTTTATTAATTTCATTTTATTTGTCCTCCACTATTATCAGTTTAATTTTTGTTTCTGTAACATATAGATTTGTTTTGTATATACTTGTTTTATCTTTTTGAACAATATGTGCTACTTCTGTTACTTTATATATTTTTGAATCACAGATGATGGTATCTCCTTTAGATATAATATTTTCACTTTTTATGTGAAATATCATATTACACTTTTCATTTATCACCTCATAATTATATGTCATAA
>Ga0310696_10008042_pt1 | contig 12328 bp, 6 predicted proteins | sample AusTroGonzalo_MG_4_FD_203885 | JGI IMG/M metagenome (GOLD analysis project Ga0310696, IMG submission 203885) | Bovine rumen microbial communities from tropical cattle in Woodstock, Queensland, Australia - Gonzalo_02 (v2) (version 2) | ecosystem: Host-associated > Mammals > Digestive system >... | reverse complement strand
ACTACGGTAATCCCTAATGGGAGCGCTATACACATCGTGCAGCTTGCTGTTACCTTCAGCCATCACAACCGTTTCATCGTTCCTGTTCTTAGCCGTCAAGCGGAAGTTCACAGACGGATCCACCGGAAGTCCACCGTAGTAAACGGAATCCGGGCTTCTGGACTTGGTCACGCCATCGACAGCCGTAATCGTGAACTTGATGTTCGACACGGAACCCGTCACCGGCACCCAAGGCGTTGCATAACCCGGATACAGGCCAGCCTTATCCTTGAAGAGGCTCGTTTCGGAATCCGAAATCAAGCGCACAGAGTCTGCAATCCAAATGGCTTCGCTATACTTGTGCCTGTAGCCCAAGCGAGCCGTAACCGTATTCGCCACATAAGAAAGCGTAACGCTCGGGTTCTGTTTCGGGCTAAAGAACACGCCTGCATTACCGTCGCGGCTACGTTCCACCACATACGGGTGACCCGCTACAGTATCCAGCGGTTCAGAGAACGTAAGTGCCACGTAATCCTGAGAGCCGTAGGTTTCGTCATCCGTATCATAACCACTCCACACGGCAGTCATAATAATCGGCGGGCACTTGTCAACCACAGGATAGTACTTGTCGAAGAAGCCGCCTTCAGGACCCAAGCGCGGAGTCACGCGGCCGTAACCATCGTACGGACCAACCGTTGCACCGCGAGCAAAGGTATTTGCAGCAGTCATCTTGATGGTGATGACAGAAACCGTATCGTTCACCAGCGAAGAATCGACCAGGATAACCGGCGTTGCACCCGAAGAATCCACCGTCGATTTCTTTTCCCAATGCTGGCCGAATTCATACGTATGTTCCCATTCCGGCAACAAGCTTCTGACTTCACCCTTCAGGCCCCATTCCACCACGAAGCTGTCGAGCATGTCCTTGTCGCGGAGTTTCTTGGCGAACTTCATGTAAAGTTCATCCGGATAGCCGTCGCCTTCATTGTCTCGCATTTCTGCAATTGTGATAGGCACCGGTCTCGGAGTTTCAACCACCTGGACCTGCTTACAAGCCAGAGCCGGGTCAAGCGCATTGAAGGCCTTGTCGGCTACAGAATTTGCCTTCACGGTCACCGTGGTGCCTTCCTTGATAAACTGGCCGTTGGTGTTTCCGGTAATGGCAAACATCCAACTCTTACCATCGTTACTGGTTGTTGCCTTGCCCACCACGCTAAAGGCAGCGCCTGTTGCACCGACAACTTCCAAGGGCCACACCGTTTCAGATGCCAAAATCACCGGTTCGGTAAAGGCGACCATCACGGTATCTTCGGCGTATTCGTGGTCCGGGTTTTCAAGAATAGTCACGCTCAACAGCTGCGGCAAAATGCCATCGCCAATGGCGACCTTGGTCGCATTCGTTGCGCCTTCGGCCTTCATGTAAACCGTCGACTTACCCACAGGGGCAGCAGATTCTTCGATACCGAGCGATGCCGGCAGGTCAACCAATACTTCGGACTGATTCAACGCAGCGGCAGCGTTAACCTTGAGCGTAACCGTATCGGTCATGCCAGGCAGGTACACGCGAATGCTGTCGAAGCTGTAGTCGCTGATAAGCGTATTGCTGAACACCACCAGGAGCTTGTCGGCCACATTGTCGCAATCCGTATCCTGAGCCAGCACCTTCGTGGGTTCGGGGTACTTGGCTTCTGCATAGAAGCTCTGCTTCGAGATATCTTCTTCATCGTCCGGGTCAATGTAAACCACCTGAATGGTATCGCCGGCGAAGAAGGAAATCTGCGTACCGTTTCGAGCTTCCGGAGCAACAGAGGTTGCCGTAATGGCATTTGCACTCTTGAAGGTACCCGGGTTCGAAGCGTCTTCAACCATCTTGACCTTCAAGGTGTCATTCTTCTTGCTGTTGATGACCAACACGTTAATCGGAGCAGAAGAACCGGCCTTGTCCTTATCCGTCAGGTAAATGTTGAAGCGGGTATTGGACGGATCGGCAGGAGATGCCACCGGATTACCCGAATCATCCTTAATGGTAAGGCTAGAGGCAGTGAGATTTCCACGCGTGAACTGCACGTAGTAAGTACGGTTAATAAAGGCGCAACCACCATTTTCGGCACATTCTTCGCACTGCGGATCAGCGCCTGCAAAGATGGTAAGGTCAATCTTGTTACTACCAATCTTCATCTTTACCGGAATGTTCAAAGTCCAAAGACCGGTAGAGTCAATAGTGCCATTGCCGTCGGTCACGTTGTAGTGAGCGATAACACCGTCGTTTTCAGAAATCAAGAAGATTTCGTTACCGACGCGGTCAACAACAGTCTTGATTTCCTGACCATTTGCCCAAATACGGGTAATGTAGCCCTGTTCAGAAATATGGGCATAACCCTTCACGTACACCGTACTGCTGGTCTGGTCAATCTGCACATAAGAACCGTCAGACACATTGAACGGAGCGTCAAGATGCACATCCATTTCGTAGTGAGCACGCTTCTTGCTCATTTCCTGGTAAGACGGGCTGTAACCCCAAATGAATTCATCCTTACGATAAACCACAATAAAGGGGTCCACCGGAATTTCGTTATCGATGTCACCGTAATCCTTGTCTTCGTAAGGCATACCTTCATAGTCGGCACCATCGTCCAAGAACTTATGCGGAGCCCAAGACCAGTCGCCCGTCGTCTTGTCCATGTGCTTTCGTGCAGGCTGACGCAAAGTTTCGCAAGTCTTGTAACCATCGTTACTAATACCCGAAGAATAAGTCAAGTCAACACGCAAGCGAGACTGAGACTTGATAATCGAAGATCCCAGCGGAACCGGGAAGTAATAGGCATACTTACCCGTAGTGGCATCGTAGGTATCATCCAAGCGAACCGGGAGTGCCGCGCGCATCAAGTCACGGAGTTCACGGTCGTTTTCGCAAGGCTTGTTGAAGCCCGCTTCGTCGTAAGCCTGGCAAATATCGGAGTCAATCAAAGTCGCGCACTGTTCCACTTCTTCAGGCAAGGCCATAAAGTACATGCGAAGAGTCAAGCTGTCAAACGCGCGGGCTTCGTTGTTATAAATATTCAGGTTCAAGAATTCCGTGCCGCCAAAGTCATACTGGTAAGCACGAACGCTAAAGTCGTACCAGGTCACCGGTGTCGTGAACTTGAGCATATCACCCGTCTTGTCATCGACATTGGTAAACTGACCATTGCTTTCAACCATGTAATAGTAAGTCGTCTTTTCCTTAAGGCCACCAATCTTTACATAGTGGAACTTGGTCGGAATGCCAGACACGTCGGCATTGCCAGCACCGCTGTTAAAGGCATAATCAGAAGCCTTTGCATGCGGAACCGTATCCCAGTAAATTTTGGATTCATATTCACCGTTCGGAGTATACCACATGATTTCAGCGCTGTCACCGAACATGTTACAGACAGTCACGTTCGTAATCTGGGCGCTTTCAACCGTATTGAGAGTGGTAAAGCTGAAAGGCGTCTTGGTGGAATCCACCATGTACTTGACAGTCTTGTTTTCCGGAACGTAGGCATTCTGGCCAACAACGTAGAAGAAGTAACCCGTACCCGGCTGCAAACCGCGCAAGATAATTTCATGCTGAACGCCAGGCACATTGTTATCCGGAGCAGCAACTTCGGTCATGGCCGATTCGCTAGAGCCATAGAAAAGGCTTGCGGTACCGCGGGTCGAAAGCTTGACCACCACAATGGCAGAGTCCATGCTCACGTGACGAATTTCCACGTTCACACCCGGGGCAATCGTGCGGTCGAACTTGGCAGCGGCAAGCATACCCGAGCTCACGAGTGTAGCCGCAGCATCGATACAGGTTTCAGACTTATGATAGTCTTCCCAGCTCTTGTTGTCGGGAACCATGGAGTTTGTAGCTCCCGGAGTCACGCCACCATAAAGAGCACCTACAGGCGGACGGTACTTGTAACCGGCACCCGGCTGGTTCTTACCTTCGGGGTTAGCGGCACGGTGGTGCGGGTGAGCATCGTTCTTGTCGCCCACGCCCAAAATGTAGGACACATCCCACGGGTTCACGCCCAACAGGTAGTTCAACTGGTTAATACCCAGCTGGTGCATTTCATCGGCCTTCCAGTCCGGGGTTCCCAAGTTCGGGAGAGCCAAATTCTGTTTTTCAATATCCTTTGCAACGTCGGCATATGCCAACACTTCAAAGATGTTACCGGCCTGGTAACGGTTGTAAATCCAGGTTTGGTCCGTCTGCATCGAGTACCAAATCGGGTCATACTTGACTTCGTTACCCTTCCAGCCAATATCCTGAATCATGTAGTTAGAAGGATCCTTGCGGGGCAAAATGATTGTCGCTGTACCGGCGCTCACGTCACTCAGGTTGTGAATCATGCTCATGATACAGTCTTCAATGGCATTGAGGCGTTCTTCCTTGGTCAGGCCAAATTTATTAATGGCCTGATTTTCGTCGGCAAGAATCAACTTGTAAAGGGCATAGGTAGCATAAGCATAGGCGTTTGCCCAGCTGGTATTCTTGACATTCTTAAGGAAGCCCTTGTTGTCCGTCACGAACCAACCACCATCGAAACAACCCACGCAATTTTCCATAAAGGACTGCGGAACTGTCGTACCAAGCGTCTTGGAGCGGATGGCGTCGTCACCATACTTAGAATCACCCGTGGCATACCACAAGGCAACAGAAGCGAGGGCCAGGTCATCAAAGTATTCGTTGTTACCATTGTAAGCCGAGCTAGACCAGCCTGCCGCCTTGGTATTATTCTTGTAGGTCTTCCCCTGAGCCATCGACTTTGCAAAGTCGTACATTTCCTTTGCAACCTTCAAGCAGCTGTCAGCAAAAGCCTCATACTCCGGATCCTTATAATCGGAATAAAGCTTAGCCACAAGAGCAAGGCCTGCCGCCGTTTCACCACCGATATTTGCACCGATTTCGCCAAGGCGCACGGTACGCGACATAGGACCGCCACGGTCTGTCGCCGCAGCAGAACCATCAACAGGCAGCAGGTCACTATTTTCTGGACGGCCCCACCAACCGTGGTCAGAACCGAAATTACCCACAGAAAGGGCCATATCGTCAATTACGCCCTTGGCACGGACATAGGCACGCAACACATAGTCGGCACCATGCTTTGCTTCGCGCATCATGTCCGGAATAGCATCCCTATTCACCGTTTCACCGTGGTTATAGGCATAGTGGTCTTCGTCGGCATCGGCATTGGTCGCAGCAAGAACGGCCGCCACCATAAAGGCATACATCTGGGTCTGGGATTCCTTCAGGTGGTCACCGCAGTCATAGTAACCGCCCTGCAAAGTTCCAGCAAGAGCGGCGTTATACTGGTCACGAACATCAACATCACCCGTAACGACAGCACCGGCACCATCTTTCATGTGGCTTGCCGGGTGGAACCAGGATTCACCATTACCGCTACGGTTAATGCCGTAGAACTTAAGGGCAGCATCCTTCACCATGGAGTACACCTTGTCGCTCACAATGAAGGTACTAGAAATATCGTTTCCCACCTTAATACGGAGTCGGGTCTCGGTAGGCACGTTTCCGGGGATATTACCCACCTGGATAATGCCGGACTGTCCCGTAATATCCACCTGGTAGCGTTTCTGGTCGTTAGTGGCGGCATTGGTACCGGCAATGATTGTCCAGTCCGAAGAAGTCTGGAAGCCGCTGTTGGTAAAGGATCCCGTCACCTTCGGGTTCAAAGAATTACCATCGGCATCCACCACTTCGAAAGAGCTAGCCGTACCCACATAGTAGAACTGCTTTTCAGGGTCGCTTTCCAAGTAACCGGCCTGGTTGATACGAATCGGCGACATGCGGTAGTTAATCGCATCCAAATAAGCCTGGTTTAAGGTATCAGGAATAAATGCGTTCGGCACGTAAGAGGCTGGGGTGCGGTTCTTGGGCACCATGTTATGCTTCTTAGTCACCGTCGTGTCAAAATGGTTAAAGACAGTCGTATCCCAAGTCAGCGGATAAACCGGACGAATCAAGTCATAAGGTGTAGATTGTTCCTGACCTGTAGCTGCCATAGCAGACATGGCAGCCATCGCGATAATCACCGCAGAGACAAGACACTTCGTTTTAGGCACAATAGCCTCCTTTGTATACAACCAAATGGCGGGTACAGCTGCACCCGTTAAGCAAACGCCCAAATACACAAAATTAAAAATAGATTTATAAAGCCAAAAAAGGTCTACCCAAAAACAGAAAATGTTCCCGTTTTGCTCTTTTTACGGCTTTTTTGAACAATTTTCGATGCTATAAAACACACATTTTTACATGCAAGTTTTTAGTAAGGTTTTCGGGCTATGTGTGAAAACGAAAGTTTACATACAAGCGATTTGAATCGCAGAAAAAAAAGAAACCGGCGCCGTTGGCGTCGGTTTCATTCAAACCTTTATGAGGGCTTCGATTAGTCCTTGCCGGTGAAGATAATCACGAGCACGGATGCAACGAAAGCGGCAGACACAATCAGGAATTCCCACGGGTTTTCCATGATAGAGGTCTTGGCAGAACCGGCAGAGCTGTTTTCGAGAGCAGCCTGTTCTTCGGCCTTGGCCTTAGCAGCAGCTTCGGCAGCCTTCTTTTCTTCTTCGGCCTTGGCGAGAGCGGCAGAGTCAACCGGAGCTTCTTCAGCCTTAGCTTCCAGCACTTCAGCAGCGGCGGTGTCCTTTGCAGGTTCGGCAGCTACGGCTTCGACCGGAGCGGCAGCAGAGTCAGCCGGGGCTGCAACGGCTTCAGCAGCAGGTGCTTCGGCAGCCTTTGCAGAATCAGCAGCGGGGGCTGCGGCAGGAGCGGCAGCGGCTTCAGCAGCAGGAGCGGCTTCGGCGGCAGGCTGTGCAGCAGGAGCAGCGGCTTCAGCCTTCGGGGCTTCAGCAGGGGCGGCAGCAGCTGCAGGAGCAGCAGCTTCGGCCTTCGGAGCTTCGGCAGCCGGGGCGGCCTTAGCAGCCGGAGCGGCAGCCTTGGCAGCGGGAGCTGCAAAAACGACAGCAGAGGCAAGCATGGTTGCCAGCATAAGAGTCTTGATCTTCATAGTGTTCCTCTTTGATTAAAACTTTTTACATGCTAAAAAATAGCACAAATCACACCTTTTTGTCCATTAAAAATAAAAAAAAGTTCAAATTGTCGCCCTTTTTTGTACTTTCGTCGGCATTTTGCGATTTTCCTCACACCTCCACAAGCAAAACAGCTCCATTCAGACGAAGTTTTTTAAACTAGTGCCGCTAGAAATTTTAAATTACACGCATAAAAATCAATGTGAAATGTGGAATGTGAAATGTGTAATGAGGAATTTATAATTAACCATTACACATCCCACATTGCGGCGCAAGCCGCACACATCCCGCACTACACACCTCTCACTAACCTTAAACCCGACTACTACTATGGCATTCAAATACGAAGCTACCGTCCAACACGGTGAAGATACCACCGAATACGTGAATCTCGGCAAGGAAGGCGTTTCCGTCGCCGAATTCGAAGGCAAGAAGATTCTCAAGGTTTCCAAGGAAGCTTTGACGAAGATTTCTCAGGCCGCTTTCGAAGAAGTTGAATTCTGCCTGCGCCCGGCCCACACCGCCAAGGTTGCAAAAATCCTTCAGGATCCGGAAGCTTCTGACAACGACAAGTTTGTCGCCCTCACCATGCTCAAGAACGCCGTCGTGGCCGCCAAGGGCATCCTCCCGTTTTGCCAGGACACCGGTACGGCCATCTGCGTTGCCCACAAGGGCCAGCAGGTCTGGACCGGCTTCGATGATGCCGAAGCTATTTCCGAAGGTATCTACAACGCCTACACCACCAAGAACCTTCGCTACAGCCAGATTGCTCCGCTCTCCATGTACGAAGAAAAGAACACGGCTTGCAACCTCCCGGCCCAGATCGATATCCACGCCGAAGAAGGCGCCGAAATGAAATTCCTCTTTGTGGCCAAGGGCGGTGGCTCTGCCAACAAGACTTACTACTGGCCCATGACCAAGGCGCTCCTCAACCCCAAGTCCTTGGAAAAGTTCCTCGCCGAAAAGGTGAAGACTCTCGGTACTGCCGCTTGCCCTCCGTACCACCTCGCTATCGTGATTGGCGGCACCTCTGCCGAAATGAACACGCACATGGTGAAGCTCGCTAGCTGCGGTTACCTCGACGATATTCCGACTACGGGTTCCGAAGGCGGCCGTATTTTCCGCGACCTGGAAATGGAAGAAAAGGTTCTCCACATTTGCCAGAAGACAGGCATTGGCGCCCAGTTCGGCGGCAAGTACCTGGTACACGATGTCCGCGTGATTCGCGCTCCGCGTCATGCTGCAAGCTGCCCGGTTTCTATCGGCGTTTCTTGCTCTGCTGACCGCAACATCAAGGCAAAGATTGACGAAAACGGCATTTGGCTTGAAAAGATGGAACACCATCCGGAAAACTACATTCCGGCAGGCAACGCCGTGAACCTCGCTCCGGCTATTGAAATTGACCTCGACCGTCCTATGAAGGAAGTGCTCGCCGACCTCACCAAGTACCCGGTGAAGACCCGCCTCTCCCTCAAGGGCACCATGATTGTGGCCCGCGACATGGCTCACGCCAAGATCGCTGAAATCTTCGACAAGCAGGAACGCGGCGAAGAACTTACCGACGAAGAAAAGACCGTGCTCAAGGTCGTGTCTGACCACCCGATCTACTACGCCGGCCCGGCCAAGACTCCGGCTGGCATGCCCACCGGTAGCTTCGGCCCGACCACCGCAAACCGCATGGACCCGTACGTCATGCGCTTCCAGAGCAAGGGCGCTTCGATGATCATGGTGGCCAAGGGTAACCGCAGCCAGGATGTCACCGACGCTTGCAAGAAGTACGGTGGATTCTTCCTCGGTTCTATCGGCGGCCCGGCAGCCATCCTCGCTGAACAGAACATTCTGTCCAACGACATCGTGGCCTTCCCGGAACTCGGCATGGAAGCCATCCGCAAGATCACGATCAAGGATTTCCCGGCATTCATCCTCGTGGATGACAAGGGCAACAATTTCTTTGAAGGTCTGATCTAACCCGGACTTGATCTGGGAGGGATCTCCCCTTGCAACTTTAAAAGCCTTTGAAAAAATATCAAAGGCTTTTTTCATATATATGCGCCTTTTGAGCTAGAATAGGTTATTTTATAACTATGCTCAACATTGACGAAATAAGCGATTATAGGGATTTACTCAAGAATTACTATACCCAGCGCAAGCTGGATATGCCTCTGTATTCCTATAAAATGATGGGCCAAAAGCTGGGTCTTGACACGAGTCAGATTTTCCGCGTGCTGAACAAGGAACTGCACCTGCCGAACCGCAGCATTCCCTTGGCCAAGGACCTTCTGGATTTGAAGGGCCGCAAGGGCGAACTTTTCGAAATTTTGGTGGCCGCCTCCAAGACCAAGTCACCGGCCAAAAAAGACAAGCTTTACAAAATGGCGCTGGCTTTGCAAGATGTGGACCTGCGCAAGCTAAGTGCAAGCGAATACCTGTTCTTAAGCAAGTGGTGGATCCCTGTGGTGCGCGCCCTGATTGAAATGAACGGCGGGCATGCCGAAGTTTCCCACTTGGTCAAACAGATTTCGCCGACCGTTTCCGAAGACCAAGTCCGCGAAGCCATTACCGTTTTGAAGGATTTAAAGCTCATTACGCCGCTAGCCTCGGAACGCTACGCCGCGACAACTGCTAACTTTACATCGGCAGGGTCAGCCACAAAGACCGCCGCCATTCGCAGCTACCAGAATCAACTTTTGGCGCTCGCGCAGAACTCCCTGATTTCAGTGGAGCCTGCCAAGCGCAACATTTCTTCGCTGCTGGTGGGAGTCGATGAAGACTGCTTTGCCGACCTGAACGAAATGACTCTGGAATTCAGGCGCCAAGTACAGCGTAGAGTGGCCGAGGTCAACAAGCCCACCCGCGCCATGCAATTTGTATTTGCGCTTTATCCGGTGGCCGACATTTCTAACGATCCACGAACCAAGAAAGAGGGGTAAAACATGAAACGACAGCTTTTGCTTCTCGCGTGTTTCGCGCCCCTGGCCTTTTGGGCTTGCTCCGACAAAGAAGTCGCGGGCATTAGCACCGTTGAAACCGAAAACGCATTCTTGATTAAAGTCGTTCGCGAAGATTCAAAGCCCGCGGCTAATGTAGTCGCTCGCATGCGCTCTGTAGACTTTGTCCGCGGCATTGAAAATGATTCTTCGAAGGCCGAATTCTTCGAAGAATTCACCACAGATTCCTTGGGGCAAATTCGCATCGATAGCCTTGCCGTAAGCAACGCAACGCTTGAAATCGTAGACGATGGCGAAGGATTGTTCAAGAAGATTTCTGCCGAAGATGTTCAAGAAGGCGACTCCGTACAATTCGTGATGCAAAAGACGGGTAGCCTGCGCGGCAAGGTTTACCTGCCCGACAGCGTTGACTACGCCTGGGTGCAAGTGTACGGCACCGACCGTCTGGTTAAAACGGATGGCGACGGATTCTACGAGATGGATTCCCTGCCGCCTTATGAATACGATATGCGCGTGATTGTCGGCGATAGCGCCGTCGAAAACTCGGCCAAGGTCAGCTCTGGTGAAGAGGCGACCGCATTCGTGTATACATTCCAGCCGGACTCCGTGAAAATTTTTGACTTTGAATCGGTCAGCAAGGACATGTTCATTGTCGACTTGGGCATTACGGTTGAAGGCTACATGCGCGCCACCGACACCGCCACCACGACCGTGCCCGACATTAAAGAAGACCTCGCGAAATTCTTTGACGATGCAGGCGAAGGCCGCAAGGGCAAGGCCCTGCACTGGGAATCTTCTGCCAAGCAAGGCAAGTGGTCATTCTTTGGAACCTGGATTTGTAAAGAAGAATCGCCTTGCGACTTATCGGCAATGGATTCTATCGTTTACTACGCCCGCGGAACAGGCGTTATTTCGATTGCGTTTGAAACCTTGGGCAGTTCCAACAACGAAGGCAAGACGCTCGCCTACGATACGCTCACGACAAGCGACGAATGGCAGCGCCGCGTGATTACGCCCGCAAACTTCAAGCCGCGCGACGACCTGTACGGGAACCTCGGGTGGGAAGTGATCAGTAAAGCGGTAACGACGATTTCAATCGCCGCCTACGACGACACCGAATTTTGGATTGACGATGTCGTGCTCTACGGCGTTAAGCCTAGCGACATTACCGCCCCTTAGGGCAGTCCTACATGTCTCTGCTTTTGCTTTTTAGGCTTGGGAGCGGGCGGCGTTTCCAAGCCCTTTTCAGCTTCAGCCTTCGCGGCTTCTTGAAGCAGCATTTCTAAGGACACGCGAGAGGCCTCCTGTTCGGCCTTCTTCTTGTTGCCGCCTTGCCCGCGGCCATATACGCGACCGTTCACATGGACTTCGACCGTGAACAGCTTCTGGTGTTCCGGGCCCGATTCGTCGACCACAATGTATTCCGGAACCGTGCGGAGCTTGCCCTGCAGGTATTCCAAAAGTTCACTCTTGTGGTTGATAAAGTCTTCGGCAGAGATGATCTCTTGCACGCGCGGGAAGTGGAACTTATTCAAAATCGCACGGACCTCTTCGAGGCCGCCATCCAAGTACACGGCGCCAAGCACAGCTTCGTAGGCGTCGGCCAGAATACTTTCTTTGCCGCGACCGCCCAGTCTTTCTTCGGCCTTGCCCACCTTCACGTATTCACTCAGATCCCATTCCTTAGACGACTGCGCGCAGGCGTGGCCCGAAACAATGGCGCTTTTTCGCTTGGAAAGTTCACCTTCCGGATCGTCTGGATAGGTCCTATAAAGGTATTCGGTGGTGAGCATGTTCAACACAGAATCGCCCAGGAATTCCAGGCGTTCGTTGTTGCTCTCGTAGGGCAAGTCCGTTCCCGTCAAGAAGGAGCGGTGGACCAGGGCGTGCGCTAGGAGTTCAGGATCCTTGAACCGGTACCCGAGCTTCGCCTCAAGCCCGCCATCGGACTTCTGGCGAAACCAGAGTTTAAGCACTTTATGAAGAAGGTTGTTATCACTCATTTTTTGTTCTAATTGGGGCAAAAAAAGAAAAGGGCAACCCTGTCCGGGCCACCCAATCCAGTTTCGTCTTCGAAGCTAGCTATAATTAAGCCTTCTTAGCTTCGATGAAGGCGACCACGTCGGCAACCTTGGCAAACTTTTCGGCGTCGGAGTCGAGGATTTCGACTTCGAATTCGTCTTCGAGGGCCATCACGAGTTCCACGCGGTCGAGAGAGTCGGCACCGAGGTCGTTACCGAATTCGGATTCCGGCTTCACATCTTCAGCCTTAACGCCGAGCTTGTCAACGATAACAGCGGTGACCTTCTTGAAAATTTCTTCGTTCATTGTAATCTCCATTT
>Ga0310696_10008041_pt1 | contig 12328 bp, 7 predicted proteins | sample AusTroGonzalo_MG_4_FD_203885 | JGI IMG/M metagenome (GOLD analysis project Ga0310696, IMG submission 203885) | Bovine rumen microbial communities from tropical cattle in Woodstock, Queensland, Australia - Gonzalo_02 (v2) (version 2) | ecosystem: Host-associated > Mammals > Digestive system >... | reverse complement strand
GAGTGTCAAAAATCGAAAGGAGATAAATGTGAAAAAATGAAAAAAACTCGCAACCAAAAAGAAGAAAGCGGGGGGATCGTTTTTACAAGCAATTCTTAAAATGATTAAAAGCCTCCCCAATTGAACGCTGTTCTTTTATGTGGGCAGTTTTTACAATGGTTTACGCGAAGCATCTCATCTATACGCAATCTTTTTGCAGAATAACCGGGATTCAGTTTTGGCTTCAAACTAAAAAGAATAAAAAAGGGATTAAAGGGAGATTATACAATGGGACTTAAAACATTTATAAATGTAATGCTTGGAAAGTTTTCCGATTATACCGGATCGTTTACTCCAAAAAACAAGTTTTCCGACGTCAAGGAATATGTAAAATCTAAAAAATTTCTGGGTCATTCTATGGCGGGACGTGCCTTGCGGGATGTCGAAAATGGATCCATATGGGATTATGAATATGACGCCGGCGGCGGCAATTCAAGAACCGACTGTATGCACGTTGTCGTAAGAGTATCTCATTTTGGAGAGTTCATCAGAAATATGACGATAGAACTGCACTCAAACAATCCGAAGGAAGAGATGGAGAAAGCCGTCAAAAAGATGGAACAGGCGCTTCCTGTATATGAAGGAGAAGAGAAAGCCCCGAAAGAGGAGAAAGAAACCTACGTTGAGGTTGAAGTTGTCGATTACTCCGGAAAGAGTTTCTCGGAACTGTTGACCGAAATGGACAACACCCTCAAAGATTTCGCAAAGACTCCTAATATGGCGAAACTGACGGCGATCAAACAGATCCGTTCTGCGATGGACGACAAACTTGAATTGGCAGAAAAGGGAAAGTACTCCGATGCATTCGGTAAAATCGATTTGTATATCACGACGCTCAATAGCCAACTTTCCAATCCGGTAATGGCTAAGAATGCGGGGCAGTTTGTAGAAGGGTACGTTTCACAAATGAGAACGGCGCTCTCGGAAATAGCGGCAAAGCTTTAAGTGCGATGCATACAGGCGCGCGGTTTTCGCCCGCTAAGCTGTAAACCCCCGGTCACATAACACGCCGCCCGTGCAGACTTTTCTGCACGGGCGGCGTTTCACGTCGCGAAGAGACAATTCACGCGGGCGTCGCCCGCAATTCATGCACCGGAGGTGCAATTCATTCGTTCCCCTCGAAGCCTTCCCCTGGAGGGGAAGACTCGGTGCGGCTCGAGTGTCAATTTCTTTGTTGAATTGACGGCTTGCGCCGTCATGAATTCTCGCCGCAGTCGGCGGCTCCGTGAATAGAATTGCGCGGGCGCAATTCATGAATTGATGCCCGCGCGGCTCGCATCATGAATTGACGCTTCGCGTCATCGTTTTTCGTCGCCCGCAATTCACGACGGCGAAGCCGTCAATTCACGCGTTCGCTTGTCGAACGCTCACACGTATCCCCGCAACCCGACCTTCCCGACGTACGCCGAAAGGATCTTCGCGTACTCCTCGGCTCGCTTGTAGGGTACCTCGTGCAGTCCGTCGGTGAGGCATCCGCCCCGGTCGACGAACTTCTGGAGCCACAGTTCTTTCGCTCCCTTGACGAACGCCCCGAGCGCGCGGATCGACTTCTCGTCGTGCAGCTCGTCCACCAGGGTCGTGCGGAATTCGTAGGGCAGGGGGGCGGTTAAAAGAAACGCAACGCTTTCCTTGATTTTGGCGAGGTCGTTTTCGTCGCACGCCATCAGATCCGGGTAGTCGGCGGGCGGGCATTTGACGTCCATCGCGATATAGTCGACCAGCCCCTCGCCCACCAACGCTTTCAGTACGTCCGGGCGCGTTCCGTTGCTGTCGAGTTTCACGCGGTAACCCGCCGCCTTGATTCTTTTGCAAAAGTCGGGGAGGTCGCGCCGCAGGGTCGGCTCTCCCCCGGTGATCGCCACCGCGTCGAGCAGCCCCTTCCGCTTTTCAAGAAAGGCGAAGAAATCGTCCTCCGAGATAAAGTCGGGCAGCGCCCCTTCGAGCAGCACCGCGTTCTGACAGAACGGACAGCGCAGATTGCACCCCGACAAAAAGACGGTGCAGGCGGCGTAGCCGTCGTAATCCACCATTGACAGTTTTTCAAGACCCTGAATCTTCATATCGTACCTCTTTTGGGGACTGCCGAGCGCAGATCGAAAAGCGCGATTAGGACAGAAAAAGCCGTTTGTTGTTCACACTTTTACAAATCAGAGGTGAAAAACCTACGGTTTTTTCTTTTTTATTCAAGAGCTTTTCGATCTGCGCTGACTACGGCAGTCCTCTTATACTAACTCAGCTGCAGCCAACGCAGCGACCGCCCCGTCCCCGCAAGCCGTCGTCAGCTGCCGGACGTTCTTGACCCGGCAGTCGCCCGCGGTGAAAACACCGGGAACGTTCGTTCTGCAATCCTCTTTCGCGTCGATATAGCCCGCGTCGTCAAGCCCGACGAGCGAGGCGAAAGCGCCGGCGGCGGGGGCGTGTCCGATCGCGACGAAAAGCCCGTCGACGTTCAGCCGCTCCTCTTCTCCAGTCACGGGATCGCGAAGAGAAAGCCCGGTCAGCTGATCCTCCCCGAGCAGGGCGGCGACGACCCGCGGGGTCTTGATCTCGATCTTCTTTTCAGCCCTGATCTTGTCGACCATCGCGTCCTCGGCGCGGAAGGCGTCGCGGCGGTGGATCAGATACACCTTTTCCGCCATCGCGGCAAGGTAGAGCGCGTCGTCGAGCGCCGAATTGCCCCCGCCGACGACCGCGACGGTCTTCCCGCGAAAGAACGCCCCGTCGCAGACGGCGCAGTAGGAAACGCCCCGACCGGTCAGGTCCTCTTCGCGTTCGACCCCGAGTTTCCGCGCGGCGGCGCCGACCGCCAGGATCACGGTCTTCGCCCGGTACTCCCCGCAGTCGCTTTTGACCGTGAAATCCCCGACCGAACCCTCGATCGAAAGAACGCTCTCAAAGGCAAATTGACAGCCGAGCCCGTCCGCCTGCTCGAAAAGCGCGGCGGAGAGATCGACCCCGCTGATCTCCTTGATCCCGGGATAATTCTCAACGAGCGACGCCCGCGAGATCTGACCCCCGATCGCCTCGCGCTCGAAGATCAGGACGCGCTTGCCGGCTCTCGCTCCGTAAACGCCGGCGGTCAGCCCCGCAGGGCCGCCGCCGACGATCGCGATATCGTAAAGTTCGCTCATTTGTTCAGGTAGCCGCGGATCGCGGAAAGACCGACGAGCGGCGTGACCTGCGCGCCCGCGAAGACGAGCATCGTCGGCGCCTGCCGGATCCCGTACTGCTTCGCGTAGGCGGGATCCTCGTCGGCGTTCACCACCGTATAGGCGATCCCCGCGCCGTCCATCAGGCGCTTCGCGATGGCGCAGTTCGGGCATTTCGTCGTCGTCACAAGGACCAGACGGTCGGCGGTCGCGCTCTTCGCCTTCGCGGCGGCGTCGGCGGAGACCTTCGCTTCTTCGGCTCTCGCCGCCGCGCGCGCGGCGCGCTCGTCAGGGGAGGCAAGTCCGTCGACGAGGTAGGTCTTGCGTTCCTTGAACTCTTCGCGCTTGCCGTCGTTCCAGTTCTGGACGGGGCGGTAGTAACCGGTGATCCGGCTGTAAACCTCGGCTTTCTTGCCGCAGATCGGGCAGACGTACTGCTCGCCGACGAGATAGCCGTGATCGGCGCAGATCGAGTAGGTCGGGGAGATCGTGTAGTAGGGAAGTTTATAGTTCTCGGCGATCTTCCTTACCAGAGCCGCGGCGGCGCGCCAGTCGGTCATCTTCTGCCCGAGGAAGGCGTGGAAGACGGTGCCCGAGGTGTAGAGGGTCTGGAGTTCGTCCTGAATGTCGAGCGCCGAGAAGATGTCGTCGGTAAAGCTGACCGGCAGGTGCGAACTGTTGGTGTAGTAGGGAGTGCCGCAGTCGCCCGACGCCGTCTTGATGTCGGGGAAGCGCTTCTTGTCGTGCTTGGCGAGCCGGTAGGCGGTCGACTCGGCGGGCGTCGCCTCGAGGTTGTAGAGGTCGCCGTACTTTTCCTGATAGTCGGAGAGCCGCTCGCGCATGTGGTTCAGGACGTCCTTCGTGAACTCCTGCGCCTCCTTGTGCGTCAGGTCGCAGTTCAGCCAACGGGCGTTCAGGCACGCCTCGTTCATTCCGACGAGCCCGATCGTCGAGAAGTGGTTGGCGAAGGTGCCGAGGTAGCGCTTCGTGTAGGGATAGAGCCCGCCCTCAAGCAGTTTCGAGATGACCTCGCGCTTGGTTTTCAGCGATTGCGCCGACAGATCCATCAGCCGGTCGAGCCGCGAGTAAAACTCCGATTCGTCGGCGGAGAGATAGGCGATGCGCGGCATATTGATCGTCACGACGCCGATCGAACCGGTGGATTCGCCCGAACCGAAGTAGCCGCCCGATTTCTTGCGCAGTTCGCGCAGGTCGAGCCGCAGACGGCAGCACATCGACCGCACGTCGCTCGGTTCCATATCGCTGTTGATATAGTTCGAGAAATACGGGGTCCCGTACTTCGCCGTCATCTCGAAGAGCAGTTTGTTGTTGTCGGTCTCCGACCAGTCGAAGTCGCGGGTGATCGAATAGGTCGGGATCGGGTACTGGAAGCCGCGGCCGTTCGCGTCGCCGTCGATCATGATTTCGATGAAGGCGCGGTTGACCATCGCCATCTCCCTCTCACAGTCGCCGTAGGTGAAGTCCATATCCTTGCCGCCGATGATCGCCGGCTCGTTCTTCAGGTCTTCGGGGATCGTCCAGTCAAGGGTGATGTTGGTGAACGGCGCCTGCGTGCCCCAGCGCGACGGTGTGTTCACGCCGTACACGAAGGACTGGATGCACTGCTTCACTTCTTTATAGGAAAGGTTGTCCACCTTGACGAAGGGTGCGAGATAGGTGTCGAAGGAGGAGAACGCCTGCGCGCCCGCCCACTCGTTCTGCATGATACCGAGGAAGTTGACCATCTGGTTGCAGAGGGTGGAGAGGTGGCTGGCGGGAGAGGACGAGATCTTGCCCGGAATGCCGCCGAGACCCTCGCGGATCAGTTGTTTGAGCGACCAGCCGGCGCAGTATCCGGTCAGCATCGAGAGGTCGTGAATGTGGATGTCCGCCTCTCTGTGCGCGCGCTCGATCTCGCCCGAATAGACCTCGGAGAGCCAGTAGTTCGCCGTGATCGCGCCCGAGTTCGAGAGGATCAGTCCCCCGACCGAGTAGGTGACGGTCGAGTTTTCCTTCACGCGCCAGTCCATCGCCTTCAGATAACTGTCGACGATCTCTTTATAGTTCAGAACGGCGTTCTTCGTATTGCGGATCTTCTCGCGCTGCCGGCGGTAGAGGATGTACGCCTTCGCCACGTCGGCGTACCCCGACTGCACGAGCACGTTCTCGGCGCTGTCCTGGATCGACTCGACCGGGATCAGTCCGTCCTTGATCTTCGGCTCGAAATCCGCCGTCACTTTCAACGCAAGGAAGTCGATAACGCTCCCTTCGTAATTTTTATTTTGCGCGATAAACGCCTTTTCGATGGCGTCCCTGATCTTCGACAGGTCAAAATCAACAATACTGCCGTCTCTTTTTTGTACGCGATACATAAAAATTCTCTCCTTCGTCCTTTCCTTAGATAAAATCAAGTGCGGCAACCTGAGTGGTCGCTGCACTTGATTTTTGCGGTTTTCTCCGCCGTCTCCCGGGTCGCCGTACCACGACCTCCGGGACGCTCCGCGTTGGTTTTTTCGGAACTGCATCTATTATAGCATTCCCCGTATGCGATGTCAAGAGCAAAACGCAAAATATAGTAATTTTTTTCAAAGACGGCACAATATGTTGTGCAATCGGCACAAAAAAGCGCACGGGGCGAAAGGGCGGAAAACCGTTTCCGGATGGGCGGAATCCGACCTTTTGCGCCCCGATCTGACGATTGACAAAAGAGGGGAAGATATGGTAAAATGGGTATCGACAAACAGACTTGAAAACGGGGGAGCGCCCCCGCGGAGGAAGTATGAACTGTGTGAACTGCGGTTGCCGTCTGACCTTCTTCAACGAAACCGACGCGCTCTGGAGCGGGACCGACCGCGCCCTGTGCGCCTCCTGCCGGAAAAAGATCACGCCGTTCCTTGAGGAACCGATGGAGACCGACAACCTGACCCACCTGCGCGACCGCCGCGACGCGCTGATCGCGCGCGGGATCACTCCGGAGGGCTACGCGCACCTGACCGAGTACTGCAAGCACCTCGATTCACTGCTCGCAAAGCGGCGGCGCGAGATCCCCGACGAGATCCCGACGGAACCGATGCCGACCGACGCCGCGCCGGGGCGGGAGAACGCCTCGTCGCTTCCGGCGGCGGGCGGCGGGACGGAACTGCGCACCGTGCTTGCGCAGCAGAGGCGGGAAAACGAAAAGATCGAGCGGGAACTCGATTCGCTCGGCAGCGAGATCGGCGACAGCACGCGGGTCCTCTGCGACAAGATGGAGCGGATGCGCGAAAAGATCCGGCTTCTGATCCTCCTCGCCTCGGTCGGCGCCGTCGGCGGCGTGCTCGCCTTTCTCGTCGCGCTGATCGTCCTGATCCGCTGACGTACCGCGCGAAAACGAACGTTTTTCCGCGCGCACGCGTACGCATAAAAAGAAAAGGAGCAAACCCGTGAAAAAATCGTCCTTCGACTATACGACCGTCACGTCCCCCGACGCGCTGCTTGATTCGCTCGGGGAGCGCGTCGACGAGTTCAACGCCACCGTGAGCGACCGCCGCGCCCGCTTCACGGTCCGGAACTGCGACCCCGAAAAGGGGACCTTTACCCTGCTCGTCCGCGAGGGGACGACCCCGGAGGGGAGCCTCGATCTCTCGGTTTCGGTCTCGCAAAACGAGGGGGGCGCCGCGATCCGCGGGACGCTCGCCCACGATCCCGCCGACGGGGAACCGACCTTCGGCACCAAACTCTACGGGCTGTTTCTTTCCGGTTTCGCCCGTCTGACCGTCCTCGCGATCTTTTACGGGATCCTGCTCGGCGTGTCCCGTCTTTTCCCGGGATGGAACTTCTGGGTGCCCGCGATCCCGCCGGCGCTCCTGCTCGTCCTGATGACCGTCCGCGCGATCCTTGTCCGCCGCCGCCTTCCGAAGCGGATCGATCGCTTTTTTACCGATTTCTGCGGCGCAAAGGACCAGACTTCGGCACTCTCCCCCGACCGCGAATGATCCCCCAAAAAGCCCGGAAGGGGTCGTCCGTAAAAACAAATAAAAACTGTTGCAATCACGACAGATCTATGCTATACTTTTTTTGTAAAGTACAAAACCGCCCAAAAAACGATCCGGAGGATAAAACAATGAGAATCATCCGCTCCCTGATCCTTGTGCTGCTTGTCCTGTGCCTTGCGGGCGTCTTGACGGCTTGCGGCATCGCCTCCTCCACTCCGTCCACCCCCGCGCAAACGGCGGCGGACGGCACAAAGTCGACGCCGTTTCCTTTCCCGAACGGCAAAACGACCACCCCGGCTACGCAGGACAAATCGACGCAGCCCGCCGCGAAAACGGGCGTCGCGGGGACGTACTACCTATATGCGGACGGCAAAATGTACGGCGACGCGTGGATCCGACTGGACGAAAACAACGGTTGGGAGATCGGCGACAGTGAAGAGACCTATGAGTCCGGTTCATACGAGCGGGACGGCGCCGCGCTGACCTTTTACCACCTTTTGGATCAAGACACCGTGGTGTGGGCTTCCGCCATATTGGCTGACGGAAAAATGACCCTCGTGGAGCACGAAAGCGTCGTCACTTTCTATACGAGGGACAAGGCGCCCGCGTCGGCGCCCTGGGTCACGATCAACGGCGAAACGTCTCCTGCGACGACCGAACCCGTTGCCACGTGGGGATGGCCGGAGACGAGTTTGCCCGCCCCCGAAACCGAGCACGTGACCGACCCGAGCGGCGCGGGTACCTACTATCTGTATGAAGACGGCGAACTGACTACCGACGTATGGATCCGGCTGGACGGAAAAGGCGGTTGGCAGATCGGCGGCGAAGGAACGCATCCGGCTTCCGGTTGGTACGAGCGGAACGGAAACGAACTGACCTTTTTCTACGATGATGAAGACGTAGTGATGCTTGTCCCCGGCATACTGGAAGACGGAAAACTGTCTCTCATAAATCCCGAGTCCGGCATCGTCCACAGCGTTCTCTATATCAGGGACAAGGCGCCGACGACCGAACCGGTAACCAACCTCGAAACCGAGCCGACCCCCGAAACCGAGCCCGTGATCGATCCGAGCGGCGCGGGTACCTACTATCTGTATGAAGACGGCGAACTGACTACCGACGTATGGATCCGGCTGGACGGGGACAACCGTTGGGAGCTCGGAGAGTGGGAGGAATCGTCGTCCGGTTGGTACGTGCGGGACGGGATCGAGCTGACCTTATGCTACGATTTTGAAGGCGAAGAGGTACTGGGCACCGGCATACTGAAAGACGGAAAACTGACCCTTATGACCCACGAACCCTTTGTTTTCTATATCCGGGGCAAGGCGCCGGCGACCGAACCGGTAACCTATTATCCGTATGAACACCATGAACTGAATCCCGAGATATGGATCTGTCTGGACGGGGAAAACGGCTGGGAGGCATACGATGAGGGATTTTTGTACGGTTGGTATGGACGGGACGGCGACGAGCTGACCTTTTACGTATCCGACGGCGTGGAGGAAGAGTTCTTCTGCAACGGTATTCTGGGAGACGGAACCTTAACTCTCATTGACCCGGAGTCCGGTACCACCGTCACTCTCTGGAACAAAGCGCCGATAACCGAACCCACGTGCGAACACGAGTGGGACGAGGATGATGAGTACGTCGTCGACGTGGAACCCGACTGCTACAACGAAGGAAGTATGTCCATTCATTGTAAGAAGTGCGGAGAGCCGGTTCCCGAAACAGAAGTTGTGCTCCCGCCGCAGCATACGCCCGAAGCTCGCTATTACGTCCAAAGAACGCCGACCTGCACCGCGTCCGGCGTAAAAGTGCGTTATTGTGCAGTGTGCGGTATGGAGATCGAGAGAGTCTTGATCGAAAAACTCCCGCACACCCCCGGCAAAGACTACGTCGTTGACGACCAACCCGACTGCTTCAACGACGGTTCCAAATCTATTCACTGCACCGTCTGCGACGCAATCATCCCCGAAACTGTGGTTCCTCTCCCGCGGCAGCACATCCCCGAGGCTTGCTACGTCGTCGAAACCGAGCCGACCTGCTGCACGGAGGGGTTGAAGGTCCTTTACTGCGCGTATTGCGGCGATATACTTGAGGAAGTCCCGATCGATGTCAATCCCGACGCCCACAGGATCGATGAATGGATCGTGACCGACCCGGTCGATATGTTCCATCCGAACGGTAGCAGAACCGGCGTCTGCATTTACTGCGACGAGACGTTCACCGAGGGGATCACGTTCGCGCCGACCGTGGAGGCGTTCACTTCGGCGACGGAAAACGCGTACACCACCCCGAAGGTTTATTTTGACGATATCCGGGGCGACGCCCATTTCTATCCGACCGACGAGGATCTCTTGGGCAACGATCTGCTCGTCGAGTTCTCGCTTCTTTGGAACGAGACGATGCTGAACTTCGACGGGAACGCCTCTCCCTATATCGACGGCTGCTTTGACGAGGGCAAACCGTTCTATTACTTCTCTCCCGTCTCCGACTGTAAGATCAGCGACTCCCGGTTCCCCGGCTCGTTCGAGTGGATGGGGAGTTTCAAGACGCCGATCTCTGACGGGGAGGTGCAAACCCCCGCGACGATGTGCGGAGTATCGGACTACTATGCGGATTATCCGAATATCGGCGGCGCCGATCCCGAGAATCCCGAGTGGGGCTGGCATCGTCTCGGCTTCCGGTACCATCTGGAACTGCTCGAGGGCAGGACCGGCGCAGACCTGAAAGATTACGTCGGGACCGTGACCGGTTATCTCGACGGCGTCGCGATCTTCAAACTTTCCACCGGCGAAGAAGGTCTGCAGACCTGGGGAAGCCTTCTTTTCAACGTCTATTCGGACGGCGAAGGCGAAATCGTTTATACCGAAGAGAACAACTACGTCATTCCGATCAAGATCTACCGGGCGAAAGCGAAGTCCGACACGACCGTTTTCTTCGCTTACGCCGACGTTATCGTTTCCTGCGGCAAGGACTTCGTGATGCCGGTCCGGCGCGTCGACAATCCGGAAGCGGCGACGCTCAAGGTCGCGGAGGGCGTGGAGATCGACGCTCCGATCTACTTCACCTTACAGCACGAACACGTGCCCGGCAAAGACTACGTCGTCGACAAAGAGCCGACAACCACCTCCGTCGGATACAAATCCCTCCATTGCACCGTTTGCGGCAAGAGCATCCCCGAAACGGTGGTTGTGATCCCGGCGCTTGAAGAGTCCGCATGCGAGCACGAGTGGGAGGAATACTACGTCATTGACGAGGCACCCGACTGCTTCAACGAAGGATCCAAGTCCATTCACTGCAAAAAGTGCGGAGAGAGCATCCCTGAAACCGTCGTCGTTCTCCCGCGGCAGCACATCCCCGAGGCGGATTACGAAATCATCTTAGAGCCGACCTGTTGCACGGAGGGCTTAAGGGGGCTTTACTGCGCATGTTGCGGCGAAATACTTGAGGAAGTGCCGATCGAGATCGATCCCGACGCGCACGTGATTATAGAGTGGGAGACGGTTGAACCGACGCTCCTCAATCCGACCGGATCGAAAACCGGTATCTGCGAACTCTGCGGCGAGAAGATCGTCGGGGAAATCGACGAGGAACCGACCTTCGAGCCTTATATCTACAATTCAAAAGTGAGAAACGGCAAATACGCCGACTCGGCTTCCTACGCGGTCGGGAAGATGGCGGCCGATATCCGCGGCGACAAGCATTTCGCTCCTTCCGAGGAGGACGACGACGGCAACGACCTTTGGTTCGAGTATTCCTTCCTCTGGAACGATACGCTCTACAATTGGGACGTCAAAGAAAGCTACGCGGAAATCAAGATGTTCGGCTTCCGCAACACCGACAACTGGTCAAATCACCGAGAGTTCTATTACCTCTACACCCGGGACAACAACGACGGGTTCAAGACCTCGGGCGACTGCCCGTTTGCCGGACACTTCGACTATGCGACCTACCTCGAGGGGTGCACGCCTCCCGAAAACTGCGCGGATGACCTGTCCTACCTCGGCAAAAACCTGAACGATCAGCCCATCGGGCGCTACGGCTCCGGCTGGACGGTCGATATTGACGGCAAAGCCGCTTCTCCCTATATTTTCGACTCCGAGTGGCAGACGGAGGGCGGTTGGCATCGCCTCGGCTTCCGGTATCATCAGGAGGCGGCGATCGACGGCGGAATCGTTGTCTATTCCGCCTATACCGAACTGTATATCGACGGAGTGCTCGTCTGGAGAGTTCATAGCAACGCCAACACCCTGAAAAACAAGGGGGTGCTTCTCTGGACCGCCGAGATCGATCCGGAGGATCCCGAGAAACTGATCTACGCCGAAAACGACGCGCTACGGATTGAGATGCGTTTCGATTCCGTCGCCAACTCTACCAACGCCGTCTATATCGCGGTCGACGATCCGATCTGGACCTGCGGCGACGGATTTGTCCGCGCGGTCGAACGGATCGAGGATCCGGAACCCGCGACCCTCACGCTGGACGAGGGCGTCGAGGTCTCCGCGGCGATCTACTTCCGCGCCGTCGAGGAGTGATCCTCTTCCGCACGGAAAAGAAACCCGTTCGCGTTTAGCGAACGGGTTTCTTACGTTTGGACGGAACCGCGCGGAAAACTTGACAAAACGGCGGTTCTTGTGTTATAATCGTTGAAAATGAAAAAATCGTAACGGGGAATACTGTATGAAAACGTCTCGTTTGCTCCTGATCGCGTTTCTTCTGCTTTTCGTTATTTTCGCGCTCGCGTCCTGCGGAGGGAAGAGCGCCGATCAAACGTCCGCGTCTCTTGCCGCGACCGAACCGACGACGGAACTCGTGACCGAACCCGCGACCGAGCCCGAGACGGAGCCCGCGACCGAACCGGCGACGGATCCCGCAACCGAACCGGCGACCGAATCGGCAACCGAATCGGCGACCGAACCGACGACGGAGCACGCGACCGAACCGGCGACCGAACCGGCGACCGAACCGGCGACGGAACTCGTGACCGAACCGGCGACGGAGCCCGCGACCGAACCGGCGACCGAACCGGCGACCGAGCCCGCGACCGAACCGGCGACCGAGCCCGCGACCGAACCGGCGACCGAACCGGCGACCGAACCGGCGACCGAGCCCGCGACCGAACCGGCGACCGAGCCCGCGACCGAACCGGCGACCGAGCCCGCG
>Ga0310696_10008040_pt1 | contig 12329 bp, 7 predicted proteins | sample AusTroGonzalo_MG_4_FD_203885 | JGI IMG/M metagenome (GOLD analysis project Ga0310696, IMG submission 203885) | Bovine rumen microbial communities from tropical cattle in Woodstock, Queensland, Australia - Gonzalo_02 (v2) (version 2) | ecosystem: Host-associated > Mammals > Digestive system >... | reverse complement strand
CGGAGGAGAACGAGGCGGAGACGCACCAGTGCCTGCAGGACGCATGGTCGGCCATGGTCTCCCTGTGCAGGAAGTTCCTGTCCAGGACCACGGACACGGCCGGCAACGACACGCTCGGCTCCACATGGACCGGGAGCAGGACGCTCACATTCGATGTGACATACCGGCGAACATCCAACTTCGCGCAGCCTCTCGCCCAGGCGGCGCACGAGTTTCTCCTGGCCGGTACGCTGCGGCGGTTCTATACCAGCGCGGCCATGAACGACCTGGCTGCTTCCTATGCCGCCAACGAGAAGGCCGCGGCCGACCGGATCACGGCGATCATCTACACGAAGGACGAACCGATTTACACACCGTAGGACATGTCAAAGAGCAGGACCATAACCATCAAGAAGAAGGATGTCTTCTTCGACATCGACGCCCTCTCGCTCTCGTATGCGGAGGTGTCCGGCGGCGACAATGCCGTCCGCGTGGACGCCGTGTCCTCGGAGACCGACACAGCTGCGGGCACCAGGAAGTTCAAGAGGCTCGCGGACCGAAGGGCGGCCGACCTGAATACCGTCATGCGCCGGTTCCTGGCGACGGTCACCGCGAGCTCGGCGGACGACCAGCTGTCCACATCTGACTATGTTTACTCCCTTACGGTCGACGACGAGTTCGAGGACTCTATGATCGAACCGATCACCGCGGAGATGCACGACTACATCGTGAAGGGTGCGCTGGCCGACTGGTTCAACGAGATCGGCATAAAGGGGCAGCACGACACCCTCGCCGCGGAGGCGGAGAGCGCCGTGGCCCGGATCAGGGAGCTCATCTACTACAGACCTATTCCAGCATTCAGATCTTAGCCATGTTCATCACCATCAACCCCACACGGATCATCGACGAGGTGCGCAGGAAGGCTCACTTCGAGGTCCAGCCCATCCCTGACGCGGAAGCCAGGTTCGATGCCCGTGCCGGCCTGGAGAAGATGGACGACCTGGAGCAGTCGCTTCTCGTCGCCGAGCTCGATCTGCAGGCGGTCATGGGACGATTTCTTGTCCACGACTGGACGGAGGAGGTCGAGGACTTGCCCGGCCTTCCGCAGTCGTTCGCATACGAGCTGGTGTTTGGGGAGCGAAGGATGAAGGGAAAGCTGCCGGCACTGGCGGGTGCCATGCACGATTTTCTGGTCAACAAGACGCTGGAGAAGCATTTCAACATGGTGACGCAGACGCAGCTTGCGGACAGGCATGCGGACCTGGCAGAGAAATGCGCGAACAGCATAACCGTACTTCTGTACACCAAGAACCCTCCGATCGTATGAGTTACATCTTAGCAACATTAACGGACGGTGCCGGCGAGAAGAAGGTCCGGAATGTGGACATATACAAGAACCTTGTATACAAGGACATCGAGCTGCACACATTCAAGCATGTGGACGCCTCCGGCTCCCAGGATGTGGTGGTGCGCAACGCCGTGTCAGCCGATCCGGCCGAGGGCGTCGACTCCGCGGTGATCGCCCGCTTCGTCGCGTTCCGTGACGCCAAGCTCCGTAATATCCTGCAGTTCGCCCTCGTGGAAGAGCCGCAGGCATACGCCGACGACGGGCTCGATCTCGCCGACGACCGGTTCAGTTACTGGATGAAGCTGCCGTCCAACTTCCGTGACAGCACACTGCAGGCACTGGCGGAGTACATGCACCGCTTCCTGGTGTTCGGTGCCCTCTATGACTGGTACTCCCAGATGGGAATGACGCAGCAGGCGTCCGTGTACGGATCGCAGCTGCAAGAGCTGGAGGATGAGATCAGCAGCATCCTCCGCGGGCCGTCCATTGCAAAGAGGCCGATGCAGCCGTTCGGCCCTGCTGAGAAATTCAAGTAGTCATGCCAGGAAGGAAGAAGGGAGACGGGCTCGGAAAGTTCGGTGGAAGAAAGCCCGGCACCCCCAACAAGATAACCGCCGAGGTGCGCGAGCTGCTGTCGAAGTTCGTCGAGAGCAGGTGGGACGACTTCATGTCCAACTACGACGCGATCGACAGCCCGAAGGACAAGTGCTACATCATGGTGTCACTGCTTCCGTTCATAGCGCCCAAGCTCCAGAATGTCGAATACAAGGGAGACACCCCGTCCAAGACTCTCGCAGACGAGCTGGACGAGATCTCCGGAGAAAAGACTCGTAAATGATGATACAGCACCCGTGGCACACGATCTTCGGCCAGCCGCCGAGCAAGAGCAACTCCTACAAGATCATCTACTATCAAGGGCATCCGAGCCTCGGGAAGACACGCGCCACGGAGGAATATGAGAATTCCTTCTATATGCAGGTCGGACCGTATAAGAACCTGGCCATACAGGGGTTTTTCGAGCTCGAGGTCAGGGTGTATTTCTCGTCGCTCACTCACGATCTCGACAACTCCCTGAAGGTGATGCTTGACTGTCTTCAGCATGCCAACGCGATCAAGAACGACAACAGGTGTACAAGGATCGTCGCGGACAAGTTCATAGACAAGAACAACCCGAGGATAGAGTTCAGGCTGATCGAGGTCGGAGAGGTCGAGATCATGCCGGTCGAAACGGATGAATGATACAGATCCAGTTCCAGAACGGGGCTGGATCTTTTGCGTTCCACCTAAAACTAAAGTAGTTAAAAGTGGTTTTGGGAAAGATAGACCAAAAGCCGAGGCCGCATTTCGTTAATTCGTGCATTGATAAAAGGCAATAACTATGGGACCTAACCAAATAGCAGGAATTGTTCAGGGCGGAATCGGCCTCACCGCGGCGCTCGGCGGAGCGATCTATGGCGGCGTCAAGTCCGGCAAGTACAACCAGCATGCTGACTACATCGACTACGAGCGCAGCAAGGAAAACGAGAACTGGTATAACATCAAGCGGGCCCAGGAATATACGAGGAGGTCCGATGTCCAGGCCATGATCAACACTCAGCGCCAGCTCCTGCAGGAGCAGGACCGCCGTAACCGTGCGATCAATGCTGTTGCCGGCGGCACCGATGCTTCGCTTGCAGCCGGAAGGCAGGCCGCAGCCCAGTCCCTGGCGAGTACGATGTCCGATGCGGCGTCTCAGGCATCCGAGTACAACGACAGCATCGAACGGCAGTACAGGATGCAGAAGGAGGCGATCCAGCATCAGAAGCAGCAGAACCTCCGTCAGCGGGCGGCCGCGACGGCCCAGGCGGCGAGCCAGGTCGTGAACGCCGGCCTCGAGATGGTCAACGACTCGTTCGACACCTTCACTTCTTCACCAGTTAAATCCAACGCATAATGCCAGACTACAACAAACTGATGCGTGACACGGCGAAGCAGTACCAGGACGCTCTCAGTCAGAACGCCGGTGCTGCCGCTGACGAATATGCCGATCTGAGCAAGAAGGCCGGCGAAGAAATGCAGGCGATAGCGGATCAGCGGGCGCAGGCGAATGCATCCGCCATAGATGAGGTCAGGAAATCCAACGAAGCGCAGGAGAAGAGCGCCGCACAGATGATCCTCGACATGAAGGCAGAGGAAGAGCAGGATGCGAGGGAGACACAGGCGCGGATCGACTCGGCCCGTCGTGCCGCCAGATGGACCGGCGCGGGCAAGCTGGCCGCATCGCTGATCAACATGTTCGCCGTCGGCGAGCTCGGCGCTGTCCACCAGGAGTACAAGTCCTATTCCCAGGACTGGATGAAGAAAGCGGACGAAGAGGCCCGCGAGCACCGTGCAAGGATGCGCAACTCCAGGGATCGCCGCAGGGCCGTCCAGGAGCGCCTCGATGCTCTCCGGACCGGCAATGCGAAGACTCTCGCTCAGATGCGTCTTGGCGCTGCCGATGACGATGCGAAGACTCGTGAGAAGATCGTCAACCTCGGTCTCAACGCCGGCGAGAAGGGCGCTCAGATGAGATATAACGCCGGCAACGAGGGCGCGAAGGCCGGGCTCGACGCCGCGAAGACCGGAGCACAGCTCGGTCTCCAGCAGGCCAGCCAGCAGCAGACGGCCGCCCGTCACGCGGCTTCGATGCGGGCCAGGGGACTCAACCCGGACGGATCGTTCAACAAGGCGTACTACGACGAGGGCGTCGCAGGCGGCACCATCAAGGCGACATCCGGATCTGGCGGTTCCTCCGGCAACAACTATGACCTGACCATCGGCGGGAACCACATCACCCTGTCCATGAGCAAGGAGACCTACAACGCCGGCGTCCACAGCGGAACGGCCGAGCTCAAGCGCGACATCATGCGCAAGAACGGATTCGCGGGAGACTGGGACGAGTTCGTGGCCCGCACACAGGACAAGAAGGATCCTCTCTACAACAAGGAGCAGGGGATCATTGGTGCCCTCAGCGGCCGCGGCGGTGCCAAGGCTGACTACGAGGTGATCGAGCGCTATGTCAACGACAACAAGGACGACCTCGAGGAGTTCAACACCCATATGTACCGCGTCGCCACCGGCGCGAAGAATTTCGGTCCTCTCGCCCCCGGACAGCAGGCCCAGGAAGAGAATACCGATTGGGACCAGTTCAAGGTAAAAACCTCCAAATAATTTCACATCATGCCGATCTATACCCATAACGGCCAGGAGTACAACATCCCGGACGAGAAGTCTGCAGCGTTTGAAAAGTCTTTCCCGGGAGCATCGATCTCATACATGAACGAAGGTGACCGCTACGATATTCCGATATCGAAGCGGGATCAGTTTGTTGCACAGTTCCCGTCCGCCACACTGTTCTCCATGGATCAGCCGGCACAGGACGCAGCGCCCGTGCAGCAGGGCTCCATGGACGAAACGGGTGATGTGCCTCAGTTCAACGACGCTCCGGATCTTCGCGCGGTCAATGATCGCCGCCGGCAGCAGATCGAGCAGGAGACGATCCGGCAGAACGCTGCCGAAGGGAGGGATATGTTCGACGCAGCCCGGGCGGAACGCCGACCTGCAGTCTCCACCATGGCGGATGCGCCGAAGGACATAAGGGACGCTTATGCGCAGAGCGGTGCCGAGGCGGCTCCGGCTGCAGTCCAGTCCGAGGATGACGAGAGCGGCGTCGAGAGATATTGGCGGAAACTCAAGGAAGGCGGAAAGCGGATGTGGGGAAACATCCTGTACGGCTTTGGCGAGACCGCGAACGCGGCGTCGAAGAGGATAGGCGGCACGAGCGCCATCGATAAGGATCTGGCGTCCGAGGCCCTGTCGCTCCTCGAGAGCAGATCTGCAAACGGTCAGGATCTCTATTCTGTCGATCTGAAGACGCAGAAGGAGATCAACGCCATGAGCGAAGAGGATCGGAAGAAGTATGAGCACGATCTCGCAGTACAGAGCTATCTCGCTGCCCGTGGCAGCTTTGCCAGCCTTGAAAACGGCGGTGCCGACCAGGTCAGGGAAAGACTGAAGAGGGAAGCTGAAGAGGGAACTCCGACATCCTCTCTCATGGAGAAGGGCGCTAAGATAGCCGAGGAGAACACCCCGACCGAGGAGGAGCTCCAGGCTCGCACATTCGGCGAGAAGGCGATCGACAAGGCTGCGGATCTGTCGATGATGATCGGTTCCGGTCTGGCATCCGTAGGTCTTGCGGCTGCCGGACAGCCGGAGCTGGCGGCAGCTGTTGGAAGCGCTACCTTCGGCGGTTTTGCCGCGTCTTCTGCCGGTGAATCCATGCGCCAGGCTAAGGAGGCCGGCGCTACCGACGACCAGGCCGTCGCTGCCGGTCTTGCATCCGGCGCGATCATGTACGGTATCGGACGCCTTCCGTTCAACCGTTTCACCAAGAGCGTTACCGACGCGGCCAAGGTGACGGCAAACAAGGAGATCGCCGAAGCCATCGCCAGTGACAAGACGAAGGATGAGATCCAGAAGGAAGTGGCCAGCCTTCTCGGTAAGATGTACGGCAAGAAGGCCGCCGCAAAGGAGATCGTCGGCCATGCCCTGGCGAGCGGCGCGTCGTTCGGTACGATGGGCGCACTCGAGGCGGTCGTACCGCTCATCTATCAGGATCCACAGGACTTTGCAACGAGCCCTGACGAGAAGTATCCGCTTCTCAAGAGGATTGTCGGCAATGCGACTCAGTCTGCCATGGACGGCCTCATCATGGGCGTCATCATGGGAACCGTGTCGACTGGCGCGGAATTCAACCGCCGCAACAGAGCATGGAGAGAGCAGGGCTTCGTCGGATGGACCGAGACCAACATCGATCCGGAGAACCCGAATGTAATGGTCTGGGACGCTAAGTCCAGACAGTGGAAGAGCGAGACGCTCAGGGATACCAACCCGAAGGTGGTGGAGATCTACGGTGCCGAGTCCGGCGAGGATATGTCCGTTTCCGGAAGCCCGACCGTACCCGTCAGAGAGGCCGGTGCCGGATGGTCCCCGGACTATATCGTGGTCGAGATGGACGGCAAGCTCGTGAAGCTCACCCGTCAGCAGATCAATCAGGATCGCACCGGCATCATCATGCTGGACAAGATCGATCCTCGTGAGATCAAGAGAGAGGCTTCCCGTGCCAGGGGAGAGGAGGCGTCCACGCCGGAGGATCAGGACAACATCCGTCAGGAAAGCGAATACGCCGAGCAGAAGGCGGCGATCGAGGAGCAGACCACGGGACTCATCTCCGAGGAGACTCAGTACGAGCTGGACAACGCCCGTGCCGCCATGGACGGCCGCCGTACCGCCGTGCAGGAGGACATCCAGTCCCGTCTCGGCCGTCCGTTCTGGACGAGGGAGCAGGTGCAGCAGCCCCAGAATCCCGGCGAGGAGCCGGTCGAACCGACCGAGGAAGACATCGTCCGCGTCATCACCTTCGCCGACGGGCACGAGGAGTACATCGTCGGTCAGGACGACAGCGGCAACTATGTGACGATCTCCCAGGACGGCAAGACATCGTTCATCAACCAGGAAGCCATAGAAGCCGGCATCTCCGGCGGAGCGATCGCCGACAGCCGGACGATCTCTCTCACCAGCTATCTGGACGAGAAGGTCCAGGAGCAGGACTCCATGGCGGAGCAAGAGCGCATCGCCACCGAGGAGGCGACGAACCTCACGGCTCTGGTCGAGGCGGTCCAGCATGAAGGAAAGATCAACATCGGCACCCATGAGAACATCGAGATGGCCGATGTGGTCGGGATCGATCCGATGCCAGAAGGCGGCGTCATGATCAACGCCGAGGGCGGACCGAAACTGATCGGCTGGCAGCAGGTCGCCGACTCGATGGGCCTTCCGTTCCAGCCTAAGTCCTCGATGGAGGAGGTGCGTGACCGTCTGGCCCAGGAGTCCGCGGATCTGGCACCGGCAGAAACGGTCGAGACTCCGGAGGCTGTCGCCGGTCCGGAAGCGCAGGCCCCTGCAGAGGCGCAGGCCGTCCAGCAACAGTCCGCAGTCTTCGACGACGAGGTTGCGAACAACCTCCAGATCAGCACGGAATACGCCCGCACTGACGGTGACGGCCGCGTGGTCGTCGACACGAAGAGACTGTGGGAGAAAGATCCCGCGCTTTGGGTGAAGTACAACGACGCCGATCCGAACAAGGTCATGGGTTCCCAGGAGTTCCTGACCGAAAAGATCGCCGGCATCGACAAGGAGATCAACAAGCGCCTGGAGGACATCAAGAAGGAGACTCTTGGCGACATGGACCAGGATAAGATCGATGCGCTCAGGAAGGAGGCGTTCAGCCTGCAGGAGCGCAAGAGCGAGCTGTCCGGTGTCCTCGACGAATACATCAAGGCACAGCAGCAGCCTATCGCCGAGGAGACCGTTCCCGCTCCGGCACCGGAAGTGGCCGAGCCCGTAGCTGAAACCGCTGTCGAGGATGTGCCAGAGGCTGTCGTCACCGAACAGCCGGAGGTGGCTGAGGACATGCCGGAGAAGATACAGCAGGCCGAGGCCCAGGACATCGCACTGTCCATGGTCGGCACCGACCGCGGATCGGCGGTCCGGAGGATCCTCAACGAGAAGATCACGGACATCAAGGCCCGCTACGACGCGGCTCCTCCGGAAGAGCGACAGGCACTGATCGAAGAGAAGGCCACGGCTATCCGCGAGGCGATCGATCAGGTCAAGAGCGAGGACACCACCGTCACCACGAGGGCGAACCTCGGATCTGTCCTTCTTGCCGACGGAGTAGACGATGCCACGGCGAAGTATATCGTCGATCGGGTGAACTCCCCGGACGAGAACATCAACGGATTCCGCTACAACGACAAGTCCTACATCATCGCCGACAAGATCGATAACGCAGCCCATGCCATCGGCGTGTATATCCACGAGCGCCAGCACGGGATCACGGAGCGGATGGGCTACGACAAGGCCCTGGCGGATCTCGTCAACAATGACAGGGAGACGCTGCTCCGTTACGCCAACGAACTCAGTGGAGCGGACTACTCCGAATTCGACAATATCGGGCTGGCAGACGAGATCATCAGCCTGTCCATGCAGTTCGCATACGAGTCCGCCCCGGACAAATTCGAGGAGAATATCCGGAGATATGGTCTCGATAACGAAAAAATACTTAACTTTGTAAAAAGCATTGACGATGAGCAACGAAAAGATCCAGCGCTCAGTCTCGCAAGGCGGCATTCACTTCGTGGTGTCGATGCCCAAGGAGGTCTCGGACAAGATGGGCGAAATCGCCCGGAGATCTCCGGAAGGGGCATGGGAGTCCAGGGGAATGGAACTGATGGATCTGGCGAAGAAAGAGCTCAAGGAGCAGGCCAGCCAGCAGAACCCGCAGCCGGAGCAGTAGAGGCTGAAACACCAGAGGAGCGGATCATCCGCGAAGAGGGCGTATCGTCTGTCGAACAGGCGGCCCGTCTGGACGCACCCGACATCCGCTTCAACATCTCGACGGAAGCCTCTGTCGAGAAGAAAATCCGTGAATTCGCAAGGAGCAAGGAAGGCAAGGACCTCGGATGGACCGACGAGAAGGTCGAGAGCATCATCCGGGAGACCGCGGATCTGATGCGGGCCATCCATGCCGCCGTCAGCGGTGACAAGTATTACGATGAATGGGCGAAGCGCATGCCCACCGTGAAGGTGGACTGGCGCGACGGCGTAGAGAAGCCGACCGTCACCTGGGCCCGTGCGAACATCGAGTACAAGTACGACATGTCCGCCGATCTGCTGTGCATCAACAACGAGGGCCTGGAGAGCGTCCTGGCTTCCCCGACCATGGCGGATCTCATGCTTGCAATTAACAAGACCGCAACTGACGGATTCACCTCCGACGACTACCTCCGACTCTACACTACGCTGCACGACCTGGGCTTCGTCGTCCCGTGCAAGGGCTGTTTCGATGCGGCCATGCGCCTGAAGATGCTCCCGTCCGTGGCGCAGAAGTTCGTCTCCCTGGTCAACAAGACCATCGACGAGCGGAACCAGAACCCCGAGGCGTTCGATGCGGATCTCCGTGCGATGGCTGGCGACAACCCTACCGTCGGCGGTCTCCCCACTTCCGCACAGAACAAGGAGATGGCGGTCCGGATCGGCGTCGCCGGCGACAACCTTACAGAACATATCAACTGGACGCAGCTGATGTCTGCAGAGGGCCAGACGAAGGCGCTGTCCGACTGGGGCGGGATCTTCCGCGCCTGGCAGCGTACCGGTGCCGGCCGTCCGAAGGACAAGCTCATGCCCGAGCCGTGGTCCGGCGACATCGTCAGCAGCACCACTACGATCATCGGCAAGTACGGGGAGAAGACTCCTTCCTTCCGCGACATCCAGGTGAACCAGGGCACCGGCCTGCGCCGCAACTCCCACAGCGAGTTCCGCCCGCTCCTGGCGATCGACGAGATCCAGTTCATGCGCGAGGCGTTCCTCCGCGGACTGACCGTGTTCAAGTACATGAAGGAGCTGGACGATGTCCGGCTGTTCGGACAGCTCGGCGTCAAGTTCAACATCTCCTTCTTCCCCGCGTTCGTGCCCGGCGCTCCCGCTGCCGGTCTCGATGCCAACGGCGACTACATCGCCGCTGAGGAGTCCGTCGGCGGCCGCGAGTTCGAGTACCTCGGCGAAGACGGAAGAATGCACTACGACGGAATGAAGGGCTGGCAGGAGGCTCAGAAGTATGTCAACAAGGATGTCTCCCTGTCCTCCGTCGTGTTCTCCGTCCCTCATCTGATCAAGGCGCTCACCGATGTCCCGACCAAGAGCGATCCTGCCGGACGGTGGGGATCTCTCATCCCGTTCCATGCGTCCGGTGCAACCCGCAGGAGCCTCTCTGAGCAGGGGCTCGGCGAGGCCCGCGCGATCGGCGTCGGACACGGTTTCGAGGAGGCGCTGACCGACTACGACAAGGGCGTAACCAACTTCGAGGCGGTCCAGAACGACCGGTTCGGTGAAGGCTGGACGATAGTGGAGGGTAAGAAGGCCGGACAGGCGGTAGATCCCGGGCACAAGCTCGAGTTCGTCAACGGCACCCACTACTACAACGAGGACCTGGGCCTTCACCTCTTCCCGACCTTCTACATCTACGACAGCGAGCTGAAGCCGTCGATGACCGGCAAGGGCGGCAAGATCGTGGTGAGCAAGGCGAAGGCGGCCGGACATCCGTTCGTGGTTGACTACAACGACAAGGTCCGCGAGATCGGCACCGATACCGCGTACCAGGATGCGTCCGACTTCTACATCAACCAGCTGCGCCAGATCGGTTTGGTACCTCGCTTCGACTTCGAGGTGCCGGAGCAGATCTTCCTAAAGATGTGTTCCGAGATCAATGTCGATCCGAACCATCCGAAACTTGGCTGGAGGGGCCCTGGCAACTCCTGGACTCCGATCGACAGCGAGGCGTACTACTCCCTGTTCTGCGACTACGGCATGATCGATCCGGAGACCGGCAAGTGGGCACCGCACAACCCCGTCGGCATGATCGACGAGAACGGCAATCGTGTCTTCCGTCTCCCGGAGAACACGATCGACATCATCAAGGAAGGCGTGGCTCGCTACGGAATCCGCAAGGACCGCGAGACCGGCCGCATGATCGACGCCATCACCGAATTTGCAAAGAGATCCGTCGCGGAAGGCCGACTCACCCAGGATGACGCCGACCGGATCATCGCCAATGCGAAGAACGAGATGGGCGATCCTGTCAAACCGGAGAGACCTGTCGGCACCGAGAACGAGGCGTCCGGCATCCGCTGGTCAAAGCGCACCAAGGAACCGCCCAAGAAGAAGATCAAGGTCTATAAGCTCATGCGCCTGGGCGATGACAAGAAGAGCCTGCGGGCCCTCTTCATCGACTCGGCCAATGTCCTCGAGCTGAAGAACTGGTATGATGCGGATAGCCCTGCGCTCGGCGATGTGAAGGGGCTTCCTTCCGACACCTACACTGGAACCAAGACTGTAGAGGTTAAGGGAGAGAAAGTCAAGGTTCCCTATAAGTATGCCTCCTATCTCGTGGATAATACGAGTGGAGAGATCACGCCAATCGCCGACTTCGTCAAGGATCATAAGGGAGACAAGAGGTTCTCCAAGATCAAGGGCATTCCTAATCCGGATGCAATCAACTGGGCTACCGAGAACAATATGCGGTGGATACAGATCCAGGAGAAGGAGGATGCGCAGAGACGGTATGAAGGCGAGAATCGCGCTTATTACAACTATGGCATCAACGGAGCCGGATCGGTTTCCACCTATGCCATGCGCCCCGGCCATCACGCCGGATCACTCCCTTCCATGCGGCAGATCGGTAAGGGATCTGGCAAGAATCTGCGCGACGATAGCTTTGTGTGGGTTGAAGGATACATCCCAGCCGATGTAAGCTACCAGGCCGAGGCCGACGCAAATCCCGACAAGGACATCCCGACGCACATCCCCGTGGATGGGTACTACCTGAAGCCGACCAACGCGGATCTGGTGAAGTCCCAGGCCGACAAGATCGGCTGGTATGTCGCCGGATCGTTCTATCCCAACCGGATCATCGGCGACAACGAGGCACGACTGATCATTGACAAGTGGAACAGCAAGCACCCTGATGCTCAGGTCGAGTACGACTGGCCCCGTGAAAGCGGCAAGGTTTTCAACGCAAAGACCATGCAGCTGGAGGATGACATCTCTGGCAAGGTGATCGACGAGCTGTTCGGAGAGAAAACGCCTGATGTTAGATTCAGCAAGGGAGAGAACAAGCCGGTCCCCGGCATCGCTCCGAACGGCAAGCCCTCGAAGCTCAGCGAGAAGCAGTGGAAGCAGGTCCGCACTCCGGAGTTCAAGAAGTGGTTCGGCGACTGGGAGAATGATCCTGCGAATGCATCGAAGGTCGTGGACGAGAACGGCGAGCCGCGCGTAGTCTATCATGGGACCAGCTGGAACCCGATGGCCGAGAAGCCAGGAAAGGCTGTGTTCAGCGAGGATCATGTCGGAGAGAACTTCGACA
>Ga0310696_10008038_pt1 | contig 12330 bp, 14 predicted proteins | sample AusTroGonzalo_MG_4_FD_203885 | JGI IMG/M metagenome (GOLD analysis project Ga0310696, IMG submission 203885) | Bovine rumen microbial communities from tropical cattle in Woodstock, Queensland, Australia - Gonzalo_02 (v2) (version 2) | ecosystem: Host-associated > Mammals > Digestive system >... | reverse complement strand
CCTGCTTGAAGAAGAGGACGATGGCCTGCGATGAGTTCATGCCAAGGGACGAGAATATCCTCTCAACCGAGTTCTTCAACTCGGGGGCTATTCTTGCCCTTACGGTGTCTGTTCTTGTTGCCAACATAGGTTTTCTCCAAAAATTTTTATGCGCATATTGTAGCACATTCAGGCCACATTTGTCAATGTGGCGAGATCACGGGGAATTCCCAATTAGCCCAATGACTCTGCCAGATATGGCTTGTCCCTGTGCGCCTACGCCGCGTTCCATCGCGACTTCATGCGCGGAAAGGTGACGATTGTCGGATGCCCCAATCTTCAATCTTGACCGAAAATGTTGCCAATGTGAGAATGTTGCCAGTTCCAATTTATCCGCCGTAGCCTTGGCGTAGGTGGATTGGAATTGGAAATTGGAACTGGCAACGTTGGATATTGGCAACATTTCCAAGTTCATCCCATGTCAGGTCGTGACAATCTCGCTCGACGTGCGGATAAGCGATTCGTGAGTGAAGCGTATTGCCAGATGTTTTCCCGTCAGTTCCATGTTCCAACAGACAAAAGAAGGACTGGAGGAAGGGGTGGCGCAAATAGAGACTTCCAATCTTGCCCAGTACGCAAGGATGAGCGTCAGAAACAGACCCTACACCTTTACTGATCGTATTCTACCGTTCTTCGCACAAAAACGACAAGGCGTGTCGGCTCTCGTGGCAAAGAACTCTCGGAGCAAGCCGCTCCATGCTGTCGATGTGACGTAGTTCAACGCGCAGCACGACAACTCGATCACGGCAAAGGGTCGGACAAGCTCCATGACCACTTCCTCATCATCGACAAGACGACGCTCATCCATGTCGGCGCGGCCCTGAACCACATCGGCAAGAAGAGTTTTGCGCTCTCGTCGCACGACGAGTCCAACATCCCGACATTCTGGTGAAGGTGTGATGCAGGGACAATTTGGTGATTTGATACGCGACGGATCTGCGCACAAACGATGTTGCCTCAACAATAATCAGTGTACGACCATATTATGCATGGGTCACCGCAGATAATACATCTGCGGTGACCCATAGCTAATCAAAGAATATCCATGTCGGACTCCGCCGATTCTTCTGCCTTTGCCGCAGACATCGCCTCGTTCTGACTCACTTCAATTACAAGCCGATGGGCAACACTGTTATATGAAATTTCGATAGAGCCATTCTCAAGTTTGAATTCATAGCAGGTGCTCCAGCCGGTAAGTGAAAATCCTCCGAAGATTTTGACACCTTCACCGTGTCGTTCTACACCATATTTACGTTCAAACATATCTGCAAATTCCTTGGCGTCGCCGGGGGCGGAGTTGAGTCCGCTGCTGTATTCCTTGTAGAGCTGTATCCTGCAAATGCGTCCCGTCTTGACACCTCCATATACTGTTGCCTCTGTTATGCCTTTGATGGGGTGTTTCAACTCGATGGTTCGTTTCTGAAAACTCTCATCCCTGTCGTTACCTAAGATGCCGCGTCCCATTGGCTCTCCGAACTTGATTCCGCAGAATGATTCAATGCGCGATGACTTGCAAACGGGAAGGGCATTCTTCCCAATCTTGGCATGCTTGAACACTGGCAATTCCCTCAGTGAATGGCATTTTTCAAAAGCACCGTCCTCAATCGTCAATCCCTCAACGTCAGGGAGAACAATCTCGCGCAAGTTCTTGCAGGAAGAAAATGCCTGTTTTCCTATAAAGCGAATGGTCTCGGGAAATCTTACGGAAAACAATTCGTTTCTGTTCGAAAAAACGTCAGCGTCAATTCCGGTTGTTCCATCCGAGATAATGAGATTTGACGGAACAGCACCATTGTACTTTATGATTCGATTGCCGTATTTGATTTCGCCTTCCGCGATAAGATTCTTCCACCAACCGGTTTCGGACAAAATGCGACCAATATTGAACCACGGATTCTCCGGCAGTTCAATGTTGACCAGATTCGGCAGAGCCCCGAAACATTCGTATCCAAACGACTCAACACTCTCTGGAATATTTATGGACTTGAGATCGCTTCCGAAGAATGCTTCTTTGCCAATTTGCTTCAGTCCATCCGGCAAACGCATTGAAAGGCCGCCTACAACATCTCGAAAAGCCCTACCTCCAATTCTTTTCAAGCTTTTCGGGAGTATGACTTTCACTGATGGTTTTGAATGAAAATCGTCATGCCAGCGAGGTCGTCCGATACGCCCAATTTCAACAACGCCCTCTGGAAAGTACAGCGATAAGACATGCGATTCAGATCTATTCCGCGCCTCTTTCTTTCCATCTATGCTCGCAAAGATGCCGTCGGGACTAAATCCATTGTATTCTTCGGTGCCTTGACCAATAAACAGGACGGGAAGATTGTCGATCTGGCTTGGGAAGACGATCTCGCCCGTGTAATTGTGCCAATCGCTTCTTTCACAGAATGTTATGCATACGCCATCTTCTTCATACGGGCCGAATTTCCCTATACTGGCGCCGGTCTCTCCTGACAAGGCGTCAATTTGATTTCCCCTGGGCAGCCGATGGTAAATGAATGTAGTACCATTGTCGTGTGCGACCATGCGCCCTTTAGAATCTTGCCTTCCTTCCAAAACAAGAGCCGAAAGGGATTCCTCTTTCTCCTCTTGTCGGGGTAATGACGTCGGTTTTATATTCTTCCCTGAATTCATCTTAACTTTTGCGCCAATAGCAAGGAATGAATCAGAAAGGCCACACTCTTTCGCCTGCTCATGCATCATTAGCCCTGATTCTGTACGCTTCTCCATATCTCCAGGCGAAATGTTCTCTAGCGAGAAATCGTCAATGCGAAATGTGGTACGTCCTTTGAAGCCATCAAGCGTAAAGACGATATAATTGCGTTCGCGCCATTTGGATTCTCCCATCGGAAACAGCCATGCTCTTTTGTAGATGCCGTATGACTTGTCCTCTTTACACACTTTTTGCACCTGAGAACAATCAATACGTTCTTCGACCAGCTTCGCTATTGCAGCATATATGGCCGGGCTGAAACTCTCTTGTTCGATATAAGTCGCCCCAAAGGCGACAATCATCTCCACGTCCTTCTTGACGGCAATCCATGTATCCTTTGCGGCAAACGTGTTGACAATCGGTTTAATGGCGTGCACTTTCTGCTTCCAATTGGCTCCATGATTTGCTGCATATGTCTCACTACCGTCAAACACATGAGTGTGATCTTCCCCCCTCCCTCTGGTTATTTGTATTTGAAGCGTCTTGATGACCGAATCAGTGAGAAGGTCACCGGATCTCATCCCGAAGATGTCTTCCGCGAGTCGGCTTATGTTCTCACGGGTCGGCGGAAGCCGCTGCCCAGTCGATGCAATCGGAGCATCGGGATTCGCCAAGCGGGCTGCTACGGCCTCCTCCGTCCATCTGACGGCTGTTTCATGTTTTTGCGTGTTCCCGCCGTCTGAACGATTGCCCGTAGAATCAAGAAGGACTTTCGCATTGGTGGTAAACTTCGCCTTGTCAACCACGGCAAGAATGTCCCCGACAACGTCATTAAAACCATTCTTGGCCAGTGAGTCTGCAAGAAGCTTGACCTCGTTTTCATTCATCATAGGGCACACCCATTTTGTAAACATGGCAATCCAAGCAGAACGGTCGTTCTTGTTTCGCAAATTCCCGTGTTCAAATTTCGCCACAAATTCTCCGATTGCACGAGGAACTTGGCCCCTAAAATATTTAATATTTAGAAGCCGTTCAAGATCCGACTCCAACTCCTTATCACAATCGGGGAGCCGGGTTATATGGTCGAATCTTTCCGCGAATGCTTTGTAAAACGCGAGTTCGCTAAGAAGTTTAGGCGGATGTTTTAGCGCTGCGAATGCTTTATTGGCATATTCTTCGTTTTCTGGATCAATTAGGACTTTGACTATTTCGCGATCAATGCCTTTGGGGATTATTGCTCCTTTATCCACAGCTCTACTAACTATTTCCGCCGATAGATTGCACTTTATCTGCATATCCGAAAGGTTCTTCCAAAGCAACGCGCGATTTATGTGCCGTGAAGATTCGTAGGACTTCCGCAGCATGTTTGCAATCTCTACCTGCGTGCTGTTGGAAACCGCCAGCAAGGCATCCGCCGTATAACGCGCTACGGTTTCCCGCATGACAATCGACTTTCCGCTTTCTCTTTTTATTATCGATTTTGGAAAGAAGTTCTCAAGCGCCCACTGCCGACCGAATTCCGCTTTGCACTTTTTATACGCGGCAAGCCTGACGTCCGTGCTCCATCTCGGAATCTCGTCCCCTCCTTTTGTCATGGTAGATGCGTCAATCAAAGCGGCCAGTTCAGATTCCTTGTCGATTGAAGCAACTGCATCAGCTCTAACCGCAGGATCCCGTGAAGCCAGCCGCTCTTCAAGCGACATGCAGCCAGCAACCATTCCCAAGGCAATCGTACAAAATATCCGTCTTGTCATTATTCAACTCCCTTCTTTTACCACGTTGCATACGGTCTCGCATGACTTTCGATGCCGGACTGGATGACAGCCGCGAATATCAAGAAGAACAGTATCGCGGCACCAGATATGAATCCGACGAAACCTCTACCCTCCTTTATGCTGCGACAGAATGCGATTGCAGACATGATGAATCCCAATGGGCATGTAGAAGCCGCTGCGGATTGCCGTGAGGCGAGCAATGCGAAGTACACCATGCCAAGTGCCGCAAACAGGAAAACGCCAGCGCATCTTTCCCACCCAGAGCTGCCTGTTTTCTGAATTTCTTCAGAAGTGGCTGGCTTTATGGAATCTGAGTTCTGTTCGACTCCGAGCGCATCATTGATGTCAGACATTTCAACAACTCCTTACTTTTGACGAATGAAGAGGATGGTGAAGAACGCAACCAGTGACAAAGTGAAAATCAAAGATACAATGTTATTACAAGCATACACTATTTGATGTATTTGCATCGTCGTTTTATCACCACCTCCTAAGGCATTAAACAATAGCGCCGAACCAACTACATGCCATATCCCCTGCAACGCCGTCGCGATTGCCGCGCAGAGCGTAGTCCATTTCATTGCTGATTTCATTTTCCTTCTCTCCGAGCCCTCGTTTTGTTTCACAGTCGGAGAATCGGGCCAATCCTCGTTCCGTGTCGTGTCGCCACGCGGCGGCCTGACACGATTTGAGGGCATGAAAAACCTCTCTTCGTGTCTTTTGGAGGCTGTAGAGATTGCCTAACTGGAACACGAAGAGAGGCAAAACGCTTGCGCGTTTCCTCTGCATAGTGTCGCCAGTTGTGAACTCTCTACATTCCCAAAACGACCGCTTTGCAGCGCAAATTGTCTTTGGCGGATTTCTCCCCGCCTTTTCATCCTCCGTAGCCCACTTGTCCTCCGTAGCTTCAGCGAAGGAGGTCAGGGCGAAGGAGGAATCGTTTTATCCGCCGTCGCCATCCGTCGTCGCCAAGGCTTTGGCGGACGAGTGGCTATGGCGGACTAGTCTGTCTATGGGCTTTCTCCTTTCATTTCCAGTTTCACGATACAATATGTTTTACGCCATCGCGGGAGCGACGCGGGCAATCGGAAGGCGAACGTACTTTCGCCCCCTCGCTTCCTCGATGCGCTGCTGCTTTGCGATAGCCTCTGCCAGCCTATACACATCGTGACCGTAGCGTTCGGAAATTCTTCTCCGAACAGCATATATCTCTTCTAGGACAGGATCATAGGCATTCATGTCAATTTCCATAACCGAACTCCTCTTTTCGATCTATGAATTCCCGTGGTGTCAAAATAACTGGACATTGATAACCGGCCTTACAGATGATAGAGGCCGTTTTTGGAAGTGTGATGAGGTTTGCCATGTGGCGACAGTTCCATGTCAGTAACACGTCCATTCCATAAACTGCCGCAACGGCAATATGAGAGGCATCGGTCGCCTCACTTTCCGGCACTGCATGTTCACGCATCAACGTATCGGCGAGCGACAACACCTCTGGCAGAGTGGCGTCAAGCCATGCTGCATCTTCCATACTTGCTTGACGCCGTGATGCAAACGCGGCATCGCCATCACGCACCTCGTCTTCGACATACTGCGAGACGTATATCTCGCACGTTGGCGCGATGTCCTGCCACCATTGAAGCGTCGCGGCTTGCTTGACGGCGATATGCTGCAACGGCGTATGGCGACCGTTCAGGTAGCTCCAGAAGGTCGTCTCGCAGTACACTTTCAGTTTCTTTTCGTTACCCATTTCCGCCTCCTTCCCTGAGCAGGGTACACCATGCCCAGAAAAGACGCATGTATTTTAACATATTTCGAAGTTGCCGTGTGACGGAAAATCCATATCGGCAAATGACAAGTGGCGAGGCGGGACTTGGCGCGGCGATCTGCATTGACGGGATGATACCGCAGGAGTTCGCCGACCGCGTCGTGTTCCGTCCGTTCGCGCCCGCGCTCGTCAGCGACGTCTATCTCGCATGGCGCAAGAACGCCGCACTCTCTCCCGCCGCAAGCACTCTCGTCGATACGGTCCGAGATGGGGTTGATGGCGATTGACTGCGTTTATCACTTCACTACCATCAGCTCGTCCCAGCGGGTCGAGGCGCGTTTGGAAAGCTTCGAGTGCTTCATCTGTCAGGAGCAGTGCTTGCTGCTATCGGCTGGAGAACTTGTAGCCGAGCGAGCGGACGGAGACGAGGCGGTGTGCCGCCGCGCCGAGTTTCTTGCGCAGCACGAGGATGTGCTGGTCAAGGGTACGCGTCGTGCCGTAGTAGTCCACGCCCCAGCAGGTGTCGAGCAGGTCGTTGCGCGAAAGTACCTCGTCGGGCCGCGAGGCGAAGAACATGAGGATGCGCAGTTCGCGCGCGGTGAGCGGCACGGCTTCGCCGTCAGCCACTGCAACAGTCGCCTTTCGCGGGTCTATTTTCACGTCTCCGATGGGTATGATCTGCGGCGTTCGGGCATCCGAGCGGCGCAAGGCGGACGCTACGCGCGCAAGCAGTTCCCGGACGCCGAAGGGCTTGACGATGTAGTCGTCCGCGCCGAGGCCCAGACCCTTTACCTTGTCATCCTCGCTCGACCGAGCGGTGAGGAATATGATCGGGAGGCGCGAGTCCACGGCCCGTATGCGCGAGCAGACCTCGAAACCGTCCGTCTGCGGCATGGTGACGTCGAGAAGGACGAGGTCGGGCCGCCTTTCGCCGAACGCCTTCAGCGCCTTCGCGCCGTCAGGGGATTCCCGTACGGCATAGCCATCGCTCAAGAGCGCCGCACGGACGGCACGGCGGATGACGGCATCGTCCTCGGCGATCAGTATTTCAGGGCCGCGCGACATGGTCGAGTAGCCTTTCCACGAGCGCGGTCAGATGCTTCGCCTCTTCAGCAATGACGGACACGGCGTCCTTTCGCTCGCCATCGTCCTGCAGCCGTGATTCGTTCAGGAGATCGGCGTTGAGGCGTATTCCCGTGAGCGGCGTGCGAAGACGGTGGGAGATATCTGCGACGAACGCCTTGTTTGCCGCCGCCTGCCGCCTTGCGCGGCGTGCGTCGGTTGCAAACAAGACGGTTGAGCCTACAAGCACCAGAACGAGAAGCGCCATAATGGCGAATCCCGCCTCTGTCGCCATATTGTCCGTGCAGGATGTGACTTCCGCGTCGGCCTGGACATGCGCATCGCGACATCCGCACGTGCATGGGGGTTGCCCACGCACGATTTCGCAGATGCGCGACCTCTCCCTCTGGACGAAATAGACGCCCCCCAGCGCCACCAAGAGCGCAGGGAGGCAGACCAGGGCGAATATGCCGAGCTTGCGCTTCATGCCCGTTCCGGTTATTTCTTGCAGGAGCATCCTGGCTTCTTGCAGGCGCATTTCGCGTGGTCGGTGCAGCAGATACAGGCCTTGTCCTTCTCACAGGCGCAAGCTTTCTCCTTGGCGCAGTTGCACTTGTCGCCGCACACGCAGGCTTTGCCCTCGGTGCAGGCACATGCCTTGTCTCCGCTGCAGGTGCAGCATCCGGCGATCGCGAACGCCAGTGCGACAGCGGCCATAGCAGTCATAATCTTCTTCATGTATTTTTCCTTTCGGTTTTAACGCCGCAGAGACCATCCCTTTGGCAGAACGGCGCAAAGTATAACATGTCGGCACATGGGAAATGTCATACCAATGTCAAACTTTTTGCCCATTTGTTCGGATGCTTCGCCCAAGAGCCTTTGCCTCTGCGATGAACTTGGTGCCGTTGACAGTGCCTTTCTCGTACACGCCGTCTGCGCAGACCATGCCGCACTCTTCGCTCCCCTCGCAGCAGTCGAGGAATCCGCGCAGGGCGGCAAGCGAACCGTCGAACTTGTCACGGTTGGTGTCCGCCATCGTGAGGATGTAGTAGAACCGCTTGTTCGTAAGGTTCGGATAGACGACCACCGTGCGGTCGATGAGCGCCTTGAGCTGTGCGCAGATTGAATAGAAATAGACAGGTGAGGCGAGGACGATTACATCCGCCGCCATCATTTTGTCGATGACGCCTTGCGCATCGTCCTTGATCGCGCACTTGCCCGTCTTCTGGCAGGCGTAGCAGCCCGTGCAGTAGCCGATTTTGAGGGCGGCAATCCGCACCTTTTCGACTGCATGTCCCGATTCCTTCGCACCTTCTGCGAACGCATCGCAGAGGATGTCCGAGTTCCCGCCCTTGCGCGGCGAGGATGAGATTATCAATACTTTCTTGCTCATTGTTATTTTCCTTTCTTGTCGTTTAGTCTTACGCAGAAACACGGGGATTATGCAAGGCTCTTTAATCCGTATCAACCTCTTGGCCGCAGTGGAAGCAAAGAATTGGCAGGCGTTTCTCAATTCGTTTGGTGCAATTGCGTCTATTTGCAAACGGGCTTGGCATGCGCCATCTTGACGGGGTGAATCAGGTTGTAAACCATCATCACGGCGAGGAATGCGGCGCAAGTCCAGTGAACCGCCGTAAGACCGTGCGAGGCGCATCGGGCGGTCTCTGTCGCTGTTGTGACATCCGTAAAGAAGTTGACGGCACACCCGCAAAGTATCGCGCCAGCGATGATCGTTGCTACATACGCGGCGGCGGCTTTGCGTCCGATGAGTGCCGCAACCGTCGTCACCGACATCGCGTTCATGGCGGGGCCGACCATGAGGAACACAAACGCCGCGCCGGGTGAGACACCTTTCAGGATAAGCGACGCGGCAATCGGTATGGATGCAGTGGAGCAGACGTACATCGGGAAGCCGATGATCGCCATAGCCGGCATCGCGAGCCAGTCCTTACCGCCGAAGGCTTCGGCGAAAAATCCGTCAGGGACAAGTACGGTTACGAGGGCGGAGATTGCAAGTCCTATGGAAAGCGGCTTGACGACCGAACCGAGGAGCCGTCTGTACGCCTGCCATAGGATCGCTTTCAGCCCACGCGAATAGGGCGGCGCGTCATCCAGCGCAGAGGCCGAGGCGTCGTCACCGCCAACAGCCGAAACGACAGCGCCACCGACCAATCCAGTAAGCGCCGCTGCAATAGGACGTGCAATTGCAAACACTGGACCCATCAGCGCGTATGTCGCGAGGATCGAGTCGATGCCCGTCTGGGGCGTGGAAATGAGGAATGCGGCCGTAGCACCTTTCCCCGCACCGTTGCGGCGAAGCCCCGTCGCAATCGGCAGAACGCCGCACGAGCAGATCGGGAGCGGCACTCCCACCAGCACGGCGCGCAGGATGCCGAAGAAGCCAGAGCTGCCGCCCATGACGCGGTTCACCCACGCCCTCGGAATCCATACGGCGATGACCCCGGCGGCGAGAAAGCCCACGACGAGCCATGGCGACATCGCGGCAAACACCTCGGCAAATGAAATCAGCAAATCACACAGCGTGTTCATGATTGCGTATTATACCATACCCCTGTCGTATAGGAGTTGTTCATTTAGAGCCACAAAGTACAGGAGATGCAGGAGTGGTGGATGGGCTGTTCTTTGTGGTCAAACATTGCGTATTCAGACATGTCCATGTATTCTGCCTATCGCCCGTTGTGCCTGAATAGTGCGACGTCATGAAGTTCATTGCCGCAATACGTACATTTAGATTGGCCTCGCAGAAGCGTCCTTCCGCAGTTGGCACATTTGCGCACTGTCGCATTTGACGAATTGCGGCCATCAAGCTTGCCATCTTGCAGGTCTATCTGCTTTACTAGATCGATAAGGTCTTCGTCCTTCATGCCGGACGTCTCTTTGACAATTAGCCACAACGCCTCGACGAGCATGTACAGCTTCTCAATGTCCTGACGCATGGAAACGGATGAAAGCTCGCTCTCGTCGAAGTTGAGCTTTTGCGCACGCATGTCGCTCCTGATTGAGTTTATCCGTCTGTGCGCAGCGATTCCCACGGCGAGTGAAACAAGATCTGACATGGTTCTTCTCCCTAAAGATATCCGTCGTTGACGCAGAAATTATACCATATTTCTTACGACGATTGCTTGATCTCGTTTGAGATGTGCGCGCCTGCTTTCGCCGCAAAGAGCAGAAGAAGTAGGAGGGGTAGGTGGCGGTTGGCCACAAAGAACAGGAGATACAGGAGTAGTTGGTGGAGGTTTGTGAAAAAGATAAATATGTAGTTCTGGCGCGATTTGCCGTATCGCGTCACTCATCGCGTTTGATTCATCTTCCATCATTCTTATCCTACCTCTCCTGTCACTCCTGTCCTTTGTGGCTTACAACCTATCAAACTCTCCTCTCCTACCTCTCCTGCTCTTTGTGGCCTAAAACATATCCCCAACTCTCCTCTCCTGTCTCTCCTACTCTTTGTGGCTTACAACCTACACAACGCACCCCTTCTGTTTCTCCTGTTCTTTGTGGCTGAAATCAACTCTCCAACCTCCATCCAAAGTCGTTGTGGTAGATCATATTGCGCGTCATGCCACCATCGATGCAGATATTCTCGCCAGTGATGAAGCCCGCCTTGTCGGAGGCAAGGTATAGAACCATATTCGCGATATCCATCGGATTGCCGACACGCCCGGCGAAATGCTGCGCGGCATCGGGTCCGTCGTATGTCTTACCCGCCGTGTCTATCCAGCCTGGCGAGATCGAGTTGACGCGGACGCGTCCGGCGAGACTCGCGGCAAGCGCGTGGGTGAGCGCGGCGATTCCGCCCTTTGCGGCCGTGTAGCTCTCCGACTGAGGCTGGCTCATCCGGTCGCGCGAGGACGAGATGTTGATTATGGACGCTCCCTCCGCGAAATGGTCCTTGAAGAGTTTTGCGAGATAGAACGGCGCGACGACCCCGACAGCCTGCGCGTATGCGAACTCCTCGTATGTGCATTCGTCAATGCCCTTGAAAAGCGGCATCGCGTTATTGACAAGCACATCGACGTGTCCACTCTTGGCGATCACGTCCGCGGTGAACCGCTCAAGTGTGGCCTTGTCTGAAAGGTCGCCAACGAACCACGGCCCCTCCTTGACGTCGATCACATGAACCGTCGCGCCTTCGCGCTCGAAGCATTCCGCGCAGCATCTTCCGATGCCCTGCGCCCCGCCTGTTATGACCACGACTTTATCCTTCATGGTTTAACGACCTTTCCCTTAAAGCGCCGAACTCGCGTCCTACAATTTTAGAGCCACAAAGAACAGGAGATACAGGAGTAGTTGGTGGAGGTTTGTCACAAAGATAAACATGTAGTTCTGGCGCGATTTGCCGTATCGCGTCACTCATCGCGTTTGATTCATCTTCCATCATTCTTATCCTACCTCTCCTGTCACTCCTGTCCTTTGTGGCTTAAAACCTATCAAACTCTCCTCTCCTGTCACTCCTGTCCTTTGTGGCTTAAAACATCCCCAACTCCCCCGATGTCCTCATGGCTGGTAGATCATGTTGCACGTCACTGGTAGTTGCGGATGCGGACGTCGATGGATGTGTCGGAGAGGAGTTCAGAGACGCGCTTGACGGGCGTTTCGGAGTAGTGGTAGGGGAAGAGGACTTTCGGCTTGATCGTCTTCGCCGCCTTTGCGACCTGCTCCAGCGTCATCGTGTACGGCTGGTTGCAGGGCAGGAACGCAACATCGATGTCCTTGAGCTTAGCCATTTCCGGAATGTCCTCGGTGTCGCCTGCAATGTAGATGCGAAGGCCGTCCAGCGTCAGCACATAGCCATTGTCGCGTCCCTTCGGATGAAACTGCGTCCGACCGGCCGTCGTGTTGTAGGCGGGAACGGCGTTGATGGCGATGCCGTTGCATACGACTCGGCTTTCGCCGTTCGCCATCGCCGTGCCGTGCCCAAGCATCTTCTGGACGGATGGATTGGCGACCACCTGCGTGCCGTCCTTCTCGAGCGCCGCAATGGCATCGCGGTCGAAGTGGTCGAA
>Ga0310696_10008037_pt1 | contig 12332 bp, 10 predicted proteins | sample AusTroGonzalo_MG_4_FD_203885 | JGI IMG/M metagenome (GOLD analysis project Ga0310696, IMG submission 203885) | Bovine rumen microbial communities from tropical cattle in Woodstock, Queensland, Australia - Gonzalo_02 (v2) (version 2) | ecosystem: Host-associated > Mammals > Digestive system >... | reverse complement strand
CCTGGGGCGATGCCCGTCTGGGTGCCTGCCGTGCCTTGTCCCGCAAGGATGCCAGCAGTATGGGTGCCGTGACCTTGGTCGTCCATGGGGTCAAGGTCTTGATAGAAAATGTCATAGCCGTGGTGTGGGAACTCACTGCCGCCATCCCACATGCTGTTGGCAATGTCGATATGGTTGTAGTTGACGCCCGTGTCGATGAGGCCGATGATGATGCCGTTGCCCGTGTAGCCTGTGCTGCCGTAGTTCCAAACCGCAGGCGCGTTGATTTTGTCCACATGCCAGGCATTGTCTCTTGTGGCAGGGCCAATCTTCTCGTTTTGGGGAATCATCGGACGCATTTCGTCAGGGATAATCATGGCAACGTCCTTGCGCTGGGCGAGTTGTGCAATGACTTCGGCATTGGCCGAGCAACTGAAGCCGTTGAACGACCAGAATGTTTTCAGGTCACTAACCATGTTGTCACTTCTGAAAACTTCAAGAAAATCAAGCACTTGGGCTTGAGAGGCTTGACAAAACGCTTTTCTTTCGGCGATGACGAAATCGCGGCGTTGCTCTTTGGTCATCAACTCGGTTTTTTGCGAAAGTTGGGCATCGTCGTAGCGGTCGGCCATCATGACGATGACATGTTGAAGTCCGTCGGGTTGGCCGAACAAGGCACTAAAACCGAGGGCAAGAATCAGGGTAAAAATGGATCTCTTCATGGTATTTGATTGATTTTGTGTTACATTACATTTCCGATACGACATTCTAAACATCGTTTGCGCCTGCAAAAATACGAATAAGTTTGTTGATTTTGTACGAACAATTCAGATTGCTTCGGGAGGCTTGCCGCTTCAATAGTATGAGCAGGAGCGGCGAAAGGGTGAGCAAAGATACAGCCAGCACAATTGACTTTAAAATCGTGTTAGGTTTTTCGTTTTCCATATTTCTGTTTTTGCACTGATTAGTCTTCTTCCATTTTGATTTTCCGTGCCCTTAATGCAAACAACTTGAATGTCACGCTGGTCTTGTCGGCTTCGTAGAGCATCTTCTTGAAATCATCGTCAGAAACCGTTTCATTATTAAATGCCGACACTAATGCGTTTTCATCTTCACCTTCAAGCACCTCCAAAGCCAGTCCTTCCAATAATGCATCTTTTCGTAGCATCACATAGGCAGGAAGATATTCAGGACAAAGTTTCAGCAATTGTTTGCAAGTGTCAAGGTTGGTGCTCCCAAGATGTTCGTTGAGTTCGGCTTCAAAGAGGTATTGTTTCTTGTCGATGGCAACTTTGTCAACCGACTCTTTGCTGGCTATGCGAATCAGTTGGGCCATTTCCAATGCCTCATCATAGCGGCTTAATGCCAGCAAGGCTTTTCCCTTTATGAACATGGCTTCGAGGCAAGGCCTACGGTCGAGCACCATATTGGCATAACCGATGGCTTCTTCCAAATGGTCGCCGTATAGACATACTACAGCGTTGAGGAAATGGCATGTCGTACTACAATCCTTCAACAGCAGAACATCCTTTGTCAGCCCTTTCAGACACTTGTCGTCGAGCATCACATCAAACATCTTCTTTGCCAAGAGTGCAGCACTGCGATAGTCGCCCGACTTCATCTTTTCCATCGAGTGCAGCAGGCACATCTTAGCCGCATTGTCAAAGTCCTTTTTAGCGAGATGCTTGTAGTATTCTTCGCCAAACGACAGCTCGTCGTCAATCATTGCCACATCGTTGAACGAGTTGGCAAAAGCCTTGATTTCCGCATTCTGCAAAATGTCGTTTTTAAAAATCTTTCTGCTCAACGTCAATCCATCCAACGAGCGCATACGACTGATGGCCACGTATGACTGACCTGCAGCAAAAGTGCCACGAGTAAGGTCGAAGTGCATCCGGTCAAAAGTCATGCCTTGGGATTTGTGTATCGTGATGGCCCAGGCCAGTTTTAGCGGGTATTGTGTGAAGGATCCGACGACTTCGGACTTCACTGTTTTGGTCGTTTCATTATAAACGCTTTCCTTAGTCTCCCATGTCATCTTATCCACCTCGATTTCTTCTCCATCCTTCAAGGCGACCTTGATTGTATCGTCCTCCAAAGCCACAACTTTGGCAATAGTGCCGTTCACAACGCCACGCGGATAGTCGTTGCGGCAGAAGATGACCTGAGCGCCAACCTTAAGCTTCAACGTTATCGGGACAGGAACATCCTGAGACTTGAACTTACCCGAAATCTCGCCCTCATAACAAAACTCCTCCGACTCGATTTCATTCAGTTTCTGATCATTGATGCCGTCTGCAGTATTCACACGGGCAGTCAGAATAACTGAGTAATCGCCCACTTTATCATCGGAGCTCACATGACGGTTAAGGACATCCATATCTTTTTCTGTGTTCTCCCCCAAGCGCATCCTATCCAGAATGCCCAAAAACTCCGAATCCTCTTGGCGGTACACCTTTTGGAACTCTATCTTGGGCAGGTTCATCCGCTTCATCACGTTTGCCTTGTAAAAATATGGAGTGCCATTGCCATACATATAGCACAACATCATATCGTCGGCACTTCCGCGTCTCACCACTGGCGGCAACTGGAAAAGATCGCCGACAAACACCACTTGCTTACCGCCAAAAGGAAGATGGGTGTGCATCAAAGCGCGGAGGAAACGGTCGATGCCGTCCACCCAATCGCAACGCACCATAGAGGCTTCATCGATAATGATGGTATCGATATGTTCAAGGGTCTTGCGCTTCTCCAAAGAAACTTCCATCTTTGTCTCCGGCCCTATTGCCTCAAAAGGAAGGCCGAAAAACGAGTGGATGGTTTGTCCCCCGACATTCATGGCGGCAATGCCGGTTGGAGCCAGCACCAAAAAGCTCTTTTTGATTTGCTCCTGAATACCCTTAACGAAGGTGGTCTTGCCCGTACCGGCCTTCCCAGTGATGAACAAACTGGTGTTGGTGTTTGCCACAAGGTCGAAAGCCTTTTGCTGCTCGAGGTTGGTTGGGTCAATTGTATAACCTTCTTTCTCCATCGTTGTTTTCGTTTTCGATGGCAAAAGTATGGCAGTAGTGCGAAACCAATTTTCGCAGTTTTTTCAATTACAAAAACAGCGGACTATTGCATTAGCCCGCTGTAATAAGTCTTGATTGTGATGGCTAATCCACTAATTCAAACAACCGATTTTCTTTTATTCCATAAAAATAACAATCAGGTGAATCAACAAACAATTGTTTCTTAACCGACCTTAGCCAATTCTCATGCTTAGTAATGTCTTGTCTACTATCACCAAAAAGCCAAGGGAATACAATAGAAACAGATGGATTGTTCTTTGTTATATGTCCAGTATCATCAAACAAATCTAATCCATCTTCCGAGTCTACCATAAAACTATTAGATAGGATATGCCTACTATGGAAAGACTCTACTTTATAATTATATCCCAAATCAATGTGTGCAAAGCCAATTTTTACAACCAGGTCTTTTCTAATCCTTTTACAACACTTCTTAACCTTCTCATATGCTCTTTTGACATCTTCTGCACCATTACTCAAATTGCTTACAATAGTTAAATGAAAATCAACTTCCAAAGTTTGCGGGAGAATCGCATCTAACAAAGATTCCAAATTGTTAGCTATACCAGGAAACGTAATAGAATCTCCTTCCTTTTTTCGTTTAGAAAGCAAATATGGATCAATTATTATTAGAGAGTTACATGGCTGATTTAACTTATCTTTGAACGTCATATACCTCTGCCCATAACATCGGCTCTTATCCAAACTGAAACCATCACCCTTAAACAAATAATCCTTCTCTGGCAATTGTTCTGAGCATATTGCAACAACTCCAAACCTTCTCTCTATACTATCACATTCATTTGACCTTTTATCCAGCAAATATATTGCACATAAATCTTCAGTATCATCTGAAGAATTCAAAGACCCTAACTTCTTGTCTATATAATTGTTGTCACACCTACTATAATTGCCCTGCTTTATCATCACCATTAAGAAAGGATCCTTTTTGATTAATTCCTCAGTGGCATCTGTTACAACATGAGAATTGCTCAACGCATCAGAAACATTGAGCATTGCCCGGATTCCTTCTCTTGTGGTATTGGAACTAATCGAATTCCAAAATCCTGATTGAAAGAAAAACTTTGGTGTCATGACAAAATAGGTTTTTTCCTAAACAAATCCATTGCAAGCGTATCCGCCTCGTCATAAAACCCTGCCCCAAATGAACCATTCAGTCCACCATCCTTATCTATATCTATTTTCCTGTTCGTCGAAACTCCATTTCCATCCTTCTCAACATAGTTGAGCGAAACATCATCCGGCGAAAGGGCAATTTCTTTGTCAGCCACCATCACCTGAAGCTTGCGAATCAGGTACTCACTATGAGTCTCAATGATAAAATGGATGTTATATTTCTGGTAAGCTTCCACAAACATCTCAGCCAGCATAGATTGATATTTCGGATGAAGATGAACTTCGGGCTCCTCTACCGCAATAAAACTATGCAAAGAATATGGAACATTTCTGCCATCACCCTCATCCCAAATCGTATTAAATCTCTTGTATTCGTTGATATTATTCTCTATTTGAAGAAGTAAAGCTATCAATTGTGTAATGCCATATCCCTCATCAGCAAGTAAGCTTTTATTTTCTCCTTTAACAAGATAAGCCATGACCCCTACACCTTCTTTCGTGCCTTCTAATTCAATACAATCTCCAATTTCAAACTTCTCTTTTAACCACTTATTAACGAAGTCGCCCGTTTTACCTTTATTTACCAACTTACTAAGAGCCACACACATTTTGTTCTCATCTTCAACAGAATAAAGCCTTCTTACAGAGGCAGAAGAGGAATCGATGTATGCTATATCTTTAATAAACCAAGGATCTATGCAATCATTAATAACTAAATTAAGAAAATTGTTTTGAACCCTAGCTTGTCTTTCTTCTACGCTTAAACTCTCAATGTATTTTTTTATAACAGATGAGTCACTTAGCTTATGGCCGCCCATTAAATCATGATAATCCCATGAATACAAACTCTCATTCCAGTCACTCATCAACTTTTCATCATAAGTTGACACAAACTCAATAATCTGATCCTTCCCATACTTCACTTCCAATTCATTCATCCTTTTTCTAACATCGGCCAATTTAAGCTCCACCTCTTTACGCTTTATAAGTTTAGAATTTGCAAAGCGGTCTACTCGATCTACGAAATTCCTACACTCAAAATACTCAGATGCATCAACAAATATGTCACATTTTTCTCTTACTGCTTCAAAATCATCCCTCTCATCCCATTCTACTGTGTATTTGCTAAAACCATCTACCGAATCAAAGTAATTAACTCCTGTATTATAGAAGTATTTGTAAATCATTGTGCCATCCGATTTCTCAATGACAAATTCTTTTAATTTACCTTCATCTAAAATGTCATTTTTAGCCTCATAAACACGCTTAATTATGACTTCTTCATGAAGATATTCAGACCATTTTCTGATAGTTATAGTAATGACACCATCTTTGGCATTATGGTGCAATACCTTGCCATAGCCACCAAGTCCTAACTCTTTGAATGAAACTTTCAATTCAGTTGTAGGTTTATTGGTAGGAATATCAGAACCGGCTTGATATCTAAGAATACGGGCATCATCTATATCAACATTTTGATCCATAATGTGCCTCGCTTCTCTTATTCCTTCTATAAACTTTGGTGACTGTTTTGAAAGAAGAAGCATTGCCTTCACTAGCGAACTCTTTCCGGCGCTGTTGCATCCAGTCAGCACAGTGATAGGAGCAAGTTCAAAATCGGCACCTTCCTCACCAAAGGAACGGAAATTCTTCAAGCTAAATATTGGATTCATATTTTTCATCTTGTTATCTGTTTTTTTGATTTCGTTTGCAAAAGTACAACCCTGCCGCGCAACCTATTTTCGCGGATTTTCTTTTTTCAGTTCCAGCTCCCTCACCGTGCGCTCCACCACCTGTTCAAGCTGGTAGGAGGACACGCCCAGCGGCTTGTTGATGTCGCGCAACGACCATTCCACAACGGTCTTGTCGGTCGATTTGCAGATGATCAGCCCCACGGTGGGGTTGTCGCCCTCGCCACGCAGCAACTCGTCAACGGCAGTAACGTAGAAATTCAGCTTGCCGGCAAACTCGGGGATGTACTTCACCACCTTCAGCTCAATGACGACATAGCGGTGCTGTGGGATGTGATAGAACAGCAAGTCGGGGAAAAAGGTCTGCCCGCCAGGCATCTGCAACTCCATCTGTCGCCCCACATACGAAAAGCCCTTGCCCAACTCCATCAAGAAGCGCGTGACATTCGAAACAAGCGCATCCTCCAAGTCTTTCTCCTCGTACTCCTCGCTCATCGAAAGGAACCCGAAATGATAGGGATCCTTTAGTATCTCCTTGGCCAACTGGCTCTGCGGAGCTGGAAGCGTGTGCTCAAAGTTGGTCACGGCTGCACCTTGGCTGCCAAAGAGGTTGGCTGCCATCTGGCTTTCAAGTCGGCTGCGGCTCCAACCTTCTTCGGTCACCTTATTGATATAGAAAATGGCTTCGTCGAGGGTTTGGCATTTTGAGATAATGAGGACGTGATGTTTCCAAGGAACTAACCCAAAGATTTCAGGCATTTCCAATTGGTCACCAACTTGGTGACCTTTTTCGTCAGCAGGTTGCTGACGAATTGCAGCACCCAATTCGTCACCAGCTTGGTAACGAATTACAACATTTGGTTCATCACTTTGAACAGCACTAATTTCGTCACCAGCTTGGTGACGAATTTCGTCAACGACTTGTTGACGATTTGCAACTCTCTCATTATAAAAGGCATACCAACGCTTCATATACTTGAGGTTGGTCACTGAGAAACCCGTTTCTTCGGGAAAAGCAGTCCTCAAATCAAGGCTCAACTGATCAAAGAAACCGCTGCCCCATTTGCTTTCTGCCCGCAGTTCCACCATATCCCTTCCCAAACTCCAATAAAACTCAAGCATGGCAGTGTTCACACGAACCGCCGCCTTGACTTGGCTTTGGCGGAAACGTTGCTTGATGTCGGCCATCCATTGCACATAGCCCTCATCGGCGGTCATCATGTCACGGGATACGAATGTCGGTTTGTCAGTCATCTTTCTACAGAGTTATTGAAACGCAAAGATAGAAATAAATCCATTACAATGCCTGATACGCCTGGAATTGTGCCGTCACACGGTCGCGCACCTTCTGCTGGATGTCGGCGGGCGAAAGCACCAACAAGTCTTTGCCGAAAGAGGATAATTCGCGAATAAGCTCATAGTTCTCTATGCAGTCAATGGAGAAGAATGCGCCTCCTTCAAGCTTTGGGTGTTGTTGTCGCAATTCCATTTCTCTTTCCCCTTTGTAATGCCGCTGAGACTCATGTAGGGGTTTTGTGGCCACATAATCCTTGGAAAAATCACTCACCCAAAACAAGATGGTCTGCAAAGGATTGCCGTCGATGAGTGTCACCCCGATGATGTCCTCAAAGCGCTCGTTGAGGTCGCCATCGTATTCCTTATAACTACGAGAAGGCAAAGGGACAAACTTATCAATACGGTCGAGCGCAAACGATAGTATTTTGCCATCATTGTCGGCGGCAACGATAAGATACCATCGGCGATTGTATTCTTTAAGCAGGTAGGGATGAACTATCAAATGACGATTCTCTTCAGGCGTATCAAAGCGATGGTAATGCAATTCCACGACCTGTTTCTGTGCGACACAAGTGAAAAGTTCGCCAAGCAAGTTGGAGTTCTCTAATGGATTCTTTGTGAATGACACTATCTGGCGGTCGGTTTTCACTTTGAGGCTTTCCCTCAGCCTTTCCAAGCCCTCAAGATTGGGCAGGCCGTCAAATTGCCCGAGAAGCGTGAAAGCCTCTCCAAGCAGATGTTTCTCGTCATCGGTAAGTTTCTGCGTAAATATGGAAAACGACGGGTCGGCATACCGATGGCAGCTTTTCTTGATGGTTTTGAGGGTCCGCTGGCTGACATCATCAACCTGATAATGCTCTATCTCCGCCAGAAACGGTCCTTCGTTTTCAATATAATTAAGGTCAAGCTCGATGGTTCGACGACTGACAGGCTCTTGATTCATTTCCGCCAACTCCTCATTGACGAGTCGAAGCAAATCCTCAGTAGAATAATGGTGATAGCGATTGGCTAACAACTTGTCGAGGATGTAGTAGCGTGTTACGGCGTTTTTGTTTGCGGGCATAGTTTGTTTTTTTGCGCCGCAAAGGTATGAATTATTTGCGAAACCTATTTTCGCAAAAAACACTGTTTCGGGGTCTTTTCACTTTTTCTATTAAGGATCACCGCAGCAGCACAGCCCCAATCCTACATTCCAAACACCGCTTCCGCTTGCAATACATATTATAAAGGTGCAACAGGGCTTGGGTCTGCATGGCATTTTCCGCCTTGATGCCGCATTGGGCAAAATGCCTGATGATGGCATTGTCCTCAGCTTCAGTCTCTTCCAAGAACTGCATGGCCGTGTCGCACACCGATTCGTCCTTATGTAGTTTGCCATAGCAAAACAACAAGGGTGTCACGGCATTGATAATCAATACATCGGCGGTGGTTTCGCCCAAATGCTTCGCTTTTTGGATATGGTTAAGAGTCCCCCTTTTAAGGGGGGCAGGGGGATTAAACCGCCAATGCGTCTCCCAATATTCGGACGTCTTCACATCAAACAAAACCTTAACCTCGGCAGCGTTTTTCGCCTCGCGGATTTTGGAGAACAGGCAACCGTTTTTGTGTATCAATTGCGCCATTTGTGCCAAACGGATGGTCGGGAAATTGCTCGGTCTCATGCGCATGAACTTCCACCTTTCTGCAGGCATGGTCAGCAGGTTGAATTTGGCCTTCATCACGGCAAACTCACGTTTGAGCAGCAAAGGATATTCCTCTGTGAAATCGGCTTCAAGAAATCCTGCACAGCCCATCAGCATGGCCTCGACTTGCAGAAGGTTGTCGGCATGTTTCAGCAAGGTCTTGAAAGGCAGCAGGTTGGCCAAAGTCTCAAAGGCTTCATTGTTGACTTTCAAACCAAAATAGCGCATCAACAGTTTATAAAGTGCGTCTTCCCAGTCGAATTGGTTGGCGTTTAGGATTTTAGTGACGGTTTCTGACTTGCTTTCCAAACGTTCCACGGCCATCCTGTCAAACCACGAAAGTCGGGTGAAGACAGGCACTTGTGCGATACTTTTCTCGCAGGGAATCCAGTTCTTTGACGAGATAAGTTTTTGATATTGAGCAAAAAGGCTTTCGTCGAAATGTCCTTTCAATTCCAATGTGGGGATGTCGTTGACTTGCATATCGTTTTCGTAGACCACATGCAAGATGACGTTTTTGTAGGCTTTGTCGGTCTGGTGTCCATGACGGTTCCAGTCGCTGCTTTTCACATGGATTTCCACATGGCCTGCCCAAAGTTTGTCGCCGATTTGGATTTTAGCTTCCAAAAAGTCGGGACCTGAATTGGTGTTGCGATAGCCAGTTGCCACAACGTCAACTTTCTCGCCTTCAGTGGTTTGTAGGTCTTTGTTCAGCAGGCGATTTTCCCATATATAGTACAAGAATTCTTCTTTCATCTTTATCCGGTTCTATTGCGGGGCTTTGCCATCTCGCGGTAGCGACAGTGGGGCATGCCCCACTGTTGGCAATGCCCCGCAATATTGGTAGATTATTTGATTTTCCAGCAATTCAACGGTTCACTATCCAATACGCCTTTCTTCGCCGCCCAGTCGATAAAGAGCGAACGCAAATCTCGATCGCTTTGCCACACCACATGGTCTTTTATCTCTTCTTGCGCCCAGCCGATGCCGTTGATGAGGTGGTTGCCGCCACCCATCGAGCGGTAGGAGTTCATCACCACGTTGTAAGTCTTTTCCATATCGAAAGGTGTGCCATCGGCCATGCTGATGATATTGATGCGCTCGCCCATAGGATTTTTGTCGGTCACTTCGTAGATGATGCCCGCGCCCGAGTCGAAATTGTAGATGGGGCTCTTCATCTCGTAGGCATATTCAAGGAAAGCCTTCACCTCTTTGCCCGTCAAGGCCATGACTGCCAACGAGTTCTCGAAAGGATACCAAGTGAAGAAGTCGCTCACTTTCAACATTCCTGCTTCGAGGGTCTTGCCGCCACTGAGTGGCGCGGCCATCGAAATGTCGGCATGGATACCTTCTGCTTCGACGGTCTCGAACTGGCAACGATGGATTTCGTCGACCCAAAGACAAGAGCCTTTGAAGGCATCGTCAGTGCAGATGTTGACGGGTAGTTCGGCCACTTCACGTTGCTTGTAGGCTTCGGCGCGGTCTATGTAGGGCTGAACCAAGCTCTGGAAAGTTTCGTCTTTGTTCTCTTGGTCGGTGAGCATCAGGTTGATGCTGATGTTGGGCTTTTGGCCTTTCTTTAAGGTCACTTCCGCCAAGGCGAGACCTTTTCCTCGATTGCCCGAATTAAGCACATAAACAGGGTCGCCGTTGCTATTGGTCAGCTTTTCGGCTTTCGAGCGGTGGTCATGGCCGTAGAAGATGATGTCGAAGCCGGGAATGTTTTCGGCCACCCACTTGGTGGCGTTTTCGCGCCCTAACGGATGGTCGGGGGGAAGGTTTTGCACCTGTGGCTCATAGCCGGAATGGAAAAGTCCTATCATTAAATCGGGATGCTCTTTTTCTTGGATGATTTTCAACCAGTTGGCAGCGGCGGCTTCCAATTGTTCGAAGCGTAGTCCAGGACGCAGACGGTCGGGTACCCAAGTGATCACGTAAGGTGTCAGCAGACCAAGCACAGCGATTTTGAATCCGTCGCGTTTCAATATTATATAAGGTGTAAAGTAGGGCTCACCTGTCGATTCGTCGATGACATTGGCGGCCAACACAGGCATTTTCACTTCGGAATAAACGCGGTCGAACACCTTCCGTCCTGCCTCAATATCGTGATTTCCAACGCAAACGGCATCGTATGGGAAATAGTTGAGCACTTCCGAAACCAAATTGGGATGCTCGGCATCCTGATTGGAGCAGTATTGGAATACGGAGCCTTGCATATCGTCGCCGTTGTCCAATAGGATAAGCCGGTCGCCCAGTTCGGCTTTCATCTGCGTGATGATGAGCGCGTCGTTGGCAAATTCGTCGTAACGCCCATGAGTGTCAGTGGTTTCCAAAAAAGTCAAGGTGGTTTCTTTTTGCGCACAGGAGGCAAATAATGCGGTCAAAATGATCATAAAAACGAGTTTTGTCTTCATGTTGAATGAGGATTTGAAGCGATAAAAGTAGGGATTTTTCCGCCTTGCGCGACATTTCAAGGAAAATTTTTTCGTGAAAAGAAGCGCAGTAACATATTATTCCGTATTTTTGTGGCACAATTCCAAGACCGATTGCACCATGGCCGATCTGAGTATCATAGTATCCGAAATCGAGTTGAAATTGAGGAAATTGATTGAGGAAAAGAATCAGTTGGCAGTGGAAAACAAACGGCTCGTCGAGGAAAACGAAGCGCTTGATAAAGAGAATCTTGCGTTGCGCAGGTCGGCGGTGGAGTTGCAGGATAAAATAAATAAATGTACAATTGTTAACGCACTCGACAACGAGGGAGAAGTAGAAGAAGGAAGAAAGCTCATACAGGAGTTGGTGAGAGAAATTGACAAGTGTGTTTCGATTTTGAACGGTAAAGAATAACTCAGATACTTGAAAGTCAGCGCAATGGACGAGATAACCATCAATATCACGCTATTGGATAGACCCTACCGCTTGTCGGTGGCCCGCGCTGACGAAGAGAAGGTCCGAAAGGCCGGCAACCTCATCAACGAGAGGACGAAGTATTACGCCAAGCGTTATGCTTACAAGGACGTGCAGGACTTGCTTTCGATGACGGCTTTGCAATTTGCCACTTCGGTGGTCAAGATGAACGACGAGTTGACTTATTTGAATCAGAATTTGGGACACAAATTGCAGGATCTGAACAACTTACTGAGCGAATAATCATAATCCGCAAGCGATTGTGGACTACGTTCTTTGAAGATCTGGAACTGCCTGTTCAGCGCATTTGGTAAACTCAACACTATCAACACATCAATCGGTCTACTCGCGCTCTGTAAAAACAGGCCTCATTCCCTTCGGGGAAGTACCTTCTGGTGCCGGTGGACGTTTGCGCAACGCGGTGGCCACAAGCGTATCTTTTGGGGTTTACGCATATCCCAACGAGCAGGCAGTTTCTCTTGTTTCCTCCTCATTTTTCGGGTAAAAACAGAGTTTAAAATGTTATTACTCACACTCACAAACACAACATGGATTATTATTGCCGTAGC
>Ga0310696_10008036_pt1 | contig 12333 bp, 16 predicted proteins | sample AusTroGonzalo_MG_4_FD_203885 | JGI IMG/M metagenome (GOLD analysis project Ga0310696, IMG submission 203885) | Bovine rumen microbial communities from tropical cattle in Woodstock, Queensland, Australia - Gonzalo_02 (v2) (version 2) | ecosystem: Host-associated > Mammals > Digestive system >... | reverse complement strand
ATTCCGGGGAGCAGCATGGAGAGGAGCAGGGCGATGCCCTCATTCTTCTTGTTGATGATAAGGGATGCAAGCTCGCTCTCGGTCCCTGTGAACAGGTGCTGATACGGGCGCCTCTGTTCGTTCCTGGACTCATATGGGTTCTGCCTGTAGTCGTCGGGACCGCGCCTGCTGTCGTAGTCGTTCCGACCGTAATCGTCGCGACCGCGATAATCCGAGTCGTAGTCGTTCTGACCATAGCTGTTGTGACCGTAGTTGTCCTGATTCTGTCCGTACTGAGGTCCGGATCCGCCTGAGCGGAGGGATGCCCCGCAGTTGGTGCAGAAGTTGAGGTTATCGTCCATTATGAAACCGCACGCCGTGCAACGCATGAGACGATGATGAGGATGAAACTAGATAATAGTTGATATGGGCGGTTATGGTCACCGATGAGGGACATCACAGGCTGTACGCACGCTTGAATAGGAGCCAGAGCTCCAGGCGTCCGACCCTTCCCTTGACCATCTGTGCATACCTGACGCCGTCCCAGGTCCTCCGCCTGCCGCTGTCCCTGAACCCGTTCCTCTCGTAGAACGCTATCCTCTCCATACGCTGCTCATTGTTCTCGGCCATGTCATCAGGGGCCTCGGAGTTGAGCGTGAATCCGCAGTCCGGATACATCTCCTCGATCATCGACAGAACTCTGGACCCGTAGCCCCTGCCGCGGTAGCCGGGATCGATGGCCAGGTAGTAGATGTAGACGAGCCTGCGGGACTTCATGTAGAACAGGAGGCCCACTCTGGTGTCCCCTTCCAGTATGACGGAGAAATCCCCCAGCGGGCTCTCGGATATCTTCAGGATCCTGTCCATCTTCTCCTGCTCCTTCTTCGGGAAGGAGAAATCGTACAGGTCCGAGGCGTATTCGAAATCCTCGGAGCCCTCGACTATATGTCTCAGGGACAGATCCATGACGGTACGATGCTCTGGAACTATATAACAAGGGAATGGTCGGAATCGGTAGGTCCCTTCGGTTTTCCGTAAGGCCCGACCTCAACCTATAAACATGAGTCGGGCGATACGACGCGCAGTGGTTAAAAATGGCAGGTCCAGTACTTACAGGTGAGTCGATAGAGCAGGAGACTAGGCTCCACGATGCCCTGGCACAGATAAAGCACGTCATCATCGTCATCAGCGGAAAGGGCGGAGTCGGAAAGAGCACCGTATCCTCCAATCTTGCCATGTCCCTGTCGATGAGGGGCTACATGACCGGCCTCATGGATATCGACATCACGGGGCCCAACATCCCCAAGATGTTCAACATCGAGGACGAGCAGCTCATGGCCGACGAGAACAGGATGCTCATCCCCATCATCGTACCCCCTAAGCTGAAGGTCATGTCCATGGCCTTCCTGCTCCCCAGCAAGGACGTCCCCGTCATGTGGCGCGGACCCGTCAAGATGTCCGCCGTCCAGCAGTTCATCGAGGATGTCAAGTGGGGAGAGCTGGACTACCTCGTCATAGACATGCCCCCGGGAACCGGGGACGAGGCCCTGTCCATCGTACAGCTCATACCCAAAGCCGACGGAATGGTCGTCGTCACCACCCCTCAGCAGGTCGCCCTCCTCGACAGCAGGAAATCGGTCGGATTCGCCGCCGAGACCAAGATCCCGATCATCGGAATCATCGAGAACATGAGCGGCTTCGTCTGCCCCCACTGCGGAGAGGTCACGGAGATCTTCAAGACCGGCGGCGGAGAGGCCACGGCCAAGGAGATGAACATCCAGTTCCTCGGAAAGATCCCCATCGAGCCCGCCGTCGTGGACAGCGGTGACTCCGGAATGCCCATAGTCCTGAAGGACCCCAAATCGGCATCCGCACAGGCGATCGAGGGCATAGTCGACAAGATCATCAAGACCGTGGAATGATGAGGATAGTCGTCATATCTGAGGGGGAGTCGCTGGACTCCGAGGTCGGAGAGGACTTCGGCCATTCGCCCTTCTTCCTGGTGGTGGACTCGGACACCCTGGACTACCACATAATAGAGAACGAGTTCGCGGATTCCCCGGAAGGTGCAGGCGTCGCGGTCGCGAAGGCCATCACCACGCTCCAGCCCGATGCCGTGATAACCGGCGGCATCGGGATGCACGGCCTAGACATCCTGAGAAAGGCCAACATCTTCGTCTCCTACGACGAGGAGGGATCCGTGGAGCAGTGCATCACGGATTTCGTCAGAAGGCACAGGAACAACGCGGGATGAGCGGGCTCAGACGCCCCGCTTGTCCCCCCAGATTATCTTGTGGAGCTGGGGCAGAACCCTGGCATCCACATCGTTATCCAGAACGGATTCCACCAGCCATTCCAGCTTATCCGTGCCGCCGACCGGACCGAATATCACATTGGTGCGCACCGGATGCTCCTTCAGGTATCTCACCGCATAATCGAAATCGGTCTGGTCCTTGATTATGAACTTCAGCTGGTCCTTCTCCGAGAGGAGGCCGATGTTGGAGTCCAGCATCCTGTCCTGCATCCCGGACGAAGGGCACTTGATGTCCATGCTGATCATGATACGGGAGTCCTTCGGCACGTCCTTCAGGTCTATCGACCCGTTGGTCTCGAGGACGACCTTCTTATCCGCCCTGATGAGAGCATCCAGCAGATCCAGGATGTCCTTCTGGAGCATCGGCTCACCGCCCGTCACGCAGACGGTCCTGCAGGAACCCACCTCCTCCATTATCTCCGGGACGGTCATCTCCTTGCCGCCCTCCATGGAGTACATCGTATCGCACCAGGAGCATCTGAGATTGCATCCCACCGCCCTGACGAAAACCGTGGGCACACCCATGGTGAGCCCCTCGCCCTGTATGGACCTGAAGATCTCACATATCCTCATAGGGGATCTCATCCTCGAATCCGGCCTCTCTGAAGCCGGCAAGCCTCAGTCTGCATGAGTCGCAATGCCCGCATGCCTTCTCTCCGCCGTTGTAGCACGACCATGTGAGGTGCAGTGGCGCGCCCAGCCTCTTCCCCCTCCTGACGATGTCGGCCTTGGAGTCCATGCCTATGGGGGTGACAATCTTGATGGGATGGCCTTCCTTACCTGCCTTCGTGCCGACCTCCAGCGTGTGCTGGAACGCCTGTATGAACTCGGGTGTGCAGTCCGGATATCCGGAATAGTCCACCGCGTTGACGCCGATGTATATCCTGTCGGCGTCTATGGATTCGCAGAGCCCTGCGGCGATGCTGAGGAATACTATGTTCCTGGCAGGGACGTAGGTCACCGGGATCTCCTGGTCCAGTTCGCCCTCCCTATCCATGGGGACGTCTATATCCTCCCTGGTGAGGGCCGAGCGAAACGAGCTCAGGTTCAGATCTATTATCACATGGGGGACATGGTAGAACTCGCAGACGTTCGCCGCGGAGGTCAGCTCCCTCGTGTGCCTCTGGCCGTATCTGAAGCTTATCGCAGTAGGCTCGCAGCCATCCGCTATCGCCTGGGCCAGACATGTGGTGGAATCCAATCCGCCTGAGAGCAGGACGACTGCCTTGGGCATCACAGCACCTTCGTGTACCATGCGGTCTGCCCGCGTTCCTCGTCCAGCCCTATGGAGACGGACTTTACGTTGGACGGGAACGAGACCTCTTTGGCCATGCGTTCCGTCATCATCTTCGACATCTCCTCGGCCGTGGTGGTCGGGATGTCGAGCAGAGTGACGTCCATCCTCGGGAAGACGTACCTCTTGCCGTCGCAGATGGCCTCCACCGATTCGTCGGTCACGGTGAGGTGCACGTCCTCGGACTTCGTGGGAAGGAGGGTCTTGTGGTCGACCTCGTCGATCATCTCCCTGAGCTTCTTCTTGAGGACCACGAAATCCATGATCATGCCCTCCTCGCCGATGTCCCCCTCCAGTCTGAGGCGGACTATGTACGAGTGGCCGTGGAGCCTGGAGCACTTCTCGTGCCTGGGTATGAAATGGCAAGCGGAGAACCTGATGCCTCCGTATCCTCCGTCTATCTCTAGATACATCCTCTCATTCCTCCGTGAGCCTCAAAGCCAGAGCGATGGAATCCGTGTAATCCGTCTTCACTCTGGATGTGTCTATGAAGACCTTGTCTGAATTGACTATGGGCGCGCCCAGGGCCTTTGCACCGCCTATGAAGTGCAGGGTCCTGAAGATTATGTTGCCCGTTATCCCCTCGGGTGCGATGAGGATATCGGCCGCGTTCACCGCCTCCTCGATGAGGATCTGGCTGTGGTACGCGTCATATCCCTCCTCCTTGAGGGTCTTGGCGACGTGGCGCGCGCTCTCTATGGATCTGTCCACTGCCTTGCATCTCCCGACATCCTCGCAGCGTCCTCCGGACATGACTGCGACCTTGGTGCCGAGGCCTACCCTCTCGGCCATCTTGACGCTCTTCCTGGCCAGCTCCATCCTCTGCTCGTCGGTCCATCCCTCATCGATGCCGACGGGGGCCATGATGATCATCTTCCCGTTGAGAAGTTCCATGAACACGATGCGCTCCAGGGCCTTCAGGCCGAGCTTCTTCTTGATTATGGGCAGCAGAACGGAAGAAGACATGTCTCCGCGGATCGCCGCATCGATCTTCCCGTTCGCAAGGTCCTCCGCGAGGAGCTCGGGGTCATCGTATATGGTGATGTCGTACCCGCTCATCGCTTCCACACTCCTCTCGACATTCCCTGCATCGGAACCGCGTCCTATGCCGACCCGGGCCTTCGGGAGCTCACTGGCGAGAAGAGATTCTGTAGTGAACATGGTACCATCAAACAAATACCTATATTAAAAAACAAGAGGGAAGAAGAACGGCCTCACGGCCTGATCTGATCAAACTTGTAATCCGCCCATTCCGCATCGCCCAGCACTATGTCGAGTTCGGGAATGGTCAGCATTGGGTGGTCGTACCTTGCAGAATCGTCCATCGCGACGCGGGGGCATGCGGTGTTCACGTATGCGTCCACGCGATAGGACATCAGCGATGCGGGGGTGATCTCCTCCAGTACCGCCTTGTAGGCCTTCAGCCCGTGGGAGCGGATCCTCTGGACGGCCCTGTCGGCCTCGGCCGAACGGTCCTGGCCGATCTTGCTGCAGATGATCACGAGGAAGCTCTTCGCATCCTTGGCTGACTGGATGGCTGCGAACCTCTTCCTGAGGATCCTGTCGCGGACATCCGAGATGCTCCTGACCTCTCTGGTCACCGGATTCAATACGAGTATGTCCTTCTTGACCCCGAATGCGGCCGCCAGCGGGTGGAAGTCGCCCTCTCCTATGAACAGGAAGACGTCCACATCGTCCGCGACCTTCTCCGCGGCGCTGCAGTTGCATCCCAATATCTGGCCGGGATAGGCAATCCTGCGGTCCCCTTCCCCGACGAGCACCTCCCTTCCGCTGGATTCGAGTATATTCTTCACGACCGGGATCAGATCTAGATACTGAACGGTGGCGATGAGCCCTACCTTCTTCGGGAGGTCGCCCAGGCACTCCATTATCGAAGCGTCCAGCTCCACATCGGAACGCGACTCGATGTACATCACGTTCGGATCCAGGCCCTGGGACGGTATGGGGGAGTGGCCGAAATGAACCAGCGCATCGGCCCTCTTCTTGTAATCGTACAGGTCGCAGGCCCCGTAGCAGGGATATCCCACGATCAGAATGTCAACTCCCGTCCTCTCGGACAGGTAATCAGAAATCTCTGTCGCCCGGATCTTAAGACCCTCGGGCAATTGAAGGGCGACGGAGGTGAACCCTCCGTCGCGAATCCAAGCAACGATGTCGTCCAATTGGAAATCAAACATCTGAATCAGTTTACGTATTCCTGTCCCTTCTCTACGTCGACGTAGCAGGGGGAGGGGAATTTCATGGATGCTCTCCAGAGAGCGTCCTTCGCAACGGCGACCTTGTCGGGGTTGACCCTGACGGTGAGGATTGCCTGGTTGCGCTCGAGCCTTGCAGCGGTTCCGACCGCCTTTCCGAATCCCTGGCGCATTCCGCTTGAGACACGGTCTGCTCCGGCTCCGGTCGCGAGCTTGTTCTCCCTGAGGACGACGTGGGGGAATGCCCTTACCGTCATGTGGTAGTTGGCGACCCCTGCCTGGGAGGTGAGCACTTTGTTTGCTGCGATACGGCCCGCCTCAATGGAGGTGTGCCTTATCTGGACACGGTTCTTGACTTTCAGTGTCAGTGTGACGGGGAACTCCTGCCTGGTGTTACCCATTTCGTACTGGCTGACACGGCTTGCAGGCACTCCCCCCATATACTCGCGGCGAGTGTATGCCTGTCCCTTGATCTGTCTGTACATCGATGCTGGCTTTCTTACCATTTGAACCACCAATTGTGAATCTGACGAAAACGTCAATCCAGACGCTGTATATAACGTCTAGGTCGTTTTCCTTTCTTCTATCTCGGACGATTAACAACGCCCATATAAACCTTATGTTATAATGCGCCCGTTCTGAGCCAATTGGGATAGTTTATTATCCTGTGCCCTGAATACAGTTCCGATGCGTCCTTTTGGCTTCAGAGTGGTCCCCTCATCCCCCGACGAGAGGTCGGGAGTGCCCATAGCGGTAGCAGGGCAGACCATGATAGATGTCCAGAGGCTCCTCTCCGATATAGGCTGCATGCTCCTGAGGCTCTCCATGAGGATCCAGAACGAGATGCCCGTCGAGCTCATGAGGAAGTTCGACCTGACCATCGGCGGGGATTCGGGATCCGGACTCAGCACCGGGCCTACATCGGGCAACGACGAGGCCCTCGAAGGGGCGATGAACATCCTATGTGCCACATTGGATTTTCTGGGCACGGGCGCCATCGGTTCTTGGATGGAGGACACCTTCGAGGACGACGAGTCCCGCGCCATCATAGCCAAGGACCTCGTGGACCTGTCGGACCACCTCAACGGGTTCGTGCTTGAGTACGGGCCGGATGACAAGGTCATGCGCTTCGAGGGGCTCAACAGGGAGAAGATCCTCGAGCATACCAACCAGAAGGACTCCGTATCCGCCGCCGTGGGGAAGATCGACAGGGACCCGGTGAAGAAGAACCACTGGAACCTCTCGAACGACGGCTTCCTCGTCCCTCTTACGTTCGACCGCAACATCGCCTCTGTGGACATACCGTCGTTCTCTGCCGCCGGACCCGTCATCGTCGTGGGCAAGGTATCGAGGAACAAAGCGGGCCACATCGTCAGCATCGACAAGATCAGCGGCTGCTACACGATTCCGCATCTGAAGTTCCACAGGATAATAACCGCGAAAGGGGACAGGAACCTCCTGAACCCCCTCATAGCCAACACCGGATATGATGCGGAGAAGGACCAGTGGTCCATGTGGAACGAGGATGTGGGCATAAGCATCACGAAGCCCTCCTGGGACGAGTGCGTGGTCGCCTTCCACGAGTACGCCCTGTTCCTGTTCGAGACCTATGTTGATCCAGATGGTCCGTTCGAGGGAGAGGAGCAGGAGATCCGCGAGTATCTGACATCTCTCCTTCCCGCATCCGAGCTTTAAGAGCAAAGGAAAGGGTTTCCGCACGCCCGAAGGCGCACGGTTTATGGTTTTTCTCACTGGTCGTACTCGTAGAACCAGACGGCATCCTTCAGAGGGGAGTTGGGGTTGATCCTCTCGATGAAGTCGTGGGCCTGTTCCGAGATGTATTCCTTGGTGAATACGTTGGCGAGGCTGGGGATGAATATGGAGGCGATGTACATCCTGTACATGGGGATCTCTGCACCGCAGCACATCTCCTGTGGCAGCATGTAGTAGTCGCCGTTGTATCCGGTCATGGTGTCCCTGCTGATCGCATCGTACATTGCGTCCTCGATGTAGTTCAGCGCAGCCTGCTTCTCAGCCTCCGTCTTGGCAGCGTTGTACCTGGAAGTGATGGACTTCAGGAAGTTGTTGGACTCTAGAACTATCTTCTTCATGCCCTCCTTTTGCATGGCCAAGATGGCCTCGTTGGAGAGGGTTCCGTACTTCTCTGCATATTTGTACAGGTAGTCGACACCTGCTGCGGACGCGAGGACCTGCTCCGCGGTGCTCTCTCCACGGAGGTTGATGTTGGTTCCTCCGAGAACCACCAGAGCTACGATGGATTTCTCCTTGGTTGTCAGCTTCGCTGCCGCCTTCTCGATCTGCTCGACAATGCCGTCGTTCCAGTCTACCCACCACTCGATACCGCTGGATACGGCCTTGGCGTGGGACTTGTTGAAGTGAAGCAGGTATGCAAGGGTCACCATTCCGTCATCGTAACGGTTGGACTCTGTGCATCCTAGACGGACGACGTCCATGAGGCCCTCTGCGATGGACTCCATGTCCTTGCTCATTCCGTTGTTGTCTCCGAGGATGGTGATCCCGCCCTTGTTGGCGTACTCCTTGTAAATTGCTAGAATGGCCTCGCTGCTGGGGTTGCTGTCGTTTCCCTGACCGGGGTTGATGATGTTCTTCTTGGCCACATCGGTGAAACCGATGTACTCGTACTGCTGCAGACCGCCGTTCGTCGTTGCGACGATCATGTCTGTGCATCCGAGGACCGCGACCATCTCGTTGATCCTCCTGAATCCGGTCATGAGGTTCTCGATCGGGACCTCTACGGACTTGACCTCGTCGGCGACGTTCACGTAGAACACTTCGTCCGTGGAACCATCAATCATGGTTCTGATGAAATCCAGATCCTTCTTGTCGACGTTACCGTCATGGTTGGCGTCACAGTAGAAGTTGTTGTTGGTCTTGCTGGTGATGACCTTCTTGACGAATTCGATATCGTCGTTGTTTATCTCGTCATCCATGTTCGCGTTTCCGAGAACGTTGAGACGGGGCATGTCCGCAGGCAGTGTCTTGACTGCCGGCAAGGAACCTTCTGGGTCCGGCTGGTTATTTCCTCCGTTTATTACCAGAATAGCTCCAACTGCGGCAACCACCACGATGACTGCCACGATTATGTAGATGAACTTTTTGTCCATGTTGGATTATATTACCAACAATTATATAACATTTCATTTATAAACAGTTTAAGTACTTTACCAAAATATCATTAGAATTTAAGAAATAGTTCAGTTGACAATTCAACTATAGGGATTCGGTGTAAAACTTGAAAGAACAATTGAAGACGATAGGAGATTATTGGACCGACAGATCGTCCGAATTCTCCCGGTATATGATCGAGCACCGTGACGAGGAACTGTCCAAGGATTACTATCGTCTCATAGATGCATACGCGAAGGGTAAGAAGATAAAAGCGTTGGATATCGGATGCGGCCCCGGCATTGCATCTATGATGCTCGCAGAGATGGGCAATGATGTCACCGCAATAGATTGGTCGGAGGGCATGCTGGAGCAGGTAGCTAAGAACTCTAAGGAGGCGGGCCTCGATATCGACATAAGAAAGATGGACGCACAGAACCTTTCGTTCGAGGACGGGACATTCGACCTCATTGTATCCAGCAGGCTGGTGTGGAATCTGCCCGACCCTGTCAGGGCCTATTCTGAATGGCTAAGAGTGCTGAAACCCGAGGGCACCATGATCCTGTATGACGGAAACTATTTCCTCGAAAGGGACGGGAAGAAGGCCCCGGGCCCTATGAGCGAAGATGATGATGGGCCCCAGATGTACCAAGGGGCCGACTTCAGGATAATAAGGGACGTTGCCAAGGAATTGCCGCTCTCCAGCAGGATGAGGCCAGCATGGGATGTGGAGGCCTTGGTGTCCATGGGAATAGCATCGATTGATGTTTCGATTGAGAGTTACATGAACGAGGAGCTCGAGGGATCGCTTATCCCGAGCACCTTCACTTTGGTGGTCAGGAAGGCCACTACAGAAAAGTGATAATATGGCAGATGAACAAGAGATCGCATCTAGCAGCATAGTGGCTGAGAATGTCAAGCACTGGATCACTCCCATCGAGGAGGTGGAATACGAGAGATCGATGTCCGTGGTCAGGCATTCGACCCTGAAGAAATACCTGTTCATTATCGGTGCGGCCGTTGTATGTATCATCGTGGCGGGGCTATCTCTCGGGAACGGGACATACCCGATATCCTTCCAGGATGCCTACATGACATTATGGTACCACATAATAGGTGACATCCAAGACCCTATTGACGACATAGTCGTTATCCGCGACCGTCTGCCCAGCATCCTTGTGGGCATACTCGCGGGAAGCGGTCTGGCAATAGCCGGAGCCGCCATGCAGAGCATATTGAAGAACCCGCTCGCAGAGCCTTACACCACCGGTGTGTCCTCGGGAGCCATATTCGGAGCATCAATATCGATGGTCTTCGGATTCAACCTGTTCGGCGGTGACTATGCGCTCGTCGGGAACGCATTCATCTTCTCTCTCATTCCGGTCTTCTTCATACTAATGATCAGCAGGCTGAAGAACGCATCGCCGACGACGATGATCATGGGCGGAATCGCTATAATGTACATCTTCAATGCGATGACGACCGTGATCAGGCTGTGGTCCGACCCGGACAGCCTTCAGGAGCTGTACAGATGGGAGGTCGGTACCCTTGCATATTCCAGCTGGGACAATCTTTTGCTCATGTTCCCTGCGACCGTCTTTGGAATCGTTGTCATCTGGCTGCTGTCTAAGCAGCTCAATGTCCTCGCCACAGGGGACGAGAATGCACGTACCCTCGGTGTGGACGCAGACCGTCTGCGTATCATAATCCTCGTGGTCGTGGCATTCATGACCGCGGCCATTGTCAGCTACGTCGGACTCATAGGATTCGTCGGACTTGTGGCGCCTCATGTGGTTCGTATGGTTATCGGAGCCGACAACAGGTTCCTGATACCTGCCAGCATATCGTTCGGAGCGGCCATCCTGCTCCTGGCGGACCTTGTCGGAAAGACCATCATAGCACCTGCAACCATACAGGTCGGTGTGGTCATGGCATTCCTGGGAGGGCCCATGTTCATCTGGCTTATAGTCAGGAAGAACACGAAGGTGTGGGGCTGATAAGATGCATGTCGAAGTCAAGAACCTTAATTTCGGATTCGGCGGCCCCAAGAACGTCCTGAACGACATCAATCTGGAGATCGACAAGCCCGGACTGTACTGCATAATCGGTCCCAACGGGGTGGGAAAATCCACACTGGTCCGCTGCCTGAACAAGATATACAAGGTCCCTGCGGGCACCGTGTTCGTGAACGGGACGGATATCAACGACATATCCATCAAGGACAATGCGAAGAACATGTCGTATGTCCCCGTCGGGGGCGACGATACCTTCGCACTGACCGTCATAGACACCATCCTGGTCGGAAGGCACACTCAGCAGAAATGGAAGACCAGCAGGGAGGATATGGAGATCACCTTCAAGGCCCTCAAGCTGATGGGGATAGAGGACCTCGGAATGAAGCGCTACAACGAGCTGTCTGCCGGACAGCACCAGAAGGTGGCCATCGCCAGAGGGCTCGTCCAAGAGACGGAGTTCATCATCCTGGATGAACCCACTGCCAATCTGGATGTCCGTTATCAGGTGTATGTGACCGAACTGCTCAAGGAACTGTCCAAACAGACAGGCCTCACGGTGCTGATGATCAGCCATGATCTGAACATAACCGCACATTACGCCGACGAGGTCATAGTCATGGCTCATCCGGGTGTGATCCTTGCCAAAGGGAAACCCGAGGACGTCATCAGCGAGGATATGATCAAAGAGGTATACGGAGTGGACTGCGAGATGATCCATGACAGCGCAGGAAAACCGCACATCATCTTGGGATCGGCACTGAGGATCGACTGAGGATAAGGCGGGCGCACCCCTGGCAGTCTGCGCCCGCTGCTTATTCTCCTACTATAATTAAGAAGTGCAGACTAAAATACTTCAATATTGACTACAACTTAATACTACAAGACCGATGGAGATGCCCATGTCAGACGAGATAGGAGATCTGTTCGTATTCCATGCAAAGACAAGATCCTACATGATACCTCGTCTCACAGAGGCACTGAAAGGAAGAGAAATCAACTCCTCGGATGTATCCAGTATAATCACCATCCATGACAATCCAGGCTGCAGCATCAAGGACATATGCATCGCTATCGCTGCGGACAAGGGACGCATGACCAATCTGATCCAGCGCCTTATAGAGATCGGGATGGTGGAAAACCTATCCACCAACAAGAAGAACTACAGTCTGTACCTCACCGAAAAAGGTCAAGAGGAGTATGAGTATGCCCACGAAGTGTTGTAGAAACTCAACGAGACCCTCATGATAAACCTGACAGACCGTCAGAAAAAGATGTTTTGTGAGATGATGAGGAGGATCGAGGACATAGCCGATCTGGGCTACAAGTACTGATCCTGGATCCTCCGGAAAGATCAATTGAACTTCGATA
>Ga0310696_10008034_pt1 | contig 12334 bp, 12 predicted proteins | sample AusTroGonzalo_MG_4_FD_203885 | JGI IMG/M metagenome (GOLD analysis project Ga0310696, IMG submission 203885) | Bovine rumen microbial communities from tropical cattle in Woodstock, Queensland, Australia - Gonzalo_02 (v2) (version 2) | ecosystem: Host-associated > Mammals > Digestive system >... | reverse complement strand
CAGCAGGTCGCCCGGTTCCCTGTCCAGCAGCTCATTCAGGGCCTTCAGGCATCTGTCCCCATGCTGCACAGCACTCTCTCCGCTGGGGCAGACATTCTTCAGATAGTCCCCCGTCAGCCACTGCTGATACGCAGGGTCATCCTTCAGTTCCTCATATCCCCGCAGTTCGAAAATACCGAAGTCCATCTCACGCAGGTCGCGTACCGGTTCCGCTGATATTCCCGGATAAAGGATATCCAAGGTCTGTTCGGTGCGCAGCGTACCGGTCGTGAAGACCCGGCAGCCGGCAGCGGACGGATAGATTCCCTGACGCTTCAGGGCAAGCAGTTCCTCGGCCGCGCCAGGAGCCAGCGGAAGGTCCGTTCTTCCATAGTACAGTCTCCGCCGGCTGGCCTCCGTCGCCCCGTGGCGGATCAGATAAACCTTCCTCATTTCAGCACCTGGGGGATGCCGCAGAACAGCCTCGTGACGTGTTCCGCTTCCGCAGCAAGGGCGGTCATCACCCGTCCCGTCTCTTCCCTCCACGCCCGGACGGTATCGTCGACCGGCACCACACCGGAAAAGATCTCCCGGCAGATGATCACGGAATCCTTCCAGTTTTCCCTCTCCCGTTCAAGGATTTCTCCGGCGGAAAGGCCATTGGCCACGCACCAGTATACAAATTCCTCGAAACGGTCCAGGCACGGTGCCGAAAAATCCGGCATGGCATCCGGTGAACACGTGACGATCTGCTCTTCCTTTATGCCGTATTCCCGCACGGCGTATTCTCTTTTTCCCTGATACGCCCCTCCGATAACAAGTTTCATACTATTCCTCCCGACAAAAGAACCAGCGCGCAGATACCGGCGCACTCCCCCAGGGTAATGGCAAATCCGGAGATATCCCCGTTCATGCCTCCCAGCTGACTGCGGCCACGGAACATGGCAAGAGCGGAAACCGCCATGGTCACGACTGCGCACAGTCCCGTCCATCCAAACAGCAGCATGGGAAGGACAGCGGCGGCGACCAGCAGGATCCAGGCACCCGCACGGCAGCCGTTCGAGACCTCCGGCTGCACCTTTTCGTAACTGCTTCCGGGCATGGGGGAAAGGCTCATGACCCCCAGAGCGGATACGCAGCGGGAAGCAGCCGGGAGAAATATCAGGCACCAGACCGGAGTCCTGTCCGACAGGCCGGTCAGGAATGAAAAGCTGAGAAGGATCACGACCGTGAGCGCGATCACGGCAAATGCACCGGTATGGCTGTCCTTCAGGATACGGCGGCGCTCTTCGATATCCCGCCGGGACAGAATCGCATCGCAGCAGTCCATGTACCCGTCCAGATGGATAAAGCCCGTCAGCAGATACGGGATCACCGTGAGCAGCCCCGCCGTCATCAGGCCGGGAAGCGCCGCCATGCACAGGAGAAAGGCCGCCAATGCCCACAGTGCGCCGATCATGGCGCCGATCAGCGGAAGCATCAGTAGCATCAATCCCTTTGCCTTCTCATCCCAGCGCTTCAGCGGGCATGGGATGGCGCAGAACATGCCCCAACTCATGAAGAATCCGGTGATCAGTCGTTTCACAGCTTCAGTTCCCCCTTGTGGACGATCCTGTTTCCCATACACACTTCGATCACGCTGTCGCATTCCAGTGCGACCTTGTCCGCCCTCGCCAGGGCGCGGCGGTAGGTCTCCGTCCATTCGTCATAGCGTTCAGCGTCCGAAAAAATGAAATCGCTGACCAGGATGGCGTTTTTCACGCTTCGGATGAACACCCTCAGATCTGCGGCAACCTTTTCCCCGCAGTCCGGATCGAACCCCTCCGGCGGAAACATCTCATTTCCCAGAAGTGCCGTGACGCTGTCCAGCAGGAACGTGCCCTCCCGGTCCGCTTTTTCCAGGCAGGCAGGCAGATTCCTTCCCTGCTCAATGGTCTGGAAACCCCAGCCTTCCCGGTCCCGGATATGGCGGCGGATCCTGGCTGCGTCCTCTTCGTCATGGGGGATCATGGTCGCAATATAGTACATGGGGCCGCCTTCCGCCAGCGTGCGGCACAATTGCTGCGCCAGCATGGATTTCCCGTTTTTGCAGCCTCCGGAAATGTAATAAGTCATGGCGTCACCGTAAAGCTGTCGCCAGCCCGAATCTCGGTCAGGTAATCATCATTGATCTTGGCTTCCTCGAACGTGGCCATATGATCCAGTACGGCGCAGGCCGCGGATACCACCTCAAAGGCGATGGGACAGCCGCTTCCTTCTCCCAGGCGCATGCCCAGATCCAGATAGGCATCAAGGCCGAGTTCCCGGCTGGCCAGCACATAGCCTTTCTCATAAGATCTGTGGCTGGGAATCAGATAATCCTCTGCCGCCGGGCACAGCCTCACGGCGCACAGTGCCGCCACGATGGATATGAAGCCGTCGACCACCACCGGTATCCGGCAGGCGGCAGCGCCGATAAAGGCTCCGCACATGGCTGCCAGATCGAAACCTCCCACCTTGGCCAGCACTTCGATCGGATCGTTCGGATCCGGCCGGTGGAGAGCAATGGCTCCGTCGATCACTTCTATTTTTCTCGCGTAGGCGCTGTCGGTCAGGCCTCCGCCGCGCCCGGTGACTTCCGCGGCATCAGTCCCCGCGAGAACCGCCAGTACCGCGGATGACGTGGTGGTATTGCCGATGCCCATCTCTCCGATCCCTAGGATATCCACTCCATCGGCCTTTGCCTTTTCCGCTGCCTCGACGCCGATAAGTATCGCCCGAACCGCATTGTCCCTTGTCATGGCGGGCTCCCGGTACAGATTCGCCGTGCCCCTTGCGATGCGCCTGTCTATAACAGCATCGCACCGGTAGGGGATTTTGACGCCGACGTCCCATACCTCAAGATCGACACCGAAATGCTCGCAGAGCGTTCCGCACCCGGTGAGGCCCTTGGTCAGGTTGATTGTCTGTGCCATCGTCACAGACTGGGGGGCGGAGGAAACGCCTTCCTCCCATACGCCGTTGTCAGCGGCAAAGACCAGCACGCGTCTGCTTTTCATTTCATTGTGCAGCGACCCCGTGATGCCGGCAATTCTGATGGAGATCTCCTCCAGTTTCCCGAGGCTTCCCGGGGGCTTGGCCAGTTCCGCCTGGCGCTTTTCCGCCCGTGCCATCGCTTCCCGGTCAGCCGGACACACTTTGGCGATTTCTGCCCGCAGGCGGTCCTCCCGCTCCGTGTTGCCGTTGGTCATCCAGTAAAACACCCTTTCCGATTGTGTGCAAAAACCCCAAAAAGGGAGGCCGCGTACCGCCTCCCTTTTTGGGGTCAAAGATTAAAGATAAAGAGGAATTATCCTACGGTACAGTCGGAACGACATACCGGGGGAATCAGGGAAGGCTCAACCGCGTCTGCGGCACCCGCGCGGTGACAGTTCTCTTCGCCCCGCTGCGGTTTAAGTTCCCATCGGGCAGGGTTGCTCAGGCCCTGCCCGATTCTCATGGGCACTTAAAATATCAGAATCATTCGACACATGTCAAAGTCGAAACAAGATCATACAGTTTCCACCCTGGCACGTGTCGGGGCGAAAAAAAACCGCCTGCCGACCGAAGCCAAAACAGACGCAATGCTAAGTCCGTATTCCAGTTCCGGTGGAAACTCCGATGTATCCTACGTATCTGACTTATTCCGAAAAACGGACTTCACAGTGACCGACTCGCGGGGATTTGCACCCCATTCCGTATGCCAACTTAATGGCCGGATACACCTCAATATTCAACTGTCGGTGTGATTATATCACCGCATCAGAAGCTTGTAAAGTGTTTTTTTAGTTTTTTATCCGTCCAGACCCGCTTTCCGTGCCTGTTCGTGCTGCAGCCTCCGAGGGATAGCATATATCCTGCCATCTTTCCGCAGACGGGCTCCCGTCTGGTGGTAGCTGAAATATACGCCCGCGTCGATGCACTGCCGCTTCAGATCCAGCACCCACTCATAATCGCAGATTCGGGCGTCCGGACCGGATTCGCCGCCTGCCCCCACCGTTTCGATCCCGCACCCGAGCCATCGGGACAGGTCGACCCTCTCCAGCAGGGGTTCACAGGCCACTCCCTTGTGCCGTATGGGGAGCCGGACCAGAAAGGGCATACGGAACTCCGCCATGGCCTGATTCTCGACCGTGACGTTAATCGCTACGTTCTCCCAGCCGCTGCCCCAGTCCGCCGGAAAGCATCCCTCTGCACGGTGGATACGCTTGGTCACCATGAAGAAGAACAGGTCCGAGCGTTCCCGGATGATGCGCCACGCTTCCTCCCTCCACGGATCCGCCTCTTCAAGAAAGAAGTCGGAACTGAAGCAGGTGTACACCGTCTCGCCGGACGGTACCTTATAGGCCCCGGTCCGGTCACGCAGTACCGGCAGGTAGAAGCTTTTCGTTTTATAGACCTGAGAAGCGTCTTTCCCTATGCTTTTATCCCGCCGGTATACGTAGCAGTGAGCGCACCCTGGTGAGATCCTGCGGCAGCCGTGCCACAGATTCCACTGGGCCACAGGTTACGCTTCCGTAGGTGTGTAACCGGCCTCTTCGATTGCCTTTTTGGCGGATGCGGCACAGTGGGAGCAGCCGTCGATGGAAACGGTCTTGTTCTCCAGATCGACCTCATACTTCACGCCGGCGGCGTCCAGTGCCTTGGAGATCCTCGCGGCACAGTGTCCGCATTTCATATCGCCAACTTTAAAAACTGTCATGATCACAGCCTCCTTTATTAACTGCTACCAGTATACACCCCTCCGGCCCCCTTTTCCACTTGTTTTTACTATCCCGTCCTTCCTCGATAATTCAAAAAATGTTCACCCTCCTTTCCTTTTCTGCTGTATAATAGTATTTGTGAAGATAACTGTATGAAATGAGGGACCTCTATGGCAAAAAAGATCCTGATCATCGAGGATGATTCCAATATCGCCGAGCTCATCCGTCTGTACGTGGAAAGGGATGGGTTTGAGGCCACGATCGCCCCGGACGGCGGCAAGGGCATCTCCGCCTTCGAACAGGTCTGTCCCGATCTTGTCCTTCTTGACATCATGCTGCCGGTTATGGACGGATGGAGCGTGCTCCGCGAGATCCGTTCCTCTTCCAAGACGCCCGTCATCATGCTGACGGCCAAAGGCGAGACGCTGGACAAGGTCTCCGGTCTTGAGATGGGCGCCGACGACTACATGACCAAGCCCTTCGAGCCCAAGGAACTGCTGGCCCGCATCCATGCGGTACTGCGCCGTTACGACGGCTCCGCCCCGATGGCCGCCCGACGGCTTTCTTTCGATAAGCTGGAGATCGACATGGACAGTTTCGAACTGACGGTGGACGGCAAGAAGGTGGAGGCTCCCCCCAAAGAGATGGAGCTTCTTTACCATCTGGCTTCCTCTCCAAACCGGGTATATACCCGCAACCAGCTGCTGGACGAGGTCTGGGGCTTCGATTATTTCGGTGACAGCCGCACCGTCGACGTCCACATCAAGCGCCTTCGGGAAAAACTGGAAGGCGTCAGCGACCAGTGGAGTCTGAAGACCGTATGGGGCGTGGGGTATAAATTCGAGCTGAACAACGGATGAAAAGCAGTCTGTTTGTAAAAAACCTGTTCATGACCGTCAGTCTGCTCCTCCTCTGTGTGGTTCTGGTAGGCGGCGTGTCCTCCGTATGGACATACCGCTACATCTCCCGGGCCGAGAGGGAAAAGGTCGCCTCCGCCGCTCAGACAGCCGCCCACACCGTGAGTGCCCTGAGCGGGGAATATGAAGCCGGCAGCATGGAAATGCAGATGAACGTATCCATGCTCGGCCAGGCCAGCGGCTACCGCGTTCTGGTGGCAGACAGTTCAGGAACAGTCACGTCCTGTTCAGACGGCCTCACCTGCATTCACATCGGTATGCCCCTTCCGGAGGAGATGACCTCCGCCGTAGACAGTTCCGGTTCTTTCCGCGGCCCCGCCGCTCTTTCACCGGAGGAGCAGGGGCACCGGTATGTCAATGCCCTTCCCCTGACAGACAGCGCGGGAGATCCCATCGGCTATCTGGCCGTCTCAGCCGACAGTTCCGAACTCACTGAAACGTGGCGGGAATCTGCCGGGCGTCTCGTCATGGTCGCCATCGTTGTCATGATCATCGCCGTTCCTGTCTCCCTGTTCATGACGCTGCGTACCACGAAGCCGATCAAGGAGATGACGGATACCGTGGACCGCTTCGCACGCGGGGACTATGCGGCGCGGGTGGATATCCCCTTCGACGACGAACTCGGCCAGCTGGCAGATTCCTTCAATCTGATGGCGGACACGCTGGAGCGGCAGGAAAAACAGCGCAGCGAGTTCATCGCCAACGTCTCCCATGAGCTCAAAACCCCAATGACCACCATAGCCGGCTTCGCTGACGGGATTCTGGACGGCACCATTCCCCGCGAAAAGGCCGATGAGTATCTGTCCGTCATCTCCAGCGAAACACACCGGCTGAGTCGGCTGGTGCGCAGTATGCTGGACGTCTCTTCCCTGTCGTCAAAAGATCCGGACGTTATCCGCAGCCACTCCTTTGATCTGACGGACGTGATCTGCCAGACCCTGCTGAGTCTGGAGAGCCGGATCCTGGAACGCAAGCTGGATGTGGACGCCGATCTTCCCGAGGAGCCGATTTTTGCTCTGGGTGACCGTGACGCCATCACTCAGGTGGTCTACAATCTTCTGGACAACGCAGCCAAGTTTGCCGATCCCGGAACCGTGATCCGGATCAGCCTGTGGAAGCGGAACGACCGCGCCTATGTTTCTGTGGCTGACCACGGTCCCACTATTCCAGAGGAGGAGCTCCCTCTGATCTTCGACAGGTTCCATAAATCCGACAAATCCCGCAGCATGGACAGAAACGGGGTAGGCCTCGGTCTGTATCTCGTAAAGACGATCCTGGACAACCATCACGAGGATATCGCCGTGACCAGCACGGACGGTCTGACCACTTTCACTTTCACGCTCACGGTGGCATCGCAGAAACAGGTCCAAGGGCGCGGATGATTTCTTTATAATGATTCTGTCTCGGGCGGCGCGGATTGATTTCCTGCGCCGCTTTCCTTTGTTCCGACGGCAGTCCGGCCGTCCCTGCGCCATTGACGCGGAGCGCGAAACAGACTATAATCTGATCGTCAAAGATTAGGAAACCGGCTCCCGGCCGGAGCAGGAGGAACGCTTATGTCCAGAGAGCATTTCACCCCCGATGAACTGACGGTCGTCGCCAGAGAACCCGCCATGTTCGGACCTGAGATTGAGGTGTTCAGCTATCCCATCACCCGGAAGGAGAACCTGAAGCGCCTGTATGAGGGAAAGACCCCCATGTGGCCACCCTTCTCCAGCGGCGAATGGAACCACATCATGGTGGACTGCGATCCGGAGAACGTCGCCCGCAGCCCCGGAAACCCGCCCGCCAGGATTGACGGCTGGGGCGTTGAGTGGCAGTTCGTGGAGATTGCGGGAGGCGCCATGGTCAAGCCCGGCAACCCCAAAGTGCCGGATATCAATGAGTGGGAGAAGTATGTCACCATCCCCGATCCCGACACCTGGGACTGGGCCGGGTGCTATGAGCGCAATAAAGACAAGATCAAACCGGATAAACTCACCTATATCGGTGTGCCCGGCTGCCTGTTTGAACGGCTGATTGCTGTTCTGGACTTCGCCAACGCCGCAGTGGCACTGATCGACGACGACCAGAAGGAGGCCGTCCACCGTTTCTTTCGCGTCGTAACGGACGTGCACAAAAAGTTCTATACCAATGTCAAAAAATGGTTCAATCCGGACATCGTCAATTTCAACGATGACTGGGGCAGCCAGCGGGCAGAATTCTTCTCGGTCGCCACCGCCCGGGAGATGCTGCTGCCCTATATCAAAGAACTGGTGGATCATGTCCACTCGCTGGGCATGTACTGGGATCTGCACTGCTGCGGCTTCGTGGAAGCCTTCGTCCCCCTCTGGTACGAGGTCGGGTACGACAGCTGGGGCGGCCAGCCGCTGAACGACAAGTATAAGCTCAAGAAACTGTACGGCGACCGGATCATCTTCACGGACATTGTACGCTGTCCTCCGGACGCTTCCGAGGAGGAGATGGACGCCGCCGTGGCGGAATTCTTCCGCACCATCGGAGAAGACAACCGGGTGTTCGTCGACATTTTCGGATGCCCGCCTGCCATCCGCGCCAAGGTGTATGAAGCCGGCAGGAAAAACTACGACCGCCTCGTCGCGGAGGGCAGAGCCATACTCTGACCTTACATTCTGCACGCCGATCTCTGGCCTGCCGGATCCCGGCAGGCCATCGTTTCAGGAAAGGAACCGCCATGGACTATCGCCGAGAAGCTCCGGAGATTATCCGCAAGTTTTTGATCTACCACGAGACCATCAAGGGCCACAGCAAAAAGACCGTGGAGGAATACTATCTGGATCTGCGCACGTTTTTCCGGTTTCTTAAACTCAGCCGCGGCCTGGTCCCGCGTTCAACCGAACTGGAGGATATTTCCATAGACGATGTCGATCTGGATATGGTCAGGAGCGTGACTCTGTCGGATATCTATGATTTTCTTGGCTTCCTCAGCCGGGACAGAGCCGTGCACGCCAACAGCAGGACCACCTCCTACGGTCTGAATGCCGCTTCCCGTGCCAGGAAGATCGCCACGATACGCAGTTACTACAAGTATCTGTACGCCAAGGAGAAACTGCTGGATGAAAACCCGGTCAAGGATCTGGACAGTCCGAAGCTCGTCAAGACGCTGCCCCGCTACCTGTCTCTGGAGGAAAGCGTCAGCCTTCTGGAAAATGTGGACGGCAAGAATGCCCTGCGGGACTACTGTATCCTGACGCTGTTCCTCAACTGCGGTCTGCGGATCTCCGAACTGATCGGGCTGAATCTGTCCGACGTCCGGAGCGACAGCCTGCGGGTACTGGGCAAGGGAAACAAGGAGCGGATCGTCTTTCTCAACGACGCCTGCACCGCCGCCATCAACGCCTATCTTCCGGTGCGGGCCGCCTCGGCAGCCAACACCCCCGCTCTGTTCATCTCTTCCCGCCGGGAGCGCATCAGCCGGAGCACCGTCCACAACCTGGTCAAGAAGCATCTTCAGGAAGCCGGCATCGACAGTACCAAGTATTCCGCACACAAACTGCGCCATACTGCGGCCACTCTGATGCTTCAGAACGGGGTGGATGTGCGTACCCTGCAGGAGCTGCTCGGTCACGAGCACCTGAATACCACCCAGATCTACACGCACGTTGAGAACGAGAGTCTTCGGGAAGCCGCACTGCGTTCTCCCCTGGCCGGAATGACGCCGCCCGACAGAAAAAAGGCCCGTGAAATAGCGTCTGAAACGGCGCCCGAAACGGCGGAAACGCCGGAAAAAACCAGTTGACAAGGCCAGTATGAGATGATATATTGTTGGGGCGTCAAGTTTCAGCATATGCGGGTGTAGTTCAATGGTAGAATCCCAGCCTTCCAAGCTGGTCGCGTGGGTTCGATTCCCATCACCCGCTCCATATGCGCCAATAGCTCAGTTGGATAGAGCAACTGCCTTCTAAGCAGTAGGTCAGGGGTTCGAATCCCTTTTGGCGTGCCATATGGTGGGTGTAGCTCAGTTGGTTAGAGCACCGGATTGTGGTTCCGGGTGTCGAGGGTTCGAGTCCCTTTACCCACCCCATTACCTGCAGTCCTTTCTGTGAAAAGGACTGCAGGTATCTATCTAAACTCAGCGCATCCTCCGCATAGGGGTGTAGCCAAGCGGTAAGGCAACGGACTTTGACTCCGTCATTCGTGGGTTCGAGTCCCGCCATCCCTGCCATCTGCCCCAGTAGCTCAGTCGGCAGAGCACCTGCCTTTTAAGCAGGGTGTCCGGGGTTCGAATCCCCGCTGGAGCACCAAAGCGAAGATCCGCCTATTCATTGGCAGGTCTTCGCTTTGCTTTTTCTCAAAACAATCACGAGAAAAAACTCTTGACAAGGGACATATGCCCCATTATAATTACTTTGCGTTTAGCGGAATTGTGTAAAGGTAGCACGCCGGACTCTGACTCCGTCTGTGAGGGTTCGAATCCTTCTTCCGCTGCCAAAGGATCCCGTCGGCATTTGCCGGCGGGATTTTTAATTCTGTTTTCTCTCCGGTTTTCCGGCCTTCTCTTCCCGTTTTTTCGGCAAAAGTGGGGCCGGAAAGCCATAAAGCAGCCGTTTCTGGGTTACAAAAGGTGAAAAGGCTTGACTTAGTTGTAACAATGTGTTACAATCCGGTTACATTTTCCCTTTTGGAGGAACTGTTATGAAGACAATAAAACGGGCGTTGTGTCTCGCGATGGTCCTTCTTCTTATGGCCGCGCTGCCCGTCCTTACCGGCGGTGCCGCCGGCGTGATCGCCGAGGGCGTCGCTGAAGTCAGTGCTTCCGCCCTGAATCTGCGGTCCGGAGCCGGAGCCGACACGGCCATTCTCACTACCATTCCCAGGGGCGCCACCGTAGTGGTTCTGCAGAAACAGAATTCCGCATGGTACCGCGTATACTACAATGGCACCACGGGTTATGTGAGCTCCGACTATCTGAAAAACTTCTCCACTTCCGCCTCTCTGTCGCTGTCGGGAACTGTAAATGAAAGCGACGTGCGTATCCGCAGCAGCGCATCCACCGGCGGGAGCATTCTCGGAACCGCTTCCAAAGGCGCACGTGTCTCTGTGTCCGGAATTGAAAACGGCTGGTACAAAATCAGCGCGGAGGGGCACACCGGGTTCATGCGTTCCGACTATATCACACTCACCGGCAGCGGGAATTCCTCATCTTCCGGCTCGGCCAATTCTTCCGCATCATCCTCCGGTTCTGGCAGTTCCGTTTCCGGCAAAACGGGAACGGTAACGGGCAGTTACGTGAATTTCCGTACCGGGCCTTCCACCTCCTCTTCCGTGATCCGCGTTCTCAGCAGGGGCACGTCCGTAACCGTCCTGGAGGAATCTTCCGGGTGGAGCAAACTGTCCCATAACGGGACCACGGGCTACATGAGCAGCCAGTATGTTTCCACCGCCTCCTCTTCCGGTGGCTCCTCCTCCGGTACTTCCGCAGCATCGGAAACCGCGATGGATGAGACGGGCAAGGTCACGGGGAGTTACGTGAATTACCGTACCGGTCCCTCCACCGGCTACCAGGTGATCGCTACCCTGCCCAGGAATACGGAGATCAAGATCCTCGCCAAAGCCGGCAGCTGGTACAAGATCAGTTACAACGGCTCCACGGGGTACATGAGTTCTGACTACGTAAAGATCGTGGATAAAAATGCCGCTGTGTCCTCTTCCGGCTCCGGAAAGGCCTCCGACTGCGCCGCCGGCAGCGTATCCCTGTATTCCGCCTCCGACCTGAAGCGGATGGGAACCTTCCGGTGGAACGGTTACCGCTGGACATGGTATTCCGAAAAGGTGCTGCCCGGCGGAGGGCTGAAAATCCCCGGCCGTCACGTGGATGAGAACGGCTACGTGTGCGACGAAAACGGCTATATCGTTATTGCGTCTCACACGCTTTCCAAGGGCACCGTCGTCGCGACGCCTCTAGGCAAGGACGGCAAGGTCTACGACTACTGCGCGACCGCCGGTACGCTGGACGTTTACGTCAGCTGGTAAATCCGCCAATCGTTTCTGAATCACACAGCCCGGCATCTGCGTATTCTCGTTGCAGATGCCGGGCTGATTTGTGTTATAATGCATTATAGTGTATACTGATAATATACTTAATGAGCCTCGGAAGGGAGAACAGACAATGAAAAAAACAAGCTGGGGTCACTGGGCGGATCCTCCGAAAGCGCATGCAGCGGAGGAATACAGCGAGATCCTTGAGACCGAGGTCCTTGTCATCGGGGCCGGCATTGCCGGCATGAGCTGCGCCTACCGCGCTGCACAGACAGGCGCCAGAGTCACCGTGATGGAAAAACTGGCCAGATACACCGCCCGCGGATTCAACGTCGGCGTGGTAAACTCCTCCCTGCTTGCAAAGTTCGGAATCCACAATGATCCGGACGCGTTCGTACGGGAATGGATCAAGCGCTGCGGCAACCGCTGCGACGAGCGTCTGGTCCGTCTTTTCGCCTTCCGCAGCCCGGAAGCGATGGAATGGCTCCTGGAACTGGTAACCCGTCCTGAGTATAATGTCCGCACCGCCATCTCCGGCAGCCGCTATATGGGTGAAACCTATCAGGAGATCTACGGCGCTCATCTTTTTCTGGATGGTCCTTCCGCCCGTCAGGGACGTCCGACCGGAGTTCCTGAGGTGCTCGAGTGCATGTATCAGGAAATGCAGAAGCTGGGCGTCCGTTTCCTGTTCAATACGCCCATGGAGCAGCTGATTAAGGA
>Ga0310696_10008033_pt1 | contig 12334 bp, 10 predicted proteins | sample AusTroGonzalo_MG_4_FD_203885 | JGI IMG/M metagenome (GOLD analysis project Ga0310696, IMG submission 203885) | Bovine rumen microbial communities from tropical cattle in Woodstock, Queensland, Australia - Gonzalo_02 (v2) (version 2) | ecosystem: Host-associated > Mammals > Digestive system >... | reverse complement strand
CGCATCCATCTCCGATGTCATCATCGAAGCTTGCGATTCCGTGTCGATGTTCTCGCCGGAACAGGTCATCGTCGTACGCAAAGCCGAGGCCATGAAAACCGACGATTGCAAGGCAATCGCCAAATGGATTCCCCATGCGGCAAGCGGCAAAGTGCTCTTTGACTTCGAGACGCTCCTCGCCTCCAGCGAACTTTACAAGGCGCTTTCGAAGGTCTGCAAAGTCGAAAAGTACGACGTGCCGAAGCAATACGAAATGGCCGACTGGATTTCCGCCGTCGTCCCGACGCACTTTAACAAGGCAATCGAGCCTGCGGCATCGCAGTACCTCGCCGAAGCGCTCGGCAACGACACCAAGCTCGTGAGCGAAGAAGTCGAAAAAATCCTCCTCTACGCTCCGGACTGCAAAAAAATTACGCTCGACCTCGTGAAAACGATGGTCGTCTCCCAGCGCGACATCCCGACTTACGAAATCGAAGGTTTCTTCGGGATGCAAGACGCCAAAGCCTACGTCCAGAAGCTGAACGAACTTTTGAACAGCGGTGTCGATGCCATCCGCATTTCCAACACGCTATACAGCTACGCGCTCTCGCTCTTGAACTACGCCTCGCTTACCGCAAAGGGCGTTTCACCCGAAGAAGCTGCCAAGAAAATTGGCAAGAACTACTACATGTTCGTCAAGAAAGGTCAAGCCGCAGAATGCTGCCGCCGCTGGCGTAAGCCGCTCCTGATCCGCGTGCTGCGCCGCCTCGCCGACCTCAACTACGAAATGAAAAGCGGCAAGTGCCCCACCCGCATGAGCCAGGAACTCGCGCTCGCCGCCCTCGTCGTGCGGTAAGCCCAACCATAGTCCAGTAAGTTCAATCGTCGTGCGGAAAATCCGCGCTGTCATGCACGTTCACACAGAATTTTTGCGTTTTTTTACGATTTTATGCTACCAAACACGAATTTTTATTCCATTTGGTATCACACCCTACCCGAAAGCCCTACATTTCCTCCCCAAAATGTTTAATTTATTCATAAAAAATGATACCAAAACACCAATTTTTTGATTTTTGGTATCACTTTTTCGCAAAAAACAACCTTTGCGCGGCCAAAATCTGCGAGTTTTCGCCAAAAGACGTTCAACTATCAAAAAAAAAGCCCTGGCCAAGCCAGGGTTTTCACATTCTCAAAAGCAAATGCCGGACGTTGAGTCCGGCAAAGAATTTACTGATTCCAACTGTCGTCGTGCGTGTTTTCCGGGACCGGAGCTTCAGGGGTCTCGCCCGGTGCTGCAGCTGGAGCTTCTTCGACCGGCTTGAGTTCCGGGGCGGCGACACTAGAAGTTTCTTCGGACTTCTCGGATATAGGAATGTTGCCGATGTAATTGCGGATAATTCTCGGCGTCACGAAAATCACGAGATCCTTCTTCGTGATGGACTTACGCGTGTATTTGAAGAGGTTTCCGAGAAGCGGAATGTCCTTGAGGAACGGAATGCCGCTTTCGCTTTCCGTGTTCTCGTTACGGGTAAGGCCGCCAATCACAACCGTTTCGCCGTCAGCCACGACGACCTTGGTCTTTGCTTCCTGAGTCGAAATCACGATTTCGCCCTTTTCGTCATAGCCGTAGGAGTTGTTCTGCGGATAAAGGTCAAGCAAGATGCGGTTGTCGCCCGTGACATGCGGAGTCACAGTGAGCTTGATACCGGTTTCCACCATCTTGGTCGAAGATTCACCGCTGTCGTCAATCACGCGGATTGAGACCTGGTCACCCATGAACACGCGAGCTTCGGTGTTGTCGAGCGTGGAAACCTGCGGAGAGGCGAGCACTTCGGTCGAAGCGTCACCCATCAAGTTCGAAATTGCAATCTGCAAGTTGTTGTCGAGGAGGCTTGCCGTAATGGCTGTACTTGCGTTGCCCACCGCCGGAGAAGTTCCCTTTCCGTTCGGGAAGGAGCGGATAGCGCCGCTGATTCTGCTAGAGCCCGCCGTAGCCCCAGTCCCGGCAGATGCCATTCCCGGAGTCAGCGTGGCGGTACCCACCGCAGCCGTCCAATCGACGCCGAGTTCGCGGGCAAGTTCGCTGTTCACGACCACGAGTTTTGCAGTAATCATGATTTGGAGCGTTTCTACGTCAAGTTCGGTAAGGGCGTTCCCCATCTGCTCGATTCTGCTTTCCGTATCATACACGATAATGGAGTTCGTACGTTCTACGACAGAAATCTTGCCGCGGTTCGACTTCATGTTTTCGAGCACCTTGACAAGTTCATCGGCCTTGGCGTGATGCACCTGGAAGTTCTTACGGACAAGCGGAGCCGTCTGTTCCGCCATATTCTCTTCGTCTGCAATTTTCTTCTGCTTGGCCTGGTAAGTACTCAAGCGCTGGATGGCAATGTACTTGTCCTGAATCACCCACGTGAGGTCATTCATGTTACAAATAATGTCCAGCGTTTCTTGCCAGGTCTTCTTTGTAACATGCAAGCTAATCTTACCCTTGACATCGGGAGCAATCAATATATCCACGCCGGCAATCACCGACACGGAGCGGAAGATGGCCTCGTAATCCATGTTGACGAAGTTAAAGTCATACAACTTCTTATTCGGGGCAACAGAACCCTCGGCAGGAGCCGCCCACACGGTAGCAAGGCTTGCCACCATAATAAGAACCGTCAGAATTTTAGTCAGCTTTTTCACTTTTGACCCCCAAATTTATCGGGAAGACCCATAGAGTAGCGACGGCTCACCCCGAATTCTTGAATCAAGAAGAGCACATCAGTTTGTGTGATTTTAAGAACTTTTCCGTTCATGATCTTATCGCCTTCCTTGACGGTGTAAGACACGCCCGGATTTTTGGTTTCAACGAGGATGGCCACCGGCTCCTCGGCTTCCCAAATGATACCCACCAATTCAACCTGGTCGATGTTGATACCTTCTTCGACCAAGCCCTTGATTTCAACAAACGGGTCACGACGACCGAAAGAACTGTAGGTCACGCGGTCTTCGTAAAGTTCGTCAAGCGCGCTTCCGATAGGCTTCATGCCCTGCGTCAGCTTTTCGCCGCGTTCCTGATCGACTTTCTTGAGGCGTTCCATCTGCACAGCAGAAAGTTCATCGGAGAAACTGACGGCACGCCTGTTGACATAGCCAATCTTGTTACCCACCTGCACTTTGCGGTAGAGTCCGTTCAAGTCCATGTTCACGAGACGATCGCCAAAAACAACACGTTGCATGACCTGAGCTTTTTCGCTCGGAGCCGCATAGAATTCCGTTTCGTCCGCAACGACGATGAGTTCGCGCACGACGGGGCGCAAGTGGAACGTCTGTGCGCTGGAAACAAGCTTTTTGCTGTCCTTCTCGTAACTCTTGACAAAGTCAGAGAACTCGGGAGCCCGTTCCGGGGACTTCATCCAGTCGCGCACATAGATTCCGTTCGGGCGTGCGCTCCAGAAGATAAACCCGTCGCGGCGGATTGCATTTTCGGCAGTCTGCAAGATGAGGGCGCCTTCCTGCACCAAAATGACAGGCTTCGCTCCCACAGCAAGCTGGATATTGAGACCGTTGACGTCCCAGGACACGGACTTCACGAGCGAGCCAGCGCTCACCTTGAATACCGGGGACTTCTGGGGGCCAGGCATGGAAACGGTAATCACGTAGGCACCGCTCACGCTGGAAACTTTATCTATACTCAAACGCGTATCGGCCACCAGGCGGAACTGTTCCATGCCGGAACCGATGAGCACAGTCATTTCCTTCAGGCCGGGCAAAAGGGCCGACGCCGCAGGAGCATTCGAGAAATTATTCTGCTTGAAAGCCTTGCGCTCGGCAGCGAGACGCTTGGCCTCTTCGCGGGCGGCTTTTTCGGCGGCCTTGCGATCCAGGGCGGCTTGTTTTTCAGCAGCCTTGCGGTCTAACAAGGCCTGCTTTTCGGCAGCCTTGCGTTCGGCGGCGAGGCGTTTTTCCTCTTCGCGAAGAGCCTTCTCGGCAGCAGCCTTCTTGTTTGCAAACAACTTAGAAAGCACCCAGGACTTGCCATTCTTTGTCCCGAATTTCAGGAGGAAGTTCGACTTATCGAGCGCTATGGCGTTCTTGTCAGTCGTAATGGACGGGCCCACCTGCATTTCAATCTTCAAGAAATTCATGCCACGGTACGGTTCCTTGAAAACCCTCATGGAACGTACCAGCGAAGCGGACTGATCGACATCGAAATTTCCGACGCCAAGGGCAAAATCCGATTCGGAGAAACCGACCGTCAATTTTTTCGAGGCGTCATCGTATTTTTGGAAGAACGTCGGCAAATTCTTGTCGGAAGCAAACTGGAAAACCATCTGGCAATCCTTGGCGCCACAATCAAGACGGACATCCTTAATCAGCGCGGCCTGCAAAGCCACGGCACTAGATAACAGCATAAGAAGGAACTTGCATTTCATTATTTGCCAACCTTCTTGGATGTATAAGTGGTCAAGTTGAAGTTCACCGACATGGTAATCGGCGTCCAACCGTGAGTTTCAGCCTTCTGCACTTCGGCAGCGATGCCCGAGTAGCGCGAAAGCTTCAAGTTCGTAATGGCCGTCGGGTAGTTGAAGTTCGCAATTTCCGCGAACAAGTAACCGAGCATGTGGTATCCCGAATTGACCGCAATGGAATAACGATTCTCGATATAGTGTTCCCTTTCGGAACGACCTTCCGGATTGAACTTCTGGATTTGCACACCAGAACTGCGGAGCACGGAATAGAGGTCCTGCAAGCGCATCGGCACCTTTTCTTCTTCCGGGAACATTTCCTTCAGCTTCTGGAAATCCTTTTCGGCCTGGGCAAGCTGCATTTCGAGTTCCGCAACGCGGTGTCTCTTGGACTCAATCTTCTTGAGTTCGTTCTGCGCAGATGTCAACTGGGTCTGCAAATTCTGTTCCTCGGCAACAAACGGATCCCACACGTACGTATAGACGCAATAAGCGAGCAACAGGATAATGAATGTCATGACAATCGCATAGACATTCTTCTTGTCTTTCAAATCGACATTGAGGTTACCCATGATCAACCCTCCTCTCCAAAGTCACGCTTGAGCACGACCTTGAGTGTAAAGCTGTAAGCCTCGTCGCCATCGACCTTCATCGTAGATATTGTAACCAACGAGACCTTATCGACGCTAACCTGTTTTTCGAGCTTGACCATGTATTCCGCCACTTCGGAAAAGTCAAATGTGGTCCCCTTCATTTCGAGGTTGAACTCGCTCACCTGCCCAACACTCGTAAGCCACATGTTCGGCGGAAGTACAGAAGAAATATTTTCGAACAGCACCACCCAGCGTTTTTTGTTAATTTGGATGGACTTGAGCGCATTGATCTTCGTATTGATAACGGCCTGATTTTTCTCAAGTTCACTTATCTTCACAAGCAACGGGCGTTCACGATCGACAGCTGCACGCACGGACTGGAGTTCCGCTTCCAAACTGGAAATGGTTTCCACGGTGTATGCATAAACAAACACAGCACAGAACACAGCGACAATAAATATGACCGTCGGCCAGACAATGCGTCGGTCGGTCACCCATGTCAAATCCGTTTGCTTTTTGCGATGTTCGCCAGGCAAAAGGTTGATGGTAATCGCGAGCGCCTTCTTGGAGCTTTTACTATTCTTCGTAGCCATTAGAACTTCCTCATTGCAAGTCCCAAAGCCGGGGCGTAAATGTTAGACAAGGCAATAGATATGCCATCCTTACCGACAACGCTGGAATCGCATTCCACGGAGCGGAAGGGATTCACCGTATCCGTCTCGATTCCGGTCTTTTCGGCAATGTAGTCCAAAAGTCCAGGAACCGCGGCACCGCCACCGCCGATCAAAATTCTTTCGAGCGGGCGAGCGTCTTCGGCAGAAGAGAAATAGCGGATACCGAACGTTATCTGCGACATCAGTTCTTCAAAGGCAACCTGCATGGCATCTTCGAGAACGGAAATAGCAACCCCCTCGATGACCTTCAAGTCGTTCTTTTCGAACATTTCATGGCATTTTTCAGCAGGCACGTCAAGGCTGGACGTAAGTTTGTTTATAATAACGTTCAGCGAACCGCCATTCATGGAACGCACCGAATGGAACGTACCATCCTGAATAAAGCCTACGCTCATCTTGTTGTCGCCAATATTGAATATGGCGGTCGTCTTTTTGCGGTCTTCTTCCGAAGCGGTCATGACAAACGAATTCAGCAAGCCGAAAATATCGACATCCAGCGCCGAAAGTCGTACGCCCTTGCGCGTAAAGAACTGCGCCCAGGATTCGAGCATAGCGCTTTTCGCAGCGACCACATTTACCTTGACTTCATCGCCTTCATGAGAGACAACTTCATAGTCGAGGACGTTGTCCTGGTCATCGAACGGCGGACGGGACTGAGCAGTCTGAACGATAATGGCATCTTCGTTGCCATTCTTCGGGACCTTGATCGAAAGGCGATCGACTAGCACGCCCCCCTCTCCGGCACCGCAGTTCACTGAAGCCACAACATCCACATTTTCGTCAATCGGATGCCGAAGCATTAACTTGGAGAAAGCCTCGCCAAGCATGTCGAAGCCGTCCTTCTCTTTTTTCGCACCTTTTTCGAGAGCCATATCATCGGATTCACGCCTCTGAATGAGACCATTGATGATGGAGCCCGCAGGCACGGGTTCCAAATCAACTTCGCGTACAATCCTTTTTCCGTTCGCGTCATGATAGACCTTTACATACTTAATGCTGTAATGGCCCACATCAATGCCAACAGTTTCACGCTCTCCGCGAATTCTAGCAATTAAACCTAAAGCCAAAATTATACTCCGATAGGAAACAATACTATGTAAATTCTACTTTTATAAACATCGAATGTCAAGCGAAAAAAATCACCAAATCATCGAAATTTAAGCCGTAGGGGCTTTTTCGGGCATTTTTTTTACCTTTGAGGGCTTGTTTTTGTGATTTACCTCAAATATATATTGCAATACGCGCTCCTGAGTCCACGCATATGCCCCCGTAAAAACGGCAGAAATTGAATAATATTGTGGAAATTTTGGGTTACGGTGCCCTAAATTGTTCAGGACCTTCACATCCACATTCTGTACACCAAACGTCGGAAGCTCAAAAGTGATGGAAAACTGCTGGTCCGACTTGCAGTCTTCCGGGAGTCCAAGCAAAATACCACCAGCCGAAAGGTCATAAAGCATGCCCGAACACGTCTTTCCGTCCATGAACCGGGCCTCCACAGGGAAATCGACAAGAGCACGAACCCACTTACGCAGCTGTTCCTTGTCCAATTTTTCGCTATGGTTGAAAATAATCTTTTCGGAAGTTGCCGAAAGTACCGGGAGCCTCACCGAATAGACGGCGTCGTTCATGCGGGTCCAGCGGACAAGCACGCGCATTCCCACCAAAGTCTTTACCATCAGGCCAGAAGCATCAATGGAAACGCTCCAGGATTTTTCGGAACGATCGACAATGACGGAACGCTTCAGGACCCCATGGTCCTCGAACACCAAATCAACACGGTCGCCCACGTTGAACTGCCTTGTCGAGCAAACCATCGTCAGCGGGTTGGAGCCCGTGAAGTCCATCTTGCGTCTGAGGGACGCTACCGCCTCGAGCGTTTCGTCACGGACGGAAAGCACATTACGAATACGGTAAAACTCATCGACAGCCGCTTCAAAAAGTCCAGAAGAATTCAGCACGGCATCCTTGTTCTCGAACTTGGACGTTCGTACCAATTTTTCCAAAGTGCGCACTTCCTTGGGCGTAAACTCGAACGCCTTGATTTTTTCGTTAAAGGCATCTGTACCAAACATCACTTCGTTTTCGCGACGGTAGTACATCAGCTGAATTTCAATCAGCACAAGAGCCAGCAACGGAAGAACCGGAAGTATATAATACTGGAACAATTTCCAGACTTCATGAAGCACGCTAAACATCGGCACTTACCTGACTAGAGAGCCGTCCAGACACCGTTGATGTAAGTGGCAAGAATGGACGACGGCAGTTCCTTCCCCATAAGCGGAGAATTGCAGACATGACCGGCAAAATCGCTCTCGACGACCACGTGCGGTCTATCCGGAGCAAATACGACAACGTTGTCATGAGCAGAGTCTGCACCCGCAAGGTGAGCCGGAGCGGTCGAGAGAAGTTCGATGGCACGAGCCTCGCCCACACGATCCACAAGTTTATTCCAAATTGCAGGAAGTGCGACTTCCAGAGAAAGTGCGCCCGGCACAGAATCCTCGAAATTCACGACCGTATCCTGACGGAGCACCGGCGTATGGCTTACGCTGATGGCGTTCACCGTTCCGTCCTCGACGCCCTGCCACAGGGCCTCGCGGTCCGCCGCCGAACGGATCGGCGGAAGAATATGGTAAGCAGAATCTAACGTTTCGAGGCAGGAATCGTCCAACAGCAAATGGTAGAGTCCTACGTCGCACGTGACGTCGATTCCCGCCTTGCGCGCACGACAAACAAGATCCAGCGTTTCGCCGCATGTCACTTGTTTGAGATGCACTGGCACCTGCAAGAATCTCGCCGTTTCAAGAATCGTATAAGCGGCAATCGTTTCCGCAATACGCGGAATGCCCTTCATACCGAGCATGTCGGAATAAGCGCCTTCGTGAACGCAGCCGCTATGGCGGAGCGTCCTGTCCATCGGCTGGAAGAAGAAGCGTTTGCCCGTCATCTTGCCATACTCCATCGCCAAGCGAAGGAACCTGGAATGCGGAATCGCGGCGTTACCGTCGCCAAAACCAGCAACACCCGCCTCAGCCAGTTCGACCATTTCAGCCAAACTATCCGTCCCGAAACCCTTGCTATAAGCACCGAGGAACTTTATTTCAAATGCACGTTCGCCGAAGGCTTCCGTCTTGAAACGGTTCACCATGGCAGTAAACTTGTCTGCATCGTCAATCGGATTGGCAGAACTTTCGTAAAAGCCGCCGTAAAAGCCCCCCTTGCGCATAGCTTCAAAGCCATCCGCGCAAGTATAGACATCATCGCGGAGCGGTTCCATAAAGTCAAGGCCAAGGCCGAAGAGTGCAGGCATCACAAGAGCGCCATTGCAGTCAAATTCAACCGTTTCTGCGCCATCGCATGCATTGAGGCGAGCTTCACGCTCTAGTTCAAAAGACTTGCCGTTCCAGCGCTTTGCATTTTTCAGAACGACATTCACAAGACGACCCTTACAAGGTTTACGCATTTTCATTGTTGCGACCTCCAGCCAAAAGGAAGAGAACGGCCATACGAACGGCAACACCATTGGTCACCTGATCAAGAATAACAGAATGTTCACCGTCGGCGATGTCGGAATCGAGTTCCACGCCGCGATTGATTGGACCCGGATGCATGATGATGACCTTGTCCTTAGCGCAGTCCAAAAGTTCCTGCGTAATGCCGAACGTGTTGCGGTATTCGCGCATGCTCGGAAGGAGTGCGTCGTCCATGCGTTCTTTCTGCAAACGAAGAGCGATAATGGCATCGGCGTTCGCGACAGCCTTCTTCACATCCGGCTCCCACGTCACGTGGTTCATGAGGTCCGTGTTGCGCGGGACAAGCGTCGATGGTCCGCAAAGCGTCACATGGGCACCCATAGTCGTCATGCCCCAGAGATTACTGCGGGCCACGCGGCTGTGGCGGATATCGCCAATGATTGTAACATTTTTGCCTTCGAGCGTTCCGAGTTTTTCTTCGACCGTCAGCATGTCGAGGAGCGCCTGGGTCGGATGCTCGTGGGCGCCGTCGCCCGCGTTCACGATAATCGCATTGCTGTTGTCCGCAAGGAACTTCGGTACGCCGGTCCCCTTATGACGGACGACCACGATGTCAATCTTCATCGCCTCGATGTTCCTGAGCGTATCGACGAGCGTTTCGCCCTTCTTGACGCTCGAATTCGAACTTGCAAAGTTCACCGTGTCGGCGGAGAGTCGCTTTTCGGCGAGTTCAAAGCTAGTGCGCGTGCGCGTGCTGTTTTCGAAGAACAAGTTCACGACAGTCATGCCACGGAGGCTCGGCACCTTCTTGACCGGACGTTCGAGAATTTCGCGGAACTGTTTCGCATGGTCCAAAATCAGGCGAATATCATGCTTGGACACTCCACGGAGTCCAAACAAGTGTTTAATTTCCAAAGCGCTCACTTTACGCCTCCACTTCTACGAGATAAACGGAATTTTCTTTGTCAATCGGGTCGATCAGCACACGGACTTCCTGATTCTTGGCCGTTTCGACCGTCAGCCCGACACAATCCGGGGCAATCGGAAGTTCGCGGTGCCCGCGATCGACAAGAACGCAAAGGCGGATGGCCGCCGGACGGCCAAGATCCAAGATGGCCCGCATGGCGGCAAGCGAGGATCGGCCCGTATAGAGCACGTCATCTACGAGAATTACGGTTTTACCTTCCACCGAAGCAGGCATTTCGGTAAAACGCATCTCGGTCGCCACCTTTTTGCGGTAGTGGAAATCGTCACGGTAGTACGTGGCATCGAGACTTCCCATTTCGATGGGCTTGCCAAATTTCTGGGTCAGGCGCTCGGTGAGCTTTTTAGCGAGCGGAATGCCGCGGCTAGCCATGCCAAGCACGATCATATTGTCAGCGGACGGGTGCATCTTCGCAATCTTCGCCGCCATTTCATCCAGCGCAAATTCCATCGTCTGCGCCGTTAAAAGTTCGCTTACTTTTTTGCAGTTATCGTTCATATAGGTATCAGGTCGGTCGCTTCGCTCCCTCTGAGGTATGAGGTCACTCGCGCCGCTCGTTTTGAGGTATTTTTTTAGTAGAAGTTAGATTATTTTAGGGGCTTTTTTCTTTTGGAACTCATAAAATACACCTTTTTTTTATATATATAAGCAAAACATTAATGCTATGTTCTAAAGCCGCAAGAACTATTTTTTGCCCAGAGCCCAGAGCGTAGCGACCCCATACCTCACATCTACAGGAGTCCCCAAATGGCTTTTAATCAGCTCGACAAACCGCAGGCAGGCGAAACCATCACCATCATGAAAACGAACCACGGCACAATGAAACTCCGTCTTTTCGAAGAACTCGTCGGTGAATGCGCCACGAACTTCATCGATCTTGCCAAGCAAGGCAAATACGACGGCGCCCCGTTCCACCGCATCATCAAGGACTTCATGATCCAAGGCGGAGACTTCACCCGCAGAAACGGCACCGGCGGTCACGCAGCACAGGGACCGGGTTCCACCATCGGCGACAAGTACGACAGCCGCCTCACCCACGTCCGCGGCGCCCTCAGCTGGGCAAAGACCGCCATGCCGCACAGCATCGGCAGCCAGTTCTTCATCGTCCACGGCAACAACGTGCATTTCTTGGACCACGACCAGTGCGGCCCGGGCCCGGCTGACGGCTACTCCGTTTTCGGACAACTCTACGAAGGTTTCGAAGTGCTCGACGAAATCGCAGGCGTCGATACCGACCGCATGGACCGTCCTTACGATGACGTGATTATCGAAAGCGTCACGATTGAGAAGGCTTAATTAGTCAATAGGTATTAGGTGTTAGGTTATAGGATAATAATCGCGGCATAGCCGCACATTATAGACGCGCGAAGCGCGTGATACTTTTCCTAACCCCTAACTCCTGTAACCTGATACCTAGAAAAAAATTCATTTTTTTCGACATACACCCTTGACACATGCATCAACTCATTCTATATTTGTGCGCGTCCTTGGGGTTATAGCTCAGTTGGTAGAGCGCCTGCATGGCATGCAGGAGGTCAGGAGTTCGACTCTCCTTAGCTCCACTAAAAAGACTCGCTTGAAGCGAGTCTTTTTTTATTTCCCTGGTTAACGCACGACTCGCAAGCCTCAACGCGGCATATAATACACTTGCACGATTTCATTCTCGATGACATGCGAAAACACCAAGGGCTTCTAACTTTTTCAGGGAAGCATTCGCAAAAAAAATGCATTTTTTCCAAAATAGTTATATGACTATAAAATAATAATTTTGTATTTTATTTAGCGTTATGGACAGGCTCAAAAAATTTTCTTCATTTATAATTATTGCCGGGAGCGTTTTTTGCTATGCCGGCACAGGCACGGACACCGTCTGCGATGCGTCCCAAATGGACGCATTCGCCTATGAAGACTGCATCGCAGCACAAAGAGGCGCGACAGTCAACAATACAGACTTCTCCGAAAGGACCGCACCGCCAGCCGAGCTAGTTTCCGAATCATATGTGGAACCGTTTTCGTACGATCCATTCCAGCGTGACGCCTACTTGACATCTTCGTTTGGAGAGAACCGAGGCACTCGCTACCACGCCGGCATCGACTACTCCACGCAAATGGAAGAAGGCTGGCCCATATTCGCTCCCGAAAACGGATACGTCAAAGAAATCCAGGT
>Ga0310696_10008030_pt1 | contig 12335 bp, 7 predicted proteins | sample AusTroGonzalo_MG_4_FD_203885 | JGI IMG/M metagenome (GOLD analysis project Ga0310696, IMG submission 203885) | Bovine rumen microbial communities from tropical cattle in Woodstock, Queensland, Australia - Gonzalo_02 (v2) (version 2) | ecosystem: Host-associated > Mammals > Digestive system >... | reverse complement strand
TTCACCAAACTTCAGGACGATTCTCAGGTGCCACATACATGGCATCCCCAGGTTGAATGTCGAATGTCTTGTAGAACTCATCGGTCAAAGACAGCAAACGGTTGATCCTGCAGCGTCCGGCAGTATGTTCGTTGTTCTTCATGTAGCGGTCATAGCCGTTTCTGGTAACTGAAACCGCATTAAAATCTGCCAGACAGGCAAAGAAAGTCCTGTAGTCGAAGTCGGGTATCCCGGAAGCGATTCCCATGATGCACTTCAAGGCGGTCAGATCGGCAACACTTTCATCGACTATCTGGTTCCCGTAGGTGTAGCACTCTCCCGGAATGACCTCATAGCCGCACATGAATTCTCCCAAATGCTTGCATCGGGCATCGAACAGGTCGCGTTCCTCCTTCGTCCACACGTCTTCTATTTTGCCGTCTTTGTTGTATTTTGAACCATTGTAGTCAAAGGCATGTGATATCTCATGTGCAATTGTGAAACCCAGATATCCCAGGAGCTCCTCGTATGAAGAGTTCTGTCCGGCATGGGAACCGATGATGGCGTTCAGGTTGATGAAGAATGTGTTCATGTTTCTCTTGTAATAGTAAGTCAGACTCCAGTTGCTGCGTATTGACCAAGAATAATCCAGATCATTGCCTGTGAAGTGTTCAGACAACCATTGACGGCGGGCTTTCAGATACCTGATGGTGTTCTCATATAAAGTACCGCCATCCTGTGCGGACACATACTGTACATGGAGCAGTCCTGACATATCCTGAGGAATCAGAAGCTCCCACTTCATAGCATCCAGTTTTTCAATTACTGTCGATCTGGTTTCTTCGCTGAGCCATGTTGTGTTTTCCATCATGTCCCGGTAATAGACAATGATGTTTCTACACAGTTCATCGAGAAACTCCAGCATCACATGGTATTCTTCTGTCTTGGAGTAGTAAATGTAGGTGTCGGGCTGGACCAGAGACAACACCACTTGTGAAAGTTCTTTATCCGAATAATAAAGAGACGGGTACGCTGCATAATAAGGATCCCAGTATCCATGCACTGCATCTCTTATATGTGGCGGAACAATATGGTTCAGCACACGAATCAATTTTCTGATAAGATATACCTTGACCCCGGGAAGGTTCTCCGGTTCAGACATAAGCGTAAGGGCAATGGCTACCTCGGCATAGTTGTCCAGATAGATCTTTTCGTGCCATTCGAGTCCGGCGTGTTCAAGGTATGTTTTCAGAGGGAAGCAGGCAAAGGTTTCGTCATCATCAACGGGAACAATCCATTCCGGTTTTTCGGAAAGAGGGGAGGCATCATACATTATCTGACCGGTATGCCGGAAGTCTTCAAGATAGTTGCGGATGGCAGGTTCCATTTCGTCTTTCTCAAATCCGAGATATGACATCAGACGCAGCGTCTGTTCCAAGAAGGCCTCATAAATATAACTGCCCGGCAGAAAATCCTCAGGAGTAAGGTCTCCAGAGAAAAACTCGTATCCGATATCCCTGACAATATGTCCGTCGGGTTCGGTTCGATATCCAAGATTATCCCAATCGCACCAGTCGTTTTTTGTCAGCAGCAATTCAATGTCTGTTTCCCTGCTGATATCAGCGCAGATTTCCGTCAATTCGTTGAAATCCGCGGCATTCCAGATGGCATCGACCATAGGCTGGATGAACTTCATGCTGTTTTCGCGGCCATCCTGATCCATGTACGTGGAAAGATAGGCTGCGATGTTGGCTTTTTCAGGTGTGTCCGGATTATTAAGACAATCGTTCAACATATCGATTATCCACTCCAGATGGGATTCTTCATCCGTTGTGTTGGACGTGAACAGGAAAAGTTCGTAAGGCACATTGAAGAAGCCGGGGTCATTGAGCAATTCCGCCGTTGTCCATGAGTAATAGTCATCCTTGGGACTGGATTGCAGATAGGCATGTATCCTGTCGACAAGAAGGTAGAGCTCGTGCTCTGTCATGAGCTCATCCGGTCCGAATACCGTGTTGTCCTCAGGAATGTACAGACCTGCGTTTGTCAGGTTCCCGACAGCTTCTTTCCCCTGTTCCGGGACATCGGTGAAGGCACAGTCACGGTACTTCACCAGGTATCTGATTCCTTCCTGCACATCCGGAAGCGGTCCGAATGCACGAAGCAGCATCTCGCACCCGTCCATACGTGTAAGAGGTGCATACGGAGAAAGCCCTCCGAGTATTTCCTCTACAGTCGGCACCGGGTCCCGGTAGGCGTCTGCATTCGTTCGCAGCATCTCTGCGGCTTCACCGCATTTGTAGGTCTCCGCTATTCCCGCGGCGCTGAGACAAAAAGGAATCGACAAAAACAAAAAGACCAGAACCAGGCGCAGTGCTTTTCCTGTATTGGACATGGGCATTCCTCCCCGCAACAAATAGATTATACTTCATCATCTTCCTTATCTGAAACAGGAACGCTATCCGGCCATCACCACACATAAGGTCTGTCTTCCGGGGCGACATACATGGCATCACCTTCATGGACGTCGAAGGTGGTGTAGAACTCATCGATCAGGGACAGGATCAGGTTTATCCTGGCACGTCCGATGGGGTGCTCATCTCCCTGCAGTATGTAAAGGAACCCCAGCCGGGAACCTACAAGGCTGAAGTATTCGGCGAAACAGCGGAAGAAATATGCATAATCGAAACCCGGTGTTTCCGAGGCGATTCTCATCATGCACTTCATGGCGGTCAGGTCGGCGAGCCCCTCATCGACAAGGATGGATCCGTCCTCTTCGGCAAGACCCGGTATGTACTCATACCCGCCGAGATAGTCGGCCAATCTCAAGATGCGGATTATGAACTCCGCCATGTCTCCGGAGGTCCACCATTCCTCGTAATCGCCCCTGCCGTTGAAGAACGATCCGCCGAAATCGAATCCATGCGATATTTCGTGGGCGATGGAGAAACCGACATAAGCCAGCAGTGCTTCCAGGGAATCGTCCTTCATTGCCTCGTTGCCGATGTAGCAGGGCAGGGGAAGGTAGTAGGTGTTCGTTTCTCTCAGGTAGAATTGAGATGAGTACCAGAGGTTGGTGAGAGACCATTGTACGGAAGGATCGTTCCAGGCGTGTTCCCGGAACAAGAATTCGCGGCGGGCTTTCATATACCGGCAGATGTTCTCCATCATTGTTCCTCCGTCTTCGGCTGATATGTAATCGACATGGAGAACATCGGAATAATCCGAGGGGACCAGGAGCTCCACATGCAGTGAATTGAGTTTTGATACCGCCTTCCGGCGTGTTCTCACATCCAGCCATGTGGAGCTTTCAAGCATCTCACGGTAGTATGCCGTGATATCGTCACACAAGGTCCCGAGCTTTTCATGCAGCAGGGCGAATTCCTCTGTCGTCGAGTAATAGAGGGCCACATCCGTCTGGATCAGGGGCATCATGAAGATGGTGAGCTGGTTGATTCCGAAAACCCTCTCCGGCTCCGTGGCGAAGTGGTCATCCCAGAACCCCAAAGCGGCATCCCTCATCCGCAATGGGATGGCACTGGTCAGCTGTCGTATGAAGAAGACCACGGTGTCGGCCTTTATTCCGGTCAGGTTTTCCGGACGGGACATGACGGAGAGGTGTGATACCGCATACGCGAGGTCGGAGAAGCAGATCCTTGCGTTCCCGTACCCGGCGCGTTCCAGATACCGGGACAACGGAATGCCCGACAGTTCCTCCGGCACATCATCGGCTCTGAAGTAGAATTCCGTCATCGGCAGCGTTGATGACTCATATTCGCAGAGCGTCTGACGATAGATGCCATCCAGACAGTTCGCGAGTGCCGTTCTGATTTCCTCTGCTCCGAATCCCAGACGCGAGAGGATCCTTGCACCCTGTTCCATGTATTCATCATAGACGTAGTTGCCGGGTGTCAGGACCCGGGGATCGATGTCAACCTTGCCTGTGGAGAAAACCGGACATATCCGGCCACGTTCATCCATTGTGTAATCATCTCTCCAAGTGTCCAAGGTGTTTCTTGTCAGCAGCAGTTCGATGCCTGTTTCCCTGCATATGTCGGCGCAGACATCCATCAGTTCGTCGAAATCCGCAGCGTTCCATATCGCATCGACCATGGGCATTATGTATGTCATGCTGTTCTCATGTTCCTCGATGTCCATGTAGGTTGAAAACAAGGCTGCTATGTTGGCTTTCTCCGGGGTATCGGGATTCTCAAGACACTCGTTCAGCAAGTCCATGATCCACTGCTTCTGGATCTCTGAGTCCAGACCGTTGCCGTAGACTTGCACATAAGTGTAATCACCCGGGAAGAAACCCGGGTCGTTGACAAGATCCGCCGTTGCCCAGGAGTAGAAATCGTCCCTGGGACTCGACTGGAGGTATGCGTGGATACGGTCCACAAGAAGGAAGAGCTCGTGCTCCGACATGAGCTCGTACGGACCGAAAACCGTGTTGTCCTCCGGGATGTACAGTCCTGCATCCGTGAGGTTCCGGACAGCGGCTTCCCCGTACCACGGTACATCCTCGAACGCACAGTCGCGGTACTTGACCAGATACCTGATGCCTTCCTGCACGTCCGGCAGCGGACCGAAGGCCCTCAGTATCATCCTGCAGCCTTCCACCCGGGTGAGTGGAGTGTGGGGTGAGAGTCCTCCGAGGATCTCCCCTACCGTAGGTGCAGGGTCGGAGTACGCATCGGCATTGATGCACAGCATCAGGGCCGCTTCACCGCATGTGTAGGATTCCGTGAAGAAAGGATCCGAAGCACAGGACTCCGCGAGGCCTGCCGGGAAGAGGCACAGCGGAAGGGACACCAGGACAAGCAGGAACAGGAACAGTTTCTTCATGCTATACATGATAATACAGCATGGCGATTTATCGAAGTGTTTTACACCGTCACAAGCCCGATTATCATGTAAAGTACTGCGGTTAAGGCCGCGCAGACGAGTGCGTACGGCAGCTGGGTGTTCAGATGGTCTATGTGGTCGCTTCCCGCACCCATGGACGACAGGATGGTCGTATCGCTCAGCGGGCTGCAGTGGTCTCCGAAGACTCCGCCTCCGGCGATTGCGCCGAAACATGCGAGCAGGTAGGCATTGAACTGTCCGTTGTTGATCCTGAACGCAAGCGGCAGGAAGAGCGGCACGCATATGGCGTAGGTTCCCCAGCTGGTTCCGGTCGCGAAGCTCAGGATGGCGGCAAGCACGAAGATCAGGAACGGCAGGAGTGCCGGCGGAAGGACGGATCCGGTGATGCCGACGAGGAAATCGGCCGTGCCCATCTCGGAAGAGAGGGTGTTGAGAGGATATGCCACGCAGAGCACCAGGACCGCCGGAACGGAATTCCTGACACCGGAAAGGAATACCTTGTTGAGACCCTTCAGGGACAGACCCTGGACCATGAAGGATACGGACATCGCGACGACCAGTATCATCGCCGCCTCGCAGATCGCAGGCTCGCCGTTCAGGACAACTGTGATTCCGCAGATGATGATCAGCACCACGACGGGAAGCACGAAGTTGATGAGGATCCTCGGCTTTTCGAAGAGGTTCTTCTCCGCCACCGATTCTGTCGTAAGGGGCACGGCGCCGTCGGCGAGGACCTTGCCTTCCTCCATCGCGCGCTTCTCGGCTTTCCTCATGGGTCCGAAATCCCTGACGATTCCCATGGCGATCAGGAACACCAGAAGTACGGAGAGGATCGCGTAGAAGTTGAAACCGATCGCCTTGAGCGCGAATCCGTACGCATCCTTCTCGGAGGCGAACACCTCCGTGGCGAACGCCAGACCGGCAAGGTAGGGGATCCAGCTCGAGAACGGGTGGATGACCGACAGGGGCGATGCCGTCGAGTCGGCGATGTACGCCAGTTTCTCACGCGAGATCTTCGCCTTGTCGGAAAGCTTCTTCATGACCGAGCCGACGAAGAGCGGGCTCATGGAATCGGCGAAGCAGAACAGTCCGAGCGCCCAGGAGATGAGCTGGACACCGCGCCTTTTCAGACTGTGTCTCTGTGCGATCCGGGTGAAGCCGTCGATGGCTCCGCTTCTCTCGAAATAAGTGACGAGGACGCTGAAGAGCACCACCATCAGGATGGTCCATATCGATGACGGGTCTCCAAGTGCCCTCATTATGAGGTCGGTGAAACCGAAGATGCCGTCTCCCTTGATGAGGCATCCGACGATACATGCGATCGAAAGCGATACGACCGTGTTCCTGGTCGCTATTGCCAGTCCTATGGCCAGTACTACAGGAATTAACGAAACCCAACCCATCGAGGTCCTCCATACGGTGTTTGTGTGGATTCTTGCATGATTGCCGCGCGAACACAAGACCGATGCCCCCGTAAATGTCCGCAAAGGCCCGGACATCACCTGCGATTTCTGTCCCCGTGGGCCGCGACATATGTTAAAGTACACTCTATGGAGAACAGACAAGGGTCCGCACGGACATACAGGATCGATACCGGCGGTGCCGTGCAGCTGCTGACGGGGGTGAAGGAGCAGACCCCGGCAGTCCTTCTGGAGTACTGCATCCGCGGGTCCGTCTGCAGTGAAAGGCTGCGGACAGCGACGGAAAGGGCACTTGATGTCTTCCGTCTGTTCCGTGTGAGGCTGACACTGGATGGAACCGGGACGCCTGTGTACGAACCCAACCCCGCCTCGGTCGACGTTTATCCCTACGACGGGAAAATGCATTTCTTCGGAAAAGAGAGCAACGGCTTCCTGTTCCGCGTGTACCACGACGACAACAGGATCCTCCTTTCCATATCCCATGTCCTGACCGATTACGCGGGGGCCGGGGAGTTCATGAAATGCATCCTCCGCTTCTATTTCAACATCGCCGGCGGCAACCCGGCCGGGATAAGGGAACTCCTTGAACTTGACCCGGACGACACCCGCGATCCCTACACCTTGTACGGAGACCCCGGAGCCCGCAGCTACAGCATGGCGGGCCGGTGGCACAACGGCCTTGTCGTCCCCAGCACCATCAGGTACAGACAGGGTGAAACCATAACGGTTCACGACGTTTCCTTCCCTGTCCGGGACTTCATAAGGATCTCCAGACATGCGGAGTCCTCCGTTTTCCCGCTTCTGACCTGGCTGACAGGGAACGCCCTTGCTGAAACGTACGGCGGTGGGGACTGCGTCGTGACCGGCGCGGGGTCGTTCAACTGCCGCCACATGTTCCGCTCGAGGACTCCGCTGAACTTCTCCCAGACATTCGTGACGGTGCTCGATCCCCGCGAGAAGAACATGGATTTCGACAGCCGGCTGACCGTTCAGCGTGCACGCATGGACCTTGAGCTGGAGAGTGGAACCATTGCGAGATCGATAGCCTCCAGAAGGGACAATGCCGTGAAAATGATGGCCAATGCCCGGGATTATGTCATGGATCAGGACAAGCGTGATGCCGAACGACGTGCCTTCGCCCTCAGGTCGACCTATTTCATCACATATGTCGGACACATGGATGTCGGAGCCGATCTGACGCACCATATCGATGATGTACGTGTGATGGGCACTGTCACCAGGGTCCCGACCGTGATCTACGCTTTCGAACGTGGCGGACTTCTGACTCTCAGGACACTTGAAGTGGGGTGCGGGAAGAGCATCGCTCCGGCTCTTCTTGAAGCAGCACAGGCCCGGGGTATAGACGGCGGGATCGTCGGTTCCTCCGGAAGGCAGATGGATACTTTCCCGCTTGAGGAGCTGTTCTCCAGCTGATAGAATATATGACTTGAGAGATAACTGGCATGGATGCAACACTGGCAAGGGAAAGGCTCGGAACGGATCCTGTGAAGAAACTCATGATAAGGATGGCGGCACCGTCGATCGTCGCCATGCTCATGCAGTCGCTGTACAACACGGTCGACTCGATTTTCGTGGCCAGGATAAGCATATCCAGCCTTTCCGCGATAACACTGGCATATCCGGTCCAGATGTTCTGCGGGGCCATCTCCACAGGAATCGGAGTCGGAATCAACTCATGCATCTCCAGGAGCCTGGGGGAAGGGGACCCAGACAAACCGTCCAGGGCCGCAGCCAACGGTCTGCTGCTGGGTCTCGTCTCCGTGCTGCTCATGGTGGTTTTCGGCATGACATGCACGAACTGGTTCCTGCGCCTCTTCACGGGTGACGAGAACGTCATACACGACGGCATCATCTACATACGCACCTACTGCCTGCTTTCTTTCGGTGCGATATACACGCAGCTGACGTTCTCCATCCTGCAGGGATCGGGGAACATGGTCATACCCCTTGTCTGCCAGATAGTGGGAGCCGCGAGCGTGCTGGCCCTGGATCCGCTGTTCATACTCGTCTTCAACATGGGGATCTTCGGAGCGGCGATGGCATCGGGCAGTGCCCAGATAATCGCCATGAGCGTGGGGCTCTACGGCGTGTTCGTGCGCAACAGGAAGAACCTCCCGGTGAGGCTGAAGGGATTCAAACCGGACGGGAAGATCATCAAGGACATCCTGGTCGTCGGTATCCCGTCGGCGCTCACCCAGGCCACGACATCGGTCGTGTCCGGCATCGTGAACAGGATCGTTTCGGGCTACGGCGTGAACGCCATCTCGGTTTACGGCGCCTACAACAGGATCAGCTCGCTGGGTATCCTGCCGGTGTTCGGTGTGACCAGGGGCATGAACCCGATACTGGGTTACAGCTACGGTGCGAAGAACAGGTCTCGTTTCATCCAGACCAGAAGGTTCGGGATCATCGCGGCGCTGGTCATATCGGCGGTGGTCGGACTGCTGTTCCTGCTGATCCCGGGCACACTGCTCGACATGGTCAAGGCCACCCCGGAGATGAGGGGGATCGGGATGACGGCGTTCAGGATACTGGCGCTCTCGATGTTCATCAGCGGTGTGGCGATTGTCCTGGCACAGGTGTTCCCGCCGGCAAAAAGGTCCTATTTCACGATGATATACACGATTCTGAGGCAGGTCGGGCTTCTGGTGCCATTGTGCCTGCTGTTCTCGAAGCTCTGGGGAATCACCGGTGTATGGACCGGATACGTGGTCACCGACTACAGCGCGTTCTTCATAGTCCTCGGTCTCAACATATGGTTCAACAGGAAAGTCATGGATAAATGGGAAACAACGAAGGAGGAAGCCGCATAATGGTCACGAAGCGCATCCTTATCACCCCGCTGTACGGTGCGGGTGTCAAGCTCCACTACTACTTCAACTCGAACGAGGACAAGGCCGTCTACTGCGATGCCCTCCTGTCCGCCGAGGCCAGCTGCAAGTACGTGCTCGCGAACTACAAGATCGACGAGATCATCACATTCGGATCCAAGTCCACCTACGATCCCGGAGACGACCTGAAGTCCTGTGTCCTGAAGGAGGGAAGCTCCTTCTACGCAAGCGACATCAACAGCATGTCCACATACAGCATATTCAGGTACCGCCTGGCCCAGTACCTCGACGAGATCAATGTCGAGGAGCAGGATGTCCGCGAGCTACTGGACGAGGAGAAGCAGAAGGCGGTCAAGGCGTTCTCCGATGCCTACTTCAGGAAGTACAACTCGGACGGAACCAAGCGTTCCAACAGGTTCTTCGACCATCTCATGCAGGACTCCGCGATCAGGAACGATTTCATCAGCTGCATGCGCGAGAAGTTCGATGACTTCGACGCCAACAAATCCGCCTACCAGACCTGGGTCTTCCAGCACCTCTACAACAACCTGAAGGATTCCTCCAAGATGGAGCTCCTGGAGGGCAACTCCGAGGTCAGGATCAGGTTCATCCCCGTGGGTGCCGACGGAACAGGGACCTTCATCGAGAACATCACCCCCTTCATGAAGAATTTCTCCGGTACCGGCGAAAAGGTCGCCATCGAGATCTACATGTGCATCCAGAGCGAGGACGCTTACGACACGTTCGTCATGATGAACCTGATGAACCTCATCAAGGCCATGCCGGAGACCAACCTGTCCATCGCCAAGATCATCACCACGACCAGGGATCCCGAGGGCGTGGCCAACAAGATATCGGACGATACCGACAAGCTCGGCATCACCGACCTGCTTGCGGGCATCAGGGCCTTCCTCAAGTACGGCAAGACCGACATGCTCCTCGACTACTGGAACATGTCCGGCCAGCACAACAACTCGATCGAGCGCCTGCTGTACGCCATGCGCAACATCGATACAGGGATCTCGCTCTGCGACATCTCCGACATTGAACGCGGAATAAACAGCCTCAGGATACTGTTCAGCGAGGGTGCCGACTTCAGCGGCGACTCGTTCGCCGAGAAGTTCTTCGGCATGATAGCCGAGGGTATCCGCCAGGACTACGGCAAACTGGTCACCACCGACAGGATCGAGTTCATGGACCTGGTCAAGTGGGCCTACAGCAAGGGCTTCTGGCAGCAGACCCTGACGATCATCGAGTCCAGGGCACCGGCGGATTTCGTGAACAAGGGATTCTACTACTACAGCAACTCGCCGACGTGCTCCGAACAGGTCATAAGCGTGCTGGGTCAGATCTACTTCGACCTCAAGCCGTTCGAGAGGTACAAGTTCGACGACATCTGCCACTACTACGTGAAGTTCTACAACAGGCGTCTGGTGACACACAAGGACGACTCCAAGGCCTATCAGATGGACTATGCCCGCCAGAGGGTGAGCGAGCTCCAGACCGAGGACCCCGAGATGATCAAGGCCCACACGATCGTGAGGGACAAGGACATGCTGAGGAACCTCCTGTTCTCGTACTACTACGTGGGGGACGTCCGTAACGCGACGAACCACGCCATCGAGGAGTTCAGCGGCTTCTCGTCCATCATGTCCGATTCCGATGTCGGTGAGAGGATGAACCTCATCAGCCAGTCGATCAACTACTTCATCCACTGTTACGACCTCGTGGCCGCTTCCGTGGCCGATGCCGGTGATTCTCCGGACGTGGACATCGTGGACCTGGACAAGATCGTGGCCTATTCCAGGACTCTCAAGCCCAGGTTCTCCAACTACAACGGAGGAAACCACAGCGGCAACAACCATGGTGGCGGACACCACAGGAAAAGGGATTAATATTCCTTCGGTAACATTAACTGGATACAAGTGATAAACAATGTGCGTGTTGACACAGCACGCATTTTATAATAGTCTGCAAACGTATATAAAACAACAGCAAGGAGAGTTGATATGGATCTCAAACTCAAGGATAAAGTCGTTCTGGTCACAGGCGGTACCGGTGGTATCGGAAGTGCAATCGTCAGGGGTTTCCTCGCCGAAGGCGCCAAGGTCGCGTTCTCGTCGACCAGCCAGGCCAAGATCGATGCCCTTATTCCCACACTCGGTGCATGCGATTGCAAGGTCGCCGGTTTCGTCGCCGACATGAACAGGGAAGAGGATATAAAGAACTTCGTCGAGGGCGCCAAGGCACGCTTCGGAACCATCGACATCGTCGTTCCCAACGCAGGTTACGAGGGCAAGGCCCATCCCGTGCAGGACATGACCCTGGACCTCTTCCAGCAGGTCTACATGCTGAACGTCTTCTCGGTCATGCTGACCATGAAGTACGCCGCTCCGACCCTGATCGAGAAGAAGTCGGGTGCAGTCGTCGTTGTCGCTTCCGCCGCAGCCTACGAGCCCACAGCCGGCAACAGCGCATATGTCTCGTCCAAGTACGCCGTCGCAGGTCTGACCAAGTGCATCGCCCTTGAGCTCGGCCCCGTGGGCGTCAACGTCAACTATGTCTGCCCGGGTCCCGTGGACACTCCCATGATGGTCCGCATCGAGAAGGATTTCTTCCCGCAGCTGTCCCACGAGGAGGCAATGGCAGCCCTTGCAGGTGCCTATGCCATGGACAAGCGCTACGCCAAGCCCGAAGAGGTCGCCAATGCTGTCATGTATCTGGCTTCCGAGGTTTCCGCCCACACCGCCGGTATGGGAATGCACGTGGACTCCAAGGTCTCAGCAACGAGCTGAAAACGCCATTCCATCCGGAATTGATTGAAAAGAATGCCCTGTCGTTTCCGGCAGGGCTTTGTTGTATGCGGATCAGGCTCAGATGAGTTTTTCCAGCTGGTCCAGAAGGCTCGCGAACTTCGCGGTCGCTGCATCGACAGGAGCCTGGGTGGACATGTCCACTCCGGCACCCTTGAGGGTCTGGATCGGGAACTTGGATCCGCCGGACTTCAGGAAGCCCAGGTAGTCGTCCAGTTCCTTCTGTCCGCCGTTGAGCACGCGCTCGGAGAGGGCGATGGCCGCCGAGATTCCGGTGGCGTACTTGTAGACGTAGTAGGCGTTGTAGAAGTGCGGGATCCTCAGGCCTTCCAGGTCGGAGTCCTCCTCGAACTGCATGGCAGGTCCGAAATAGGCCTCCAGCAGGCCGCGGTATGTCTTCCTGA
>Ga0310696_10008029_pt1 | contig 12335 bp, 10 predicted proteins | sample AusTroGonzalo_MG_4_FD_203885 | JGI IMG/M metagenome (GOLD analysis project Ga0310696, IMG submission 203885) | Bovine rumen microbial communities from tropical cattle in Woodstock, Queensland, Australia - Gonzalo_02 (v2) (version 2) | ecosystem: Host-associated > Mammals > Digestive system >... | reverse complement strand
TCTCCAGTTACTCTAAGATTATCCGTTGTTTTGTGTGGTGAGAGACTGATTGACAGCTGGTTTGCACCGATCTGTCCTGCCCACGCTGCATTCATGGCGTCTTCTTCTCCGTTCTCATCATATGTTGCGATAATGAATACCGGCTGTGGTGTGATAAACCCTTTTTCGATGCTTTGTTTCATGGTTTGATACCTCCGTTAAATATATGTATAAATTAGTGCTTTATACCTAAAACAATACCTTTCGACTGTTTCAGATTTAATTTATTTTTGTATGTTATCGCATAGACAATTACCAGGAAAACAGCACAGAGGACCCATGCTACCGGTTCTGTTGCAACAACTGCCACATACCCCTTAGTCGGGATTATTACCTCTGCTGCAATTATCTTTACGATAAGTTCAATACTGCTCGAGATAACAGGAAACACCTTGTACCCCATTGACTGCATTGATACTCTCATTACAAGAAGCACTGCTAAAGGGAAGAATATCAATGTGCTTACGGTTAGATTAAGATTGCCATTGCTTATAACATCTATATCTGTAGTTCCAAGCATGAGCCGTATAATAGTTTTGCCGCCAAAGAAAGCTACTGCGAAAGAAAACACGCTCCATACCAGTTCGATACCCATGACCTTTTTGATCGTTCCGGTAATCCTGTCGATCTTACCCGCACCGTAATTCTGACTGACAAATGTAGCTGTTGCCGTTGCTATCGTTGACATAGGCATCATGAGGAACTCATAAGCTTTACGAGATGCTGTGTGTGCGGTAATAAGCGTTGTACCCAGACCGTTGATCGCTCTTTGAAGGATGATAGATCCGAAAGCGAATACGGAACCCATCAACGCCATAGACAGACCTGTCGATAGCATCTCAAGAGTAAGATCTTTTTCGAGATGAAAATCTTGGCGAGAAGGAAGAAGTTCCTTGAACTTAACTGCAATGCAGACAAAACATGCGGCTGCAGAAATGAATGTAGCGATCATAGTAGCATATGCCGCACCTCTTACTCCCATTGAAAGCTGGGCGATAAACAACCAATCAAGTCCGGCATTTACAACACAAGATACGATAAGGAAGTAAAGCGGGATCCTCGAATTACCGACTGCCTGAAGGAATCCGGCACACATATTATATGCAATCGTTACGATCATACCTGCAAAGATTATAAAGATATAACTGTATGCGTCTTCAAAAATATCGACAGGAGTATCGAGAACCTGAAGCAATAATCTAAGAACAGGAAGAACAATAGCCGTGAGGACTGCCGTAATCACACCATCAAGAACGATCATAGATGCTACCGCTTTACGGAGCTTAGGAAGGTTCTTTTCACCATATGCTCTTGAGATGATAATGCCATATCCGCTGTTAAGACCGCTTGCGAAATAAATAATTACCGCATAGAGCGCTGAAGTAGCTCCAATTGCCGCAACCGCTTCATCACCGAGATTATGGCCTGCGATCATGGTATCAACGAGGTTATATACTTGCTGAAACATCGTTCCGATAAAAAGAGGTATCGCAAACATCAATATCTTCTTTATTGGATTACCTGTGGTCATATCTGTTGATTTCCGGGTTGCCATCCTGCTGTTCTCCTTTGCTTTTCCTGTTTGAAGTTTACCTTCATATGGATTTGACTAATAGCAAATAGCAACTATTTATGGCATAATTCAACTATGATAGATGATAAGAAACTTGCATATCTATCCTTCATTCAGCGCGAGAATGCAGGATATCACCACACTTATGATGAAGAACTCCTTCAGTATGAATATCTGAGGGATGGTGATCCGCGCGCAATTGAGGAAAGCAAAAGGCTTTTCAGATCCGGAATAACAGGAAAGCTTTCAGAAGACCCCCTTCGTGATAAGAAGTATCTCTTTGTTGCTTCAGTCACCCTCGCGACCAGGTTTGCCATCGAGGGCGGTCTTGATGCTATGGAAGCTTATAACATCAGTGATCTTAATATTCAGAAGATGGACATTTGCCGCTCTGTAGAAGAAGTGTATGAATGTCAGACCGAGATGATTACAATGTTCACAAACAGATTGGCCGCCATTAGAAAAGAGCCCCGCAGCCTCAAGGCGCAAGACACTTCTTCGGGACTCAGTCGTCATGTATCTGAGGCTATAGATTACATTTACTATAACCTTCACACGAAGCTTACATTGGACGAGATTGCTTCCGTAGTCGGAGTATCTCCCAATTATCTCAACAGCATATTTAAGAAGGAAATGGGGATAACCATTCAGAAATATATTCGCTCAAGAAGAATCGAAGCAGCAAAAAACATGTTGCAATACTCAGATTACACTGAGACAGAGATATCCGAGATATTAGCTTACTCGGGGCCAAGTCATTTTATTAGAGTTTTCCACGAAGATGAGGGTATGACTCCCAAGGACTACCGCGCCAAGAATTATCGCAAGCATAACAGGTGGAGTCGATAAATCACGGATTCATTATATTACTTAAAATTTTCCTAACTAACGACTTCATTATATCTAATCGCATCATATCCATTGCTTTTTCATATCAATTTTAAGACATCTTTTAGTACAGCTACCCTTTTTTACCCTCTCCCATTCCTTAATAGTAGGAAGTAGTTTTTGCAGATTTTTGTTAGATTCATTGGAACTTATGTCAGTTTTCAGACAACTTTCGAAAATGGGCCATCGTTTTGGCTTAGTTCCCTACTTATATATAGAGGGACATGTAATTTGATCAGCATCCTGTTCTCTTTAAGACTTTCTGTATCGAATTTCAGACTTCTTTCAAAAATGATGTCCAGTTTTGCTCTTCCCAGAACTTAATAGTGAGGGAGCACATAATTAAAGCCTGAACGTTCAATTCAGTCTATTCCATGTTGTAACAAGCAACGCGTCTGAACGTTCAGACACTATAACTTGTTAGGGAATGCTTCCCTAAAACCCTCTTTTTGCTTTTAGCAAAGCAAATCTATTTCATCGAAGATTCTTCGATCTGAAACACGGGTCTCAGGGTTCCCCTGACAAGCCACTTTGTGTTTGTGTGTACACAAATACGTTGCTTGTTAGAACATGGAACCTCGTAATTTGTGTACACACTTAAATTCTATCGCCACTCTATAGCGACTCTCATTACATTGCCCTAATCGGCAAAATCTATTAACAAAGGAGTCCTATTATGGAAAACAAAAACATTAAAGACGTGGCAATAGCCGATAAGGCATTGCTGACACTGGAAGAAGCAGCCAAGTATTTCAATATTGGCATCAACAAGCTGAGGATCATGACTAACGAGGAAAACTGTCCTTATGTGGTATGGAACGGGAGTAAACGCCTTATAAAGCGAAAACCGTTCGAGGAATATCTCTACAGCTCATACTCAATCTGACCCATAAATCGAATTGTTCAACCGGGGAACTGACTTTATAATGAAGTTGGTTCCCCTTTTTCATGGAGGTGCAACATGTTAAAAGCAAGATATGCAAAAGGGCGAATAAGACTTAAGAAAGGAGAACAACAAAGACCTAACGGCACATTTGCGTACAGATGGACTGACAGATACGGTTCAAGACACGCAGTATACGCCAAAACAATTAAAGAGTTGCGGGTAAAGGAAGAAGCTATCCTAAAAGATACCTTAGACGGAATCCAGAGTTTAGGAGCAAATGCCACTATCAATTCTTATTTTGTGATCTGGCAAAAGATCAAGAGCGGAATCAGGCAGACATCTTTCATAACCTACCACAAACTCTATCAGCGTTATATTGAACCGAAATTTGGCAAGATAATGCTCAAAGACCTGACTTACAGCAAGGTCGTATTGTTTTACAAGGATCTTCTTGAGAATCACGGGTTAGGGATTTCAAGTGTAAATAACATAAACGTAGTCCTCTCGATGATTCTTAACGTAGCAATCCGAGACGGTGTATTAAGGACTAATCCTTGTACAGGAGCGTTGAAAGAGTTAAAGCGCAAATACGCTGGAACAAAAAAAGAAGTCAAGGCACTAACGCAGGCAGAACAGGAAGTATTCGAAGACTTTCTCAAAAGACCGGGAATATTTCACTGTTTATATCCTTTAATTACGGTAATGTTATACACAGGGATACGAGTCGGCGAGCTTGGCGGCATGAGATGGGCAGACGTAGATTTTGAGAAAAACCAGATAGAAATATCTCACACTCTCGTATTTGAAGAAAAGCCCGGTCAAAAAGGAAGCGTTTTTAGCTTGAATCCGCCAAAGACAAAGACAAGTGAACGTAAGATTCCCATGAACCCCAAAGTCAGGGATGCTCTGCTAAGAGAGAAAAACAGACAATTGGCGAATGGAATTAATTGTAACGTTACGATAGACGGATACTCAGATTTTGTATTCCTTGATGATAACGGCAGCTTATTTCATTATAAGAAGCTCAATCACCGCTTAGCCAGGATTTCCACTGCGATAGACAACGAGATCAAGAACAACGGCACGGTAAACGGCCTAACCTCCTTCCCTCACGTTCACAACCATATGCTTAGGCATACGTTTGCAACAAGAATGAGAGAGGCCGGAGCAGACATTAAGGCTACAGCCGACATTATGGGCCATACAGAAGTCGAATTAACACTGAACACCTATACTGATGCCAGTGAAGATTTCAAGAGACAAGAAATTGCTCTGCTCGATGTCCTCGACTCAACTAAGGTAGGTTGACTCAAAGCTTAAACCAAAATTTAAACCAATTTATCCCTACAGATATGGATATTTTTAAAGGGTTATAAAGTTTTATTGATTTATTGGTCAAAGGAAAGAATCGCTCAACCACAAGGGATTCACGGCATAAAGAAAGGGTCTGCCGAACTTGGCAAACCCTTCTTGGTGGGAAGAGGTGGATTCGAACCACCGAAGTCGATGACGACAGATTTACAGTCTGTTCCCTTTGGCCGCTCGGGAATCTTCCCATATATCTAATTGTTGTGTAATGGTGGGCCTTCGGGGACTCGAACCCAGGACCAACCGGTTATGAGCCGGGAGCTCTGACCAACTGAGCTAAAGGCCCACATCCACACTACACATGCTTTTTTCCAAAGCGCTTGATTAGTATAGTAATTAAGTTCTGTTTAGTCAAGAGTAAAATTCAGGCTGAGGAGAAAATTCCTCAGCCTGAACTAAATTATTACTTTGCGCTGATGTATCCCTTAGCTACAAGGAGTTCTGCCGTAAGAACACCGCCGCCTGCAGCGCCTCTTAACGTATTGTGTGAGAGGCATGCAAACTTGTAATCGAAGAGGTTATCTTCTCTGAGTCTTGCAACAGATACACCCATGCCGTTCTCGAACATAGCGTCGAGCTTAGGCTGAGGACGGTTGTCTTCCTCGATGTACTGGAGGAAGTGCTTAGGTGCTGAAGGCAGACCGAGCTTAACTGCTTCGCTCTCGTAGTTCTGCCATACGGAGATCATCTCTTCCTTGGAAGGCTTGTTCTCGAAGGATACGCTTACTGCAGCCGTATGACCTTCCTGAACTGCTACACGGTAGCACTGAGCGGAGATAACGGGCTTTTCAGCGAGCTCGATGTGATCGCCTGCGAACTTACCCCAAACCTTGAGAGGCTCCTTCTCGGACTTCTCCTCTTCACCACCGATATAAGGAATAACATTCTCGATCATCTCGGGCCAGTCCTTAAACGTCTTGCCTGCGCCTGAGATAGCCTGATATGTGCAGACTGAGATAGCCTTGATTCCGTTGCCGAGGAAAGGTGTAAGAGCCGGAACATAGCTCTGAATGGAGCAATTAGGCTTTACAGCGATGAATCCTCTCTGCGTACCGAGTCTCTTCTTCTGAGCTTCGATGAGCTGAGCGTGATCTGCATTGATCTCAGGGATGATCATAGGAACATCTTCTGTCCATCTGTTAGCAGAGTTGTTGGAAACTACAGGGCACTCGAGCTTAGCGATCTTCTCCTCTAAAGCTCTGATCTCGTCCTTCTTCATATCTACAGCACAGAAAGTAAAGTCGATCTTGCTGCAGTATTCTTCGATATTATCTGTACCGAATACTACCATCTTCTTTACTGATTCGGGACAAGGTATATCAAGCTTCCATCTTCCCTCGACTGCCTCTTCGTAAGTCTTACCGGCTGATCTGGGAGAAGCGCATAAAGCAGCGATCTCAAACCAGGGATGGTCTGCGAGAAGTGTGATAAATCTTTGTCCGACATAACCCGTAGCTCCGATGATGCCGACTTTTAATTTCTGTTCCATTTTCTTAATACTCCAATGTTTCTAGCAGTGTTTTTCTGCGTTTTTTGTGTTTCAAATGTCCGTGCGTCGCGTACATTTGTCTTTCGACGAAACACATCTTAACACAATGACTTTTATATAACAAGTATGACAAATCAACCAAAAGCCCACGTTCGTTATGTTAGAATTATGGCAATTAATCAAAAATTGAAGGAGGTCTAATGCTTATGTCGCCTACGTTTCCGCTTCTCGAGAACTATGTCAGCTACATGATCGCTGCTCTCGGTCGTTCAGAAAACACCGTCAGAGAATATAAGTATGACCTCATTCTTTTCGCGCGCTTCTTAAAGATTGACAGAGGCTTGGTACCTGCAGACACTCCTCTGGAAGAGATTGACATCTCAGATATAGATGTAAAGATCTTAAATAAAGTAACAACAGACGACCTTCTGGCCTTTGTCATCTGGCTCTCGAGGTCTCGAAAACAGTCAAACGCCGCAAGAGCAAGACATATTGCTTCCCTTCGAAGCTTCTTCAAGTATCTGCACTCAAAGCGCAGAGTAATCGACAGTAATCCTGCGTACGATCTGGAATCACCTAAGATCGGTAAGAGGAATCCTAAGTATCTTACGCTCGAACAGAGCCAGGAGCTCCTTAAGGTCGCTTACGAATCGCCCAAGGAATCCAATGAGCGTGATTACTGCATGCTTACGCTGTTCCTTAACTGCGGCATGCGTCTGTCTGAGCTTCGCGGTATCAATATTGACGATATTCACGGCACGACATTGACCGTTATCGGTAAGGGCAACAAGGAACGCACCATCTACTTAAATGATGCGTGTCTTGAAGCCATTAATGACTGGATGAATAAGAGAGCAACGCTTAAGATCAAGCCTCAGGCAGAGAAAGCCCTGTTCGTATCCAAGCGCGGGACAAGAATATCAGCCGACATGATACAGATAACGATCAAGCGACTCCTCGGCGAAGCCGGAATCGATACCAATGTGTATTCCGTGCACAAGTTAAGACATACAGCTGCTACGCTGATGTATAAGTACGGTAAAGTCGATATCAGAAACCTGCAGATGATCTTAGGACACCAGAGCGTCTCCACTACCCAGATCTATACTCACGTTGACGACGAGGCGCTGCAGAAAGCTGTTGAGAGCAATCCTCTCGCAAACTTCGATCCGGATAAAAAGAAGGACTGATTACAGAGCCTTCATGGGGTCTCCCCATGCTCCGAGATTATCACCCTCATAACTTAAATAAGTCTTCGCCGTTGTCTTAACAGGAGCAATGTACTTAAGCTTGTCTGCGACATCCTCATCAGAAGACAAATACTCATCCTGAAGGACATTCCTGATCTTGCACAGCATGATCGTACCATCGTGCTTCTGGATGAAGTCCGTTACTTCAAGCTCGAAGTTAACAGGTGAATTATTAAGAACCGGAACGTCTAATACACTTCCCTTGCCGATATCGAGACCGATCTTCATCTTACCGGGATCCTTGCCGCTCGTGCAGCCGAGATAATCAGCGTACGGGAGCAGTTCTTCGGTAACGAGATTTGCAGAGAAGATCTTATTCCTCATGATATTTTCCTTGGTGGTCTTCTCACCGCCGATACAGCACATAACGCCCATCTCGCCGTCCCAGATATAACTGAACCAGCAAAAGAGGCCGAAGTCAGGATTACCGTTCTCATCGTATGTTCCGTACAAGAACAGAGTCTGAGGACAATAGTCGTTGTTAGGACCTAAACTGATTTTTCCCATAAGCTGAACCCCCAAATAAAAACGATACCAATATTATACTTGATATCGTTTTAATTGACTTCGATTATTAGGACAGATGTTATCTGGTGAAGTTAGTCCAGACGCGTTCTTCCTCTTTAGGTAGACCTACCTGTTCCTTGCCCAAAGCAATGCTTTCCATAAGGAAAACCATGTTCCTGGCTAGCACACGCATGACTTGGCATCCTTCGTCATCTACCCTGCCTTCACCGGGTTCCCATCCGTAGATATTATTCCAGTACTGGCTCGTTGCAACAGGCATATTAGAGAGCGTAAAGAACTTATTCAGTTCATCGAATGTTGCCGTGCATCCGGAGCGTCTTGCGCTTACAACGCTAGCACCGACCTTAAGGCTCTTATCCGAGTGATTGCTGTAGAACATTCTCTGAAGCGCTGACATCAATGTGCCGTTTGCAGAACCATAGTAAACAGGAGAACCGATAACAAGACCGTCGGCTTCTTCAAGCTTAGCGGAAAGCTCGTTAACGATATCGTTGAACACGCACTTGCCCGTTCCGCGGCATGTCTCGCAGGCGATACATCCCCTTACGTCCATTTTTCCGATCTGGATGTTCTCGTAATCTACACCGAGCTCATCGAATACCTTTTCCATCTCACTGAATGCAAGAGCGATATTGCCCTTTTCTCTCGGGCTGCCGTTGATCATGAGGACCTTAAAACGCTTTTCCATATATCACCTCATCAATAACCGATCTTAGACAGGATAGTATCTAACAAGCCTGCATTTCTTACAGAGAATTCTTCAGTAATGTGAGGAGTCTCGCCGTTCTCGATGCATCTGCCGAGCTGCTCGATCTCAAGACTGTAGTTCTGCTCTGCATGAACCGTGCGGTCGATGCGCTTGCCGTCAGAGATAATAATGTAGCTAAGATCGCCTTCCTGGTTGTATTCGACATCAGAACTGATGATGCCCTTGGAGCCGTGGATATAGAGCATATCCTTGCGTCCGTTCTGCTGGGGATTGAATATCATTCCGACATTAAATGCAGCTCTTACGCCGTTTTCAAACTTCATGAGAGAAGACGAGAAAACATCTACATCCTTATCGTTGAATTCGGCATTAGCCATAACGTAATCAAGCTCGGAATCTACGAGCGATAAGATCATTGTCGTGCAGTAACAACCGAGATCATAAACAGCGCCTCCGCCAGTCTCCTTGTAGATCCTGATATCATCGAAATAACCTTGGGTAATAAACGCCGTCTGAATGAAGTCAACGTCACCTATAATTCCACTCTCGATATCAGCTTTTAATGAAGCGATATATGGACTGTGAAGATATGCATATGCTTCCATGAGGATAACGTTATTCTCTTTGGCAACAGCGAACATCTCCCTTACTTCATCAGCATTAAGCGCAAGTGGTTTCTCGCACAGAACATGCTTACCCGCTTTGAGCGATTTTATAACCCATTCCTTGTGAAGATTATTCGGAAGAGGAATATACACAGCCTGCACATCAGGATCTTCCAAGAGCTTGTCGTATCCTACATAAGCTTTGGCAAATCCGAACTCATTCTTATATGCTTCGGCCTTTTCTTCACTTCTTCCCGCAATAGCATAGAGTTCGCAGTTACCGGCCTTCAACATACCGGGAATCGTGCAGCCTCTTGCGATGTTGGCAGTACCTAGAACGCCCCATTTAACAGACATAGCAATTTCCTCCTTTGCAAAAAAGAACTGTCCTAATCATAACACGATTAGAACAGTCTCTTGTGCGATTGATTGTTTATGTGTTCGAAAAACGTCACCCGCTCGTAGCAGATACTTCAGGTGCTGTAGTTTCAGCCAAAATGGGACCCGGAATACCGCTGTCCGTTGTCTCGCCGGGTTCAGTCTCCGTGGACGGATCCGCATAATCAGTCTCAACAGGAGCCTGAGGCAGGAAACCTTCTTCCGTAGTCTTGTCGGGCTGTACCCTGATGGGATAGAACGGCAAAGCTGCGATGTACTGTTCCTGTATCGAAGCGGTCTCAAAAATACCCTTCTCATTGATGAGTTCAGAGTGTCTGTAAGGCAATGTGATTGCTACATAACTTACACCCCAGATAACGATTGCAAGAATGATAATCTCGAAGATAAGAAGCGGTGTTACCTGGAACAGATCGTTAAGCTTGCGCATCTGTCTCGGACGGCCTGTCTTCTTAACGTCAGTGTTGATGAATTCGGCAACTCTGAAGCTCTTCGAATCAATCTTGGATAAAATCTTCTCGAGCATAGAATTACGTGTATATTCATCAAGAAGTCTGTCTTCAAAAGCAATGTCCTGAGGAAGCGGATACTGTGCAACTATGTTCTTGGAATTCTCCAAAAGGATATCGCCAAACTCATAGATTACCCTGTCTGCAGGGATGTTATTACGCTTGGAATAGATGTCGAGATAAGACTTAACGATTGCATTCTCGCATCTTGTAGCTTCCTTAGTAATTCCGTAGCAGGAAGAATAAACCATAACTACGGTGGACATATAAAAGTCACGGATATTCTCGCGTGTCAGTTTCTGATTCCAGAGTTCATCAGCCATTTTGATTTCCTCCTTCATTTCCGTCGTCATTCAGGAAAGCCATAGGATCTACAGGTCCCTGACTTACCTGGTTAGGAGCTCCGGAAGCTCCTGCATATGGATCAGCGGGCTGGCCCTGTGCCTGATAAGGATCAGGCTGATATTGCTGTGCATACTGCTGTGCATACTGCTGAGTATACTGATCAGCTGCAGGCTGATACTGCTGCTGGTACTGCTGAGCGTACTGTGCAGGATCAGGCTGGTACTGAGGCTGCTGATACTGTGTCTCAGCAGGTTGCTGGTACTGCTGATACTGAGTCTCAACAGGCTGCTCATACTGATACTGCTGAGGCTGAACGGGTGCCTGCTGAGGAGCTGCTTCGTAGTACTGTTCTTCAGGAATGCCGCCGGCGATCTGAGGTGCTGCAGCAACCGTTCCGTCAGGCATTACAACTGTAGCAGGAGCCTGTTCCTGAACAGGAGCCTGAGCTGCAGGATTAGGTGCACGCTGAGCTCTCGGAGCAGGCTTCTCACGCTGTTTCTTCTGAGGCTTCAATGAGATGTCACGCTCATCGATCTTACCTGAGAATGAAGAGAGCGGATAGATGAATGCGAGGATAGCTACGATCAAGGTAAGAACGAGGAATGTGATCCTGATGTTGTTTACCATGAACGCTACCATGAATATCGGAAGCATTAATCCTGCACCGAGATATACGCTGTATTCTGCAAGCTTTCTGAGGTTTACCTTGACCTTGCCGTTGCAGATGAGATACAGAACGTAGATATAGTAATAATCGTGGATACCGAGTGCGATACCAAGGAATGCACAGGTAACAACGAGCATCTTTGCCGAAGGCAGGATTGCAAACAGGAAAAGACCGATAACGGTCGAAGCTGCCTGGATAAGAACTCTCGTACGTGATGTAAGAAGATGCGCAAATCTGTTCTTCACGAATCCGCATACGAAGCATGCCATGAAGCCGCATACGAGGAAGAAGAACGAAGATGTTGCAAGAGAGATACCTACGTTCTCAAGATAGTTCGGAATGAACACGAGCATGAATGCAAGTGCTACACCTAACATCAGGAATGAAGAGTTAAGGAATCTCGCAATTCTTGAATCTGCAAATACAGAGAGGTAACCGCTGATGGACAGAGGCGCTTCCCTAACCTGCGTATTGTTCTGCATGAAGTAGATCATGCCGATTGATGTAAGAACAAGTGCTGCACCGCTGATGATGGTTACGATGAAAAGACCGTATCTCTCATAGCAGATACCTGCGATAACCGCACCAACAGAGACGCCGAGGAAATAAGAAGATGCCTGGACATTATGGATAACTCTGTCGTTATAGTCCTTGTATCCGAGTCTTCCGGCATTGATACGGTAGTCTCTTAAGTAATCGAATGACATACCGAAGCAGAAGCCGATAGGAAGAGCAAGAACAGCAGTTACATAAGGGATATTAACTACGCCCGCAATAAGAGCGAAGAAGTATCCTGCGCATGTGATTGCGATAAGAGCGATCCTGCTCGTAAGCTTCATCTTGATGCTGTTTCTGATGCCCGCAAATCCGAGGAAACCCCAGATGTAAAGAAGCATTGCAACGCAGATGATTGCCTGTACTGCCGGCATTGGCAGTTCATGCAATTGTTCTTTGAAATAGTCCGCGAAAGCGACCGGGATCATTACTGCTCCGAATGCAGTAAAGAATGACAGGAATCTGTTGGCATTCTCACCATACATAACGAGTACGGGAGCATTGCCGGAGATGCCTTTCGAGATCGTG
>Ga0310696_10008028_pt1 | contig 12336 bp, 8 predicted proteins | sample AusTroGonzalo_MG_4_FD_203885 | JGI IMG/M metagenome (GOLD analysis project Ga0310696, IMG submission 203885) | Bovine rumen microbial communities from tropical cattle in Woodstock, Queensland, Australia - Gonzalo_02 (v2) (version 2) | ecosystem: Host-associated > Mammals > Digestive system >... | reverse complement strand
TGGAGCCGCAATACCGCCACCGTGCCCACAACCAGTACCTCTCCATCACCGTGGGCTTCGGCATCGTGGGACTGCTGCTCTTCCTGGTGACGCTGTTGTTGCCCTACTGTTCAGCCAAACGTTACCGCACCTACCTCTACACCGTCTTCCTGGTCATCGCCCTGCTCTCGATGCTGCCCGAAGATACCATCGAGACCCAGGCCGGGGTGATGTGGTTTGCTTTTTTCAATACTTTGCTTATCTTTGCACTCGGAAACAGGGAGGAAGAGCCCCAAAAACAATAACATGAAGAAACAACAGTTTATTTCCGACTACACCGTTTATGAGGACGAGAAGGAATTGGCCACCTATGCCGCGGCCGACGCCGAGCTTCTTCTCAAGGCCCACGAAGCCACCGACAACTCGTATGTGCCCTATTCGAAGTTCCATGTGGGCGCGGCCGTCAGGCTGGCCAACGGTGCCGTCGTCAAAGGCAACAACATCGAAAACGCCGCCTATCCCAGCGGCCTCTGCGCTGAGCGTGTGGCCCTGTTTTCGGCTCAGGCTCAATACCCCGGCGTTCCCATCGAAGCCTTGGCCATCACCGCCCGCTCCGAGATCACCGAGGTCACCGAACCCGTGGCGCCTTGTGGCGCCTGCCGTCAGGTGATGGTGGAAGCTGAGCAGTGTTCGGGTCTGCCTATGCGCATCATCTGCCAGGGCAATACCGGCAAGGTCTTCGTGTTCGACGGCGTCGAGACACTGATGCCCTTCATCTTCCTTACCAAGTTCTTATGATGGGACTCGACAAAGCCTTCTTGTTCAAGTTCTTGAAGTTCGGCGCCGTGGGTGCCTCCGGGGTGCTGGTGAACTTTGGCGTCACGTGGTTCTTCAAGGAGGTCTGCAAGTTCAACAAATACCTCAGCAACATCCTTGGCTTTGTCTTCGCCGCCACTAACAACTACCTTCTCAACCGCTGGTGGACTTTCCAAAGCACCAACCCCCAAGTAGGGACCGAATACGCCAAATACTTCCTGGTTTCGGTGATCGGCCTGGGCATCGACACCCTCACCGTTTACCTCCTCAACGGTAAGCTGAAATGGAATTTCTACCTCAGCAAGGTATTTGCCGTGGGAGCGGCCATGCTTTGGAATTTCTTTGGAAATTTGTTGTTTACCTTTTCCTAATTTTGTAAATTTGCGCTTCTGAACAATTCATCATCCAACAAATACATCGCAACATGAACTTAATGCAAGAAATTATCGCCAATGCCCAAGCCCACAAGCAACGCATTGTGCTTCCCGAAGGTGACGAACCCCGTACCCTGAAAGCCGCCGACCGTCTGCTCGCCGACGGCGTGGCCGACATCATCCTCATCGGCCCTGCCGCCAAGATCAAGGAGATGGCCGCTGAATTCGGCCTCCAGAACATCGGCAAGGCCCGCCTCATCGACCCCATGGACAATCCCGACCGTCAGAAATATGCCGACCTCCTTTTCGAGATCCGCAAAGCCAAAGGCATGACCCCCGAACAGGCTTACGACCTGGCTGGCAACTTCATGTACCTCGGTATCTTGCTGGTCAAGGCAGGTGAAGCCGACGGCCTCGTCAGCGGCGCCCGCAGCACCACAGGCGACATGCTCCGTCCCGCCCTGCAGATCATCAAGACCGTCCCCGGCGTGAGCTGTGTCAGTGGCGCCTTCACCATGTTCCTGCCCGAAGGATGCCCTTATGGCACCGATGGACGCATGGTGTTTGCCGACTGTGCCGTGACCCCCATGCCGACCGCCGAACAGCTGGCCGAAATTGCCATCTGCACCGCCGACACCGCCAAGGCCATCGCTAAGATTGACCCCATCACCGCCATCTTGAGTTTCTCCACCAAGGGCAGTGCCAAGCACGAAGTCGTCGACAAAGTCATCGAAGCCACCCGCATCGCCAAGGAGCGCCGTCCCGACCTCCTCCTCGACGGTGAACTCCAAGCCGACGCCGCCATCGTGCCCTCAGTGGGCTCCAGCAAAGCCCCAGGCAGCCCCGTCGCCGGCAAGGCCAACACCCTCGTGTTCCCCTGCCTCGAAGTGGGCAACATCGCCTATAAACTCGTCCAACGCCTCGCCGGTGCCGAAGCCGTCGGCCCCGTGCTCCAAGGCCTTGCCAAGCCCTGCAACGACCTCAGCCGTGGATGCTCCATCGATGACGTGTATAAATTAGTCGCTATTACCTGTAACCAAGCAATTGCACAAAAATGAAAATATTAGTTTTAAACTGCGGCAGCTCCTCCATCAAATACCAGCTGCTGGATATGGAAAACGCCAACAGCGCCCACCTGCTGGCCAAGGGCCTGCTCGAGCGCATCGGCCTCGAAATGGGCGAGTTCACCCATAAATACAACGGCGAGAAGTACTATGAACAGCTTCCCATCCCGAACCACACCGAAGGTATTAAGCTGGTACTCAAGGCTTTGGTTGATCCGAAGATGGGTGTCATCAAGGACCTGAAGGAAATCAACGCCGTCGGCCACCGCGTGGCCCATGGCGGCGAGAAGTTCTCACAAAGCGTCCGTATCGACGACAATGTCATCAGCATGATCAAGGACCTGTGCGACCTGGCTCCCCTCCATAACCCCGGCGCCCTGCAAGGCATCGCCGCCATGCAGGCAGTGCTGCCCGGCATCCCCATGGCCGCCGTGTTCGACACCTCGTTCCACAGCACCATGCCGCCCGAGGCCTACCTCTACGCCCTCCCATATGAATACTACGAGAAGTACCGTGTGCGCCGCTACGGATTCCACGGCACCAGCCATAAGTTCGTCGCCGAAAAGGCTGCCGCCTTCGTCGACAAGGATTGGAAAAAGACCAAGATCGTCACCTGCCACCTCGGTAGCGGCGCCTCCATCGCCGCCGTCGAATACGGCAAGTCGGTCGAGACTTCCATGGGCTTCACCCCAGTGGAAGGCCTCGTGATGGGTAGCCGTACAGGCGACCTCGACCTGGGCGCCTTCATGTATATCATGGACAAGGAAGGCTATAACACCAAGGAGATGAATACCCTGGTCAATAAGAAGTCGGGCCTCGTGGGTATCACCGGCGGCAAACAGGACATGCGCGACGTCCGTGCCGGCAAGGAAGAAGGCGACGAGCGCTGCACTTACGCCTTCAACATGTTCGCCCACCGCGTGAAGAAATACATCGGCGGCTATATGGCCGTGATGAACGGCGCCGACATCATCGTCATGACTGGTGGCATCGGCGAGAATGCCTGGTTCATGCGTGAAGCCATCCTCGAGAACATGGAAGGCCTCGGCATCGTTCTCGACCACCGCGCCAACAAGGAACTCATCGGCGAAGCTGGCGTCATCTCCACCCCCGACTCCAAAGTCACCGTGGTGGTATACCCGACCGACGAGGAATTCGTCATCGCCCAGGATACCTTTAATTTGGTTCAAAATTGATCATCAAACAAATATCGGAAATCGTCGGCGGCCGTCTGATGGGCGCTTCGGTGGATTGCGAGATCACCGACCTGCTCATCGACAGCCGTCGGCTCATGTCGCCCTCCCAAACCCTGTTCTTCGCCCTGACAAGCGACAGGAACGACGGCCATAAATACCTCAAAGACCTATACGACAACGGTGTCCGCGCCTTCGTGGTGTCACACGCACCTGCGACAAAAGATCTCCCCGAAGCGGCCTTTATTGTGGTTGACGACACCCTGGCAGCTCTCCAGAAACTGGCAGCCTGGCATCGGCAACAGTTCGATGTTCCCGTCATCGGCATCACCGGCAGCAACGGTAAGACCATCGTCAAGGAATGGCTTGCACAACTGCTCAGCCCCGACTACCACATCGTGCGCAGCCCCAAGAGCTACAACTCCCAAGTGGGCGTGCCCCTCTCCGTGTGGCAGATGAACAGCACCCATCAGCTGGGCATCTTCGAAGCAGGCATCTCCAAGCCCAACGAGATGGCCGCCCTACAGAAAATCGTCCAACCCACCATCGGCGTGTTCACTAACATCGGACAGGCACATCAGGAGAACTTCATCAGCTTCGAACAGAAGGCAGGGGAGAAGCTCAACCTCTTCACCCAAGTGGAGACCCTGGTGTATTGCATGGACTACTACGACGTCCAACAGGTGATCCTCCGGGCACGGCTCGACAAGAAGGTGAAACTGCTGCCATGGAGCCGTAAGTTCCAAGAAGCCGAGCTCTACGTCGCCGCCATCGAGAAAAAGAAAAAAAACACCTCCCTGAAAATCGTCTATCATGGCGATACGCTGTCTTTCTCCATTCCATTCATCGACGACGCCTCCATCGAGAATGCCATCCACTGCATCGCCGTCTGTCTGCTGATGCAGATGGACCCCAAAGTGCTTGCCGAACGTCTCGGCAACCTGGCCTCCATCGCCATGCGTCTCGAAATCAAGGCGGGCATCAACAACTGCACCATCGTCAACGACTACTACAACTCCGACGTCAACTCCCTGGCCATCGCACTCGACGTGATGAACCAACAGCGGCAACATAAGGAGAAGGTGCTGGTGCTGTCCGACATCCTCCAAAGCGGCCGCGACGAAGAAGAACTGTATGCCTATATCGCCCGCCTCATCGAAGAAAAAGGCGTTACCCAACTCATCGGCATCGGCCCAGCCATCAGCCGACAGGCACGCCAGTTCAAGAAGGACAGCCGCTTCTTCGAAAATGTGGGCGACTTCATGCTGCATTTCCCGTTCTCCCAGTTCCGCAACCAGACCATCCTGCTGAAAGGTGCCCGCGCCTTCGAGTTCGAACAGATCAGCATGGAACTGCAGGAGAAAGCCCATGAAACCGTGCTCGAGATCAACTTCAATCACCTGGTCAATAACTTCAACCACTATCGGTCGCTCATCAAGCCCGAGACCAAGATTATGGTCATGGTGAAGGCCTTTGGCTACGGTAGCGGCAACTACGAGGTCTCGAACATCTTGCAATACCATCGTGCCGACTATCTGACGGTGGCCTTCGCCGATGAGGGCGTGGAGCTGCGCCGCGCAGGCATCAACCTGCCCATCATGGTGATGAGCCCTGAAGTGAACAGCTACGACAACATCATCAAATACCATCTCGAACCCGAGGTGTTCAGCTTCCGCAACCTGGAACTGATCGAACGCACCCTAGCCGTCACCGGCGTCACCATCCCCCTGAATGTCCACATCAAACTCGACACAGGCATGCACCGCCTGGGCTTCTCGTTGAGGGAACTTCCTGAACTCATCAGCCGTATCCAGGACAACCCGCTGATCCACGTGCAGAGCGTGTTCTCGCACCTGGCCACCGCCGACAACCCCGAGGAGGACGAATTCACCATGAGCCAGATCCGTGTGTTCCAAGAAGGCAGCCAGATGATCGTCGATGCCTTCCCCTACAAGGTGCTGCGCCATATCCTCAATACAGCGGGCATCACACGGTTCACCCAATACCAATTCGACATGGTGCGACTGGGTATCGGCCTCTATGGCGTGCCTACCTGCAAGGCCGACGAGGGAGTGTTGGAGACCGTGGTGTCGTTGAAAACCACCATTAACCAAATCAAGGACATTCCGGCAGGCGACAGCATTGGTTACAACCGTCACGGTCGCGCCTTCCACGACATGCGCATCGGCATCGTGCCCATCGGCTATGCCGACGGCCTCTCACGTCTACTTGGGAATGGCAACGGCAAGTTCTACATCGACGGCCAACAAGTACCCATCGTCGGCGATATCTGCATGGATATGTGCATGATCGACCTCACCGGTATTAACGCCCAAGAAGGCGACACCGTGGTGATCTTTGACGCCGACCATCCCATCAACGACATCGCCCGTGCCTGCCAGACCATCCCCTACGAGGTGATGACCCGCATCTCCCAACGCGTGAAAAGAGTGTATTACCAAGAATAAAAACAAACGTCTATGCAGAAGTTTTGCGGCTATTGCGGCTCGCCTTTGAAAGAAGGCCAGAAGTTTTGCCAAGGTTGTGGGCATCCGGTACCCCAATCGACACAGCCAGCCCAGCCAGTCCAACCGAAACAGCCAGTCCAACCGAAACAGCCGACCCAACCGGTCCAGAACGATCCCCAGCCGAATCCACAGCCTGTGACAACGAAGAAAAACAAAGGTTGTGGAAAGTCGCTGCTATTAATCGCCGTCATTGTGTTGGTGATCGTGGGCGCGATGAAACTTTTCGACAAGCCTGATAAGCCACAACAAGACCAGAATACCAGTTCGACAAAAAGCCCTAAAAGCACCCAATCGGGTAGTTCCACGACGACGTTCATAGAGGACCTTCCACCGGTTGTGCTCGATGGCAAGGGTTACCAACTGGAACTGCCGGGAAACGCCAACGATGTGGAATGTGCGCCGGTGAGCGACGAGCGCCTGGCCCAACTCAAGAAACAAGGCTACAACATTGTAGGTACGCCCCTCAGCGTGACCCGGAATGGCGACAGACATGTGCAATTGGACGGGGTGGCAACGGTCAGCATCGACATCCCCAAGGACTATCCTAAGGAAAAATACAATGAGTTGGTGGGCGTGCTTATCACCGACGAGGGCCCACAATACAAAATACCCGACTATTACGCCCTTCGCGAAGGCGTCGTCAGGTTCGAGACCACCCATTTCAGCGAAGCGACTGCCGAACAGAATAAGGAAAAGTTGCGGGAACGGTTCATCGATGAGATTGCCGTCAACGGGTGGAGAAGAAACATGGACAACAAGACGCTGGAGCCGACATGGAGGGAACAGCTGACGAAGTATGCCAACGACCACTGCCTGGGCGAGAACGACCTGGCGGGCATCGCGGCCCGGGAACTGTTCGCCGACAACGACATCGTGAAGGTGGGCATGGACATCGTCAACGCGCACGACATGGAGAACGCGAGCCTCGAGGAACGCATGAAGGTGGCCTCGGAGAACATGGTGAAGATCGCCGAGACGAAGATGTTGGCCTATTTCCTCAACAAGCTCAAGGAGGAAGACACCAAGAAACTCAAGGTGATTGACGAGTTGAAGAGTGAGAAGAAGGGAGAAATCATTTTCAAGACGGAACTCGAGAAAATCAACAGCCGAAGGAATAAAATCATCGCAGTGCTCGAGGACCGTTTCTCAATCGACAACGTGGAGAAACTGAGCGCCAAATTGGGCGAAGGCGCCGACCTCAATAAATGCTGGGCGCTGGCCTGTGACCAGGTCAAGGACTACGCGAAGGGGCAATTGGAATCGAAAGCGAAAGAGTTGCTTCCTTATGTTAAGGTGGTCCAGGCGACAGCCAAGGGTGTGGAAATCTGGAAGAAATTCTGGGCTTCCACCCAGATGAACGACTTGTACCAAAAATTTGAGAATAGAGCTGAAGAACGTGGTGGCCTTGTCGACGACGATGATTGGAGAGAAATCAGCTATAGGATGGCTACACCCAAGTTCCTGCACGACATGAGCCATGAGGAGATCAGGGCCATGCTGGAGGAGCGCTATCGCGAAAAGAAAGAGATCGAAAGACGGAAGAATGAGGCAAGACAACTGTTGGACATCATTGAAACCTATGTGAACTTGAACAGCGAATGCCTCGAGAAGAAACATTTCGACTACGTTCAGCGCCTGACCATCGTCAACAACCTGATGGATCGGTTCCGCAACGAGCTGTTGGATAGGGATGGGAATCTGGTGTACTATGACGATGGCTACCGTAGGATATTGGGCATTCCCAAATTGATCAACGAACAATTGTGTTTCGTCATCAACGAGTACTTCGAATGCTATCCCGACCAAGAAAAATTCTACAAGTGGCTGGGCGATAACGGCTACAATTATGGACAGTTGCAGGCCGATTATGACAAGTTGGATGCCTTGCTGTGGACTGAAAAGCCTCAGTACGATCCTGAGATGCATATTGTGATCCAAGAAATACTCGGAGCTGAATCAGGGCACGCCGTCTATGTGGGGCATACCATCTGCTTGGGTGCCAAGGAGAAGCCATACAAAGGATGGTTCTGCAATATTCCTGATGAAGACGTGTATCGTGACGAAGGATGGAGTGTGGAATTTCCTTTCGAGGACGATCCGCCCTGTCTCTTAAGCCAATACAAGGCGATGGGCATGCCGAACCAGGTGCTGGTGTATGAAAAGGAGGACGATTTCAGACAAGGCAAGAAGCCTTTGGAGGCTATTGATTTCGTGGTGGATACCACTGGCGCCACTATAGTGGTTGACCTCAACGCTCTTTCGGTGGATGCCTACTGGTACATTACAGCAATTAGCTGCTTGGGTTTTGAGAATGACATCAAATATTCGAATGCGGGTGAGCATCTTGAGGGCGCCGATCTTATACCGTTAAGATGCCAACTTTCCATAGAGGGCAACCAATTCCACTTCGAAATGCCCGATTTGCAGATGCGGGAAAAAGACGGTTACTATGAAGCCAGTTACAATATTACGGGTTTCACTTTGGAAGGGCGTTTCGAACCCGTTGAGGGACGCGAGAATTATAGAGACAAACGTGGCAGGATCCGGGCTAAGAGTTTGAAACTTTCACCTTCGACATTGGTGTTTAAGCGTAATTTAAAAGAGGGTTATAAGGTGGATGTTTGTACGATGACGCTTTGTGAACCTGAAACGGAAGAAAAACTGTTACCTATGGATAATGCCTCTTTCAATTGGTATTTTACAGACCTTCAATGCGACAAACTTGAATCTGCACACATCCGTTTCCCGGTAAAAGTGTCACGCCGTTTCAGCTCCAGTGCTGATTGGGTGAAGAGTCCTAATTATGACGGGGAAGGCGTTGTGTACGTGTCATGTCGCTATGTTGAAGCAAAAAAGAAATAAGGTAACTATGGAAAACAACGATTATAGTGGGCCAAGGGTCCGCCAATGCGAAGACGGCAAATACCGTTGGAGATATGAGATGAACATGCTCACCAATCCCACCATTTTTCTGACCGTCTTCAAGATATTCTTCTACATCATTCTGGTGGGTTTCGTCATTTTCGGGACTTTCCTTTATGCCATCCATGGCGACTGGGAGGGCCTTTGGGGCATGGCGAAAGCCATGCTGATAGCGATGGGCATTTTCTTTGTGCTGACCCTTCTTGGGGTGCTGGTGTTAGCCATCATGTACCGGGGAAAGTATGTTGTCCTTTTCGAGATGGATGAAAAGGAGATTGCCCACATCCAGGAGCCGCGTCAGTTCCGCAAGGCGCAGAAGATAGGCGCCGTCACCGCTATGGCAGGGGTGGGGGCTGGCAACTACACCGCCGCGGGTGCGGGCTTGCTGTCAGCCACGAAGAACTCCAGCACTTCGATCCTTGCCAATGTGCGCCGCGTGAAACCACGTCGCTGGCTCAACCTGATCAAAGTGAATCAACTGTTGAATAAGAATCAGATTTATGTGCCCAAGGAGGATTTCGATTTCGTCTACAACTTCCTCAAGGAGCATTGTCCGAATGCGAAATAGGCAGGGCTAAAACACCTCGATCTCGTCCACGAAGATCCATGCCGGATAGCCAAATCCGTCATGGTCCTCAGGTAGCATGTGGTCTTTGACGATCACTTCCACATACCTTGCCGTCACCGGCTCAAACTCCAATTCGTACGTGAAATTCCCGTCATTATCCATCCAAGTGGTGATCGGGATCTCGAGTTGTGCCACTTCGCGGAAGTTCTCACCGTCGTCGGAGACCAGCACGCTGGCGTGGCTCGGATTGTAGATCCACGCCCCTTTGTTCACTAACGAGCGGAAACGCACATGGCTCATTTGGGAAGGCTGTTCCAAGTCGATGACGGCGTCGAGCGGCTGTCCCCAGAAACCCAACCAACGGCCTGAGGTGTAGGCGATACGCCCCATTTCGCCGTCGTTGAGCACCACAGCCCCTCTCGAAGCATATTTCTCGTTAGGTTGCTCGCGCAGGAAGATGGGCTTACGTGTGGCGAGGTTCGGTACCACGGTGTCGGTCCACACCTGGGGGTTGAAGATTTGCTTGGCGTAGTTGTAATGGTAGAGGTCGTAGAGCTGGGCCATGTGACGGCAGCGTTCCACGAAGGCGTCGAAGTCGCGGCTCTCGGGATCGGGGTTGTTCCATTGGATCTCCGCCAGGGCGTCCATACGCGGCATGGCCATATACTGCACGTGGTGGAACGATTTGATGTACTCCGTCCAAATGTTGGCCTGCACACCGATGATATTTTTCTGCTGCTCAGGTGTCAGTTCCTTCGGCAGGGGCCGGAACTCATACACCCTAGACACGGGCAAGTAGCCGCCCACACAGGAAGGCTCGGTGGAGGGATCTTCACTTTGGTAGTAGTCGAAATAAAGGTGTGAAGTGGGGCACATAATGACATCATGACCTTTTTGTGCTGCCTCGATGCCGCCTTCAGTGCCGCGCCAGCTCATGATGATGGCCGTCTCAGAGACGTTGCCTTCGAGGATCTCGTCCCAGCCAATCACACGGCGGCCTCGGGCTTCCACCACCTTGGCCATGCGGTTCATCACATAGCTCTGCAAGTAGTCCTCTTTCGAGAAGCGTTCGTCACCTTTGATGCCTAATTCCTTGATCTTTTTCTGGCACTTCGGGCATTGCTCCCAGCGCACCTTGGGGCATTCATCACCGCCGATGTGGATGTACGGTGAGGGGAAGATATCCATCACCTCGTTCAAAACATCTTCGACGAACATCATCGTTTTTTCATTGCCGGCGCAGAGCACGTCGTCCGACACGCCCCAGCGTTTCCACACCTCGTAGGGACCGCCGGTGCAACCCAACCAAGGATAGGAGGCCAAAGCCGCTTGCATGTGCCCCGGGAGGTCAATCTCCGGGATGATGTTGACGTGGCGTTCGGCGGCGTATTGAACGAGATCACGTAGCTGTTCCTGGGTATAAAAGCCGCCATAGCGGATGGTGTCGTAGAGGCGACCGTTGCGTCCGATGACGGTGCCGTTGCGGTAGGCGCCCACTTTAGTCAATTCAGGATATTTCTTGATCTCGATGCGCCAGCCTTGGTCTTCTGTGAGATGGAAGTGGAACTGATTCATGTTGTGGAGGGCCAGCATGTCGATATAGATCTTCACCGAGTCGATATCCCAAAAGTGGCGGCAAGGGTCGAGGTGCATGCCACGATAGGGGAAGGTGGGCCAGTCGCGGATGACAGCGGTTGGCAATTGGCAGTTGGCAGCTGGCAGTTGCCCTAAGGGTAGACTTTTGCGGAGGGTTTGGATGCCATGGAACACGCCATCGGCATCGGAGCCTTTCACCATGACTTGCTTTGTGGTGATGTCGATTTCATAAGCTTCGGCTTGCTCAAAGCCATCGGTTGTCAGTCTCAGCACGATGCCGTCAGGCTGGTCAGTATAAGCCGCCGTTTCTAACGCATAGCCCATAATATCGTTGACATATTCGCTGAGGAATTGTGCCTCGCGTTCGAGGCCTTCTTCATAGTATACCATTGTGGAGGCAGTAATCAAGAAATGCCCATCAGCATTCAGGTTGACCTCTTTCGGTTGAGGAATAACGTCATAATTGGCTTCCGTACGTTGTTGCGTACAAGCGGAGAGTAGTATCACCGCGAAGCAAAGGAGAGAGAGTTTTTTCATTGTCAATGGATTTTGTGCAAAGGTAATAAAAAAGCCTTTTATTTGAAGAAAAACCACTAATATAATACCATCCCAAATCAAAGAAAGGATCATTGTTGCCTATAGACGAATATGGGCTGTTGGTGATTTGGGAGCGAAAGAAAAACGGGACTTAGCGTCCCGTCTTTTGAATCGGCGAAGGGAGTCGAACCCTCAATCCTTTTTATTCCTCGCAAGTTTTTTTTCAATCGATCCTTATTCTACCTTCTTTAACAGTATCACATACACCGGGAAGTGGTCGCTATACCCGCCCATCCAAACACCTGAAGCGAAAGTGCGGAAGGGGAAGCCGTTGTAACGGCCACCATGCTGCTTCAGGAACTCCTTGTTGTGGACCTTGGCGTTCTTGTACTGGTAAGTGCTGTAGTCGCCAGGCAAAAGGGCAGGGGTGAGGATGGTCTGGTCGAGCACACCGGGCACGTCGTTGAAATAGTTGGTGCCGATGCCGTTCTGGTGCAACTCATACATGGGATTGAAATAGTCGCCCTCCTTCATGCGCTTGCGGTCGCCCACGGCACGCAAGTGCTTGGTAATGCTCTTGTTGGTAGGATAGTCGTTGTAGTCGCCCATCATGATGACCTTGGCGTTGGGGTCGTCGGCCAACAGCGAGTCGGCAATGTGACGGCACAAGGTGGCAGCGGCCATACGGCCGGGCATGGAACGCTTTTCGCCGCCATAACGCGAAGGCCAGTGCATCACGATGAAATGCATCGGCTCACC
>Ga0310696_10008027_pt1 | contig 12337 bp, 11 predicted proteins | sample AusTroGonzalo_MG_4_FD_203885 | JGI IMG/M metagenome (GOLD analysis project Ga0310696, IMG submission 203885) | Bovine rumen microbial communities from tropical cattle in Woodstock, Queensland, Australia - Gonzalo_02 (v2) (version 2) | ecosystem: Host-associated > Mammals > Digestive system >... | reverse complement strand
AGTGACATCTACCTTACTTGTATAGTTTCTTATAGTTTTCAATGGAGGCCCGATAGTCTTGCAGGGACTGGCTCAGCGGGTACGGAATTCTCAGCTTCGCCTGGTCCGGTATTTCAAATTCAATGGACCCGTACTGCGGATTTGCCTGCATGATGAGCCACCCGTAGTTACTATCATTATAATACTGATAAGAAAGAATATCAAGCCTTGTCTTGCCGCGATAATATGTCTCGTAGTAGTCGGTGTCCTTTGCCGGAACCTCTCCGTACGGGACGATTGAAATGGAACCGTCCTGTCTGAACTGTGAATATCTGTCGTATGAAGCCATGTTTTCAGTCGTTATTTCTTATCTTCTCCGTCACGCATCTTCGGTATCCTTGAGCTGAACGGCAAGTGTGATATTACATTCGCATCCTCGTCCTTGTTGAGGATAACAGGTGACCAGGTCATTGCAGTATCATCTTCCTTCGTAGCGAAAGACTCACGATAGTCAGAACGCCTGTCGTATACAGATGTGTTCGCATAGTAGTTGAACGATGCGGCATTCTGGAGGCGAGCAATAGGACCTGAGATATCACTACCACCAAGGAAGGTGAACTGGATGTTGATATTTGCAAACATCGGCTGCAGACCTACGCCTTCCGGGTTGAGGTCCCACTGAATGCCACCACCGTTATCATATTCAATGTTTATACTCTGTATGCATATCTTGGTGTTGAAGAAATCACCGATACGGAGGATACAGAACGGAGCACGACCGAACGCAAGGTTACCGGCACCGTACGCACTGCCCATTCCAAGGTCAGACGCGGAGATGGTAGGCCCCTGACGGACGCACTGCTGCAGGAAGGTAAGTCTTGCATTGAAACCTTCCGGAGTGATGGAGTGGAACGCCGGGTCAAAGTAATCAACCTTGTCGGAAATGTACCTCTTGACCATGTCGTCGTTCTCGTTTATCTGCTTGAAGTATGTATACTCGTTATCGTATGTGTCGTTGATGTACTCGTCGGACTTGCTTGTGTCATATACCTCCTTGAACTGGTGCTCGTTGGTCTCGGCGGTTACGGTCTTCTCAACCATGTGCGGAGTCTCCTCAAATTCCTGGACCTCAGTTATGATGGTCTTGGTAGGGATGAGCTTGAGCTTAACGATAGCGGCGCGCGCGGCCTTCGGCTTGAAGTCCGATTCGGTCTCGGTGTTCGTGCTCTGGACCTGGCCATTTCCGTTGTGCGAAATGGTCGCGCGTCCGTTCGGTCCGAAGTCAAAGGCACCAGAGTCCTTAATCCACTCTTCAAGTACCCTCGCACGGTTTTCCGCGAGTATCTTGTTGGACGGAACATAACCGTGGGCCGATGCAAATCCTTGAATGTCAATCTCATACCGGTAAGTGTTGTTCGTCTCTTTGTCAAGGTTCGTTATCACGGTCTTCAGGTTCTTATAGAAATTCTGGGCCGGTACGAAATACTTGTTGTCAATATCCTTAGCGCCGACCTGATATTTTGCAACTGAAAGATTTGTGCTATCTGACAGTGAATTGCCCTTGTTTAGATACTCCCTGACACCTGTTTCCGGGATGTTGTCCCAGAAGGTTCCATAAAAACCGGCGTTGAGTGCGAAATCATTCATGTCCTTATATCTGTCCTTGTTTGTTAGGACTTCGTCGTTAACGCGGTTGTCAACGGGGTAATACCATTCTCGCGTATCACCGTTTTTATCCTTTCCGCGGTAGTAATATTTACCGCCATATGTCATTCCGGTACCTCCATTGCCAAGTTCATAACCGGTTGTTCCATTGCTTCGCACACCGTTTTCAAAGATGTTAGCAAGTGCGGCCTTATACCCGCCAGACTTTGTTCCATTATTGAAATCTTCACAGGCGTAGTTGTTCGGGTAGTAGAACACACTGTAGAAAATGACATCACCATCCGGGTTCTGGGTTTCTTTCTGAACCATCCTCTCGGTCTTGTCAACACCTTCCTGTACGGTCTCCTTGCTTTCAACCATCTTCGTAATGTCCTTGGTAATTGCGGTATACGGGACATCATATTCCTCTCTCGGATTGAACTCCAGGGCATCACAACCGGCGAAATAACGGAGTATCATCTCATCCTTTGAAAGCGGGTCAACCTTGTTTGCTGTCTTCCCCATCTTACCACCGCGCGTCCATTCGTTTATCACGGACGGATGGTCGACCAGGACTGTGAATGACAGAGTTCCGGTGCGTTCCGAATTTACATAGGAGTAAATCTTCTCTCCACGGCCAATAAATTCATTCGGGTTCCAGTCGGCATGTACCTGTTCAGAGAATTTGAGATTGTACGGAGGGAACCACATGATACGACCACCGTTAGGACCCCTTTGCTCCGGGGTAAGTGTCATACCGAAGCCCTTGGCGTTACCGTAGGTCTTGGTCATCTTCACCGTCGTGTTTCCGAATGTTTTGTTGTCGACAATAGAAACCTCGTCAGCATTTTTGCGAATAAGCGTACTATCCGGTATAATGTCCTTCCACGCCAGATTTTCAATGGAAAACATGCACCTCTTAATGGAGTCCTCTTCCATGACACTACGGTCATTGACATAGTACGGAGTGAATATCGGCCTACCATTCTCTGGGTCAAGGGAAGTGAAATTCTTGAGCCGCTCGTATCCCTTGTTCGGACGCATAAGCTGGTCACCTTGGTGTAGGGTGTAGTGCCCCTGGCCAGAATTTATGGAGTCATCGGCCCACTTACCCCTGATGAGGTGCTTGTATTTTGAATACTGGTAATGGGTGGTCCAAACACGACAATATGGGTTCGGATAGCCGTTCTCGTTGGTCAGGTTAAGTTTCCGAAGGTTCCTACCCCTTGACAGACCGTAGATGTGGTCGGTTGCGGTGTTTAGGAAGTCTGCATTACCCTCTCCGTGTCCATTAAGTGTCGCGAACCTGTTAACCAGCGACCTTATCTTACCTTCGTAGAACATCCTGTTGGTCTTTCCGAGAAGTCCCTTGATTTCCTTGTCCGGGGAAATAGTATCTACATCCAGGAAATAGGCATAGTCAGACTGAGGAACGGCATCGCGGTCAAAGACCATCGTACGATTCCTTGGTTCATTCTCATAGTTCTCAACATACAGCCCATGCTCAGCCACACCGTTAATTAGGTTCAGATAGTAGTGTGAGCCCATGAAATCCCACATGTCAAGGAGGGACCCGTGATATGGCTCCCGTCCCGGCATGAACGCCTCGAACTTCTCCTTAAATCCCTGGACATGACCATCCATCGTTCTCCTTACGAGATTGTTGTCAAGTGGCTTAAGTACATACGGCTCGGAAGGACTGTACCTCTTTGAACCGAGCCTGAACGCTTCAATGTCCTGGTTATCAAACGGATAGTTAAGGTCACCGAAAACGGAATAGGTGCTTCGCAGGTAAATTTCGTCAGTGGATGCATCTCCGCTCCTCTCCTGTGCCGCATTTTCAAGGTGGGTATATCCGAGAAGGTCGCGTCCAATTGTCTCGTCAAGGAAACGGAGATGATTCTGCTCGCTCTCGTAGACATCATAGTACTCACCGATTGACGGAGCACCAGGAAGACCAAAGAAATACGAACCATTGGCATCCGGGCCCTCGTATCTTCTCATATATGGATTTCCGAGGAGATTGGCTGTTCTGGCCGGGGTACTTCTCGGTCCTACGCCACCACGCGAACTGGAAGCCGGACCGCCAATACGACGACCGGAGACCTTTGAAACCTCCCTCGCACCAATCTGTTCATCAAGTCTGGCCGGGCTTCTGTCATCACCGTTGGAAAGCTTCATAATAGTTGAGTTGAGGCCGAAAAGACTTCCGCCCATTGACCTCAATTCCTCTCTTATGGCATGTCCGGTGGCGAACATGTCAAAGCTGCTTATTCCTGGTTTTCCGTTTCTCATCGTTGTTTTCTTTTAAGTTTATTGTGAACCGCCGCCACGGGCATCCACTTCCTTCATTGCCTTCGCTATCTCATATGCAAGCATTCTCTTGAAGTCAGGGTCGTCCTGGAGCATCTTCATGACATCTACGCTTCCTATCCTTCCGTTGTCCCCGTTGACGTTCATTGTCAGCGTTCCGGATACATTAAAGTTATAGTTTCCTGACTGTGTGGTCTGCTGTTGCTCTGTCGCGGTCTGCTGTGCCGTCTGTGCCTCGCTCTTCGTAGGTGCCACGGTCGCGGTCGGCATGCTGTTGTCGTTTCCGGATATCGTGACCCGGTTGTTCATAAGCTCACCACCGACAATCGGGGCCATTACTTCGCGATGACCGCCATGACTTGACAGGTAATTCGCTTCGGTGACAAGGTCTCTTGATGCAAGAACTTCACTTCTTACCGATTCCGGTTCCCTTGCAACTGGTGGCGTTTCTCTGCCACTTTCACCATTAAGATATGACTCGCTTGGTGCGAACAAGTTTATACCCGCCCTTTCGTTTACATAACTCGTTGGTCCTAAATATTTTTGCAGCGTGCCATAAATTGTTGACATAACATCTCCTATGGTTTTACCAAATGCCTGTACTTGTGAAGATGTTCCGAATAAATCCGTAGCCAGTTGTTGAAAAGCATTACCAAACTGTTCAGGCGTATCAGCAGCCAATGTTCCAATTAGTCCAACAATCGGAGCTGAAGTGAATGTTTCCCAAAATGTTCCGACGTTGTTAATAAGCTGGTTAATCTTACCAGCACCCTCTATCACTTGAGGTGTGAATTTCTCGTTAATTAGGTTCATAGCCATATCAAGCGAAGAAAGACCGCTGATAACACCCGGCATAATATTTGCCCTTGCAGCTTCGTTTGACATTTGCTTTTTACGACCAGAAACAAGGTCTTCAATACCCATGACGGACTTCGCGATGGCCTTGATATCCTCGCTCTCGCTGCGATTCTCCTCAATCATCTGCTGTTGCAACGCAATCTGCTCGTCAGAACCCATTGCGGCCATATCAGCCAAACTTACGAACTTGTTGCCTATCGTAACACCGGCAGCACCAGTCTCACTGTCTATCTGACCCGCATTGACAATCATCTTCTTAAATTCCGGTGTCAGATTACCCATTCCGGTCATCTGACGACTGATTTCTGCCTGTCTTGCTTGTGCGTATGCCTGGTCAATCAAGTTGTTCGGGTCAACACCCATTGCCTCAGCCGCTCTCTTAAGACGCATCCTGTTGAACGCGTCCATCCTAATTTCATGGGTGTTCTGGTCGTAGGTGGCGGCTCCTATAGTCATATCGCTAAACCTTTTCTGAAGAGCTTCCATATCAGTCAGACTTTCGTTAAGCATAGCCAAGGGATTTGCCATCGTAGCAAAAGAACCACCGAGAACCTGGAGATTTGCAGCTGTTTCAACCGCGCCAGTAACCGAACCTACCTTATCAGCAAACTGTGCAATCTGTTTCATGTCCTGACGGATTTCAGTCGCCTTCCTTGCCATTTCGCGGAGGCCGTTAACACCGTTTCGGAAATTGTAGGTCTGAGCCATACCGAGGTTGGTCGTAAAGTTTTCTGCATATTTAGTCAAGTTTATGCCATATTCGCCAGCCTCTTTGTATAATTTTCCAGTTGCCTTTGCAGCTTCCTTCATGGACTTTCCGACATGGTCAAAACCAGCAACAATATCACCAACCCTACCTTCGCCAAAAACCTTTGTCGCAGCTATAAGATTTTCAAGGTCGGAATCAAAATTCGGATTTACTATTTCGCCAGCCGCATTCCTCTGAACAGAGCCTACTTGGTCAATTGCAACATTTCTTCCGAGTTTATTCATGAGGGCGGTCTGCATGCCAATCATCTCCTGGGTAGACATGTTGTAGCTCATGGACAGCTGCATCCTACGGTTCTGTTCAATAGTCCTCGTTGCCGTAGCCATAATGGTCTTGCTGGCCAAACCGACGGATTTTGCCAGTTCAATTGCCGATTTTTGAACTTCACTGAATGGTTTTACATATGCGTAAACTCTATCCAATATTCTACTCAACTCACCGAAAATTCCAGTAAGCTCAGTAGTAGGATTAAGCAGGTTTCTCAACCCGCTTTCAAACTCAGACATGGTTCCGCGCGCTTTTTCTGGCATAATGTTACAATTTCTTTGTATAAATATCTCCTGTCCGTTTTCTTAACAGCAAAAAGGGGGCCTTGTTACCCCCTCTTTCTGTTCTTAATGTTCTCTTGTTCAAGCCTTGCGTACTCGTTGATTGCGTCGCCGTCCGTAATGGTCGCAACACCGCTCCGCTTGTCCATGGTCTTCTTAATTCCCTGCTGTTCGTCATTATGTTTCTGAATGAAATACCGGCGGTCTTGTACGGGCATCCTCATCACGGTCTCCATAGGGAGCTTCATGTAATGGACGCAACCCCATATCTCATCCTTCAGCATCCGGTCGTAATCATCAGAAATCAGTGAGAAAAATAAATTGGTCAAATTGCAGAAACACCTCCATGGAGCCACCTCCGAGACTCTCCGGTTTTTCAACCATGAAGTGATAGTCTACCCCAGGTGTATTTTGGCTGATGTACTTTCTCAACGCGGAAGAGTCACGGATTGGCATGGTCGCGACATAGTCATGGATGAACCTTCTGTCGGTGTTCCCATTCACGGACATAATCTGCATCTCGAGCTCATTTGTCGCCCTGTGGGAGAAATGGCTTTCATCGTCCTCAAATTTCTCCGACCATTCCTTTAACTTGTCAATTGCATTTGTAATTTCCTTCCTCTCGGCCATGGTAAGCATCTCGTCCTCACCAAGATAGTATGCAAGCTTGTCGTTGTATTTCCTAATCTCGGCCTTACGAAGACTTCCGATTTCAAGTTCGTCAAGCTTGGACAGGTTGACATAATCGCGGTGGGTAAGGAACTTGAACTTGATGTCATGCTTGCTGACCGGAAGCTGGAAGTCAAACCACCCGTTCTCATCGCCGGTAAGCGTGAAGTCCTTGTACTTGATTTTTGAGAGGTCAATCTTGGTCTCAAAGGTCTTCTTGGTCTCCGGGTCCGTGGTCGTAACGCTGTACTGGTTGCCGTAGGCTGATGCGCGGAGGAACAGGATGATGGCATCGCGGTCTCCGTCAAGGAGGTCGTCGGCATCAATTTCCGGGTCGCGGATTTTCTCCTTGAGGATGACATCCAGGACCATGTTGTCACGGTAGAGGTTGACGGAACCGATGATATTCTCGTCCATAGCGGTAAGGTAGGAAACGGCAATGCGTCCCTGTTTGTTCTTGTAGCACTCACCATTTGACGGGAGGGGAATGATATCGTAGGATGCCATTGGGTTCGCCTCGTCCATCTTCGGAATGAGCTTGCTGGCGGATTCAACAACGGTATTCCTTCTTTCCTGCATCCGTGGTTCCTGCTGTTGTTCCTTCTTCGTTACCTTCGGAGCATCTGCCTGAATGTCCTCCAACTGTTCCATGACCGTCTTGCCTGTCGTCTTCTTTCTGACAACCGGCTTCTCGGACTTCTTTGCATCACCGCGGAGTTCGTCAATGGTGCCTCCGAGGAAGAGCCACTTGTCAATGACATCCTGTTCGCCGTCTCGGAGCAGTGCCAACTGTTTTTCAATCTGCTCTTCGGTGTACTTCTTTGTCTTATCCGGCAACCGCTCGTTCTTCATTGACTCAACGGTATCCTTTATGGTCTTCTCCCACATGTCAAACGAGGCCTTAAGCTGTTTCTTCTGCCTTTCAAGGTCTTTTATTTCAATGGTTGGCATTCTAATGTCTGTTGTTCTTCTTCCTTATTTTTTCTTGTTTCTCGGTATATTTCCCAATCGCCTCTTTCAAGGTCTTCATCACCTTCTCCGGATTGTCGCGTATGTCGTGCTCCCAGAACCTGAGTATCGGTTTTCCGTTTGACAGGGCCCATTCATCCTTCAGCTTGTCCACACGCTCATTGTGTTTCTGCATCGGGTTCTTTTCCTCGTACTTGAGCCCGTAGCTGTGATAGTAGTCCCCGTCAACTTCTATAATGACATTTGCGTCCTCACAGTAGAAATCATAGAAACGGCCGATGTCCTTCGCCTCATACTGCCTTACATACCTGACACCGATGACATCCAGGAAATTCTCCGCGAAATAGTCTTCCAGCTTTGATGTTCCATACTTCGGATGCGGCCGTTTCTTTCTGACCGCCTCCGACAGCTTCTTCACCACTGTCTTCTTCTTTGTCCGTTTCTTTGATACTGGTTGTGACATTCTAATACACTTTCAACTTCTTGTACTTGAACACGGCGAGCCATTCCTGGTATTGTCGGTAGTCCTGCTGAGCTTCCCTTAATGACATGAATGCGGGAGAGAATACCTCAAGGACTTCACAGCCAATGAATTCATAGGTTGTCACCGTCTCCTTCGGCCATCCTGGTTCATCATGCTTCTCGTGAACGTACATAAATATACTTTTTGGTTTTTTCAAAAGTTTTTTGTAGAACGGAAGCTTCTCGTTCTTTTCCTTGACCAGAACGTGGAAAATATCAACGTCACGCATGTCCGAAAAGTTAAGTTCAATCGTCTTCTCATTTACATTGAACCTACCCTTGACCGAATCGGTGTTTATGATTCCTGTATAGTCGGCCAGTGCGAATTCGGCGTATGCCTTGTGCTTGTCGCTCCAGAACGGTTCGTATATGTCACCCCCAACATCATCCCCGCTTTCAACTTCATAGTCGGAAGGGTCAATTTCAAGTTCAGGCTCGTCTTCTTCGGCAGGCACAACTTCAAGCTGTCTTATCCCATTTTCATTCTTCGGGTTTGATATGCATGTAACAACATCACAATCAGCACATGGATTCGGAACATTCATTTCACTTGAAGGTATAATGTAGTCCGGTCCATTGGCATCAAGGACATTGCACTTCACCTCTATTTCGCCAGTCTCAGTATTGAGTTCAATCTTAGGGTGCCCGGTTGCTTCAAGGTTGTTATTGTGCTCAACTTTCATCTGTGCGGGCTGGTCAACCAACTTCTCGGACTCCGCTTTGATTGCCTTCTTCTGGTACACCCGTCCGTTTCCATCTACCGGTTCGCCATCCACTGATACGATGATTTTCATGTCCGGTGTATAGCCGTCCTCGTTTGCAACATAATTGACTTCTTCCTCTTTCTTTGGTTTCTCTGTTGCTACCGGCTTCATCTTGTCCAGGTAAAACTGACGCTGTTCCTCGGTACCGGTAGTAAGAGCCCACGAATCCTGCCAATCATAGCCATCAGCATCCTTTTCAATCTGCGCACCCTGGAAGTCCTGCATCTTTATTGGCTTACCCGCGGCCGCTACCTCCGGTTTCTCAACCTCTTTTGCTTCCTTTGCCGAGTCTTCAAGTACATCGTCAATGGCACTACCGACCTTTCCGTTCTTCAACTCTTCCTTGTAGATTTTTTCAAGCGCAATGAGTTTGTCCTGTTGCTGACGGATAGCCTCTGGGAGATACCCGACATTAGACCTGTTGTACCGTAAAAAATCCAACTTTTTTTCATCGTGCTCAATAACTCTTGAAAGATACTCCATATCGTCTTCAAGGGCATCTAAATCTATTTTTCCGTTGATAGTGTAACTGTTTTTGAGTTCATCAATATAATTCATATTGCCATATACTTATCTACAGTAAAGATAGAGCAAAATGGCACCAAGTCAATAAAATTGCTTTTCTACAACTATTTATAATGTAAAATTACTGATGACATGAAAAAGACAGTGAAAAAGGATATTATGGAGATGCAGAGTCTCGTCAAGAGCATGCCGAAGACCCTCAATGAGATGATAAACTTTGAAGGTGCTGACGATGAACTCGGCGGTTATGAAGAGGGAATGCCGGAGGAAGACCCGGAAGATGCACCTGAGGAACCGAAGGAGGATACTATGGATGTCATGGCTTTCGTTGACGATATCCGCAAGAAGTCCCTTAAGGGTATGGCATCGCTGGCTGAAAACCCGGATGATGAAAGATACCAGCTCCTGAAAAAGATTTGGCAGATTTGCGACAAGAAACCTGAGCAGCAGACCGCATTCAACAACCCGAACATGCAGCAACAGCAGGGCCAGATGCCAGCACAGGGTCAAAATGGAATGATTCAACGCTAAAAAATCTTTGTGCCACTATTTATTAGGAAAATAAGAAATTAAGATTAGTAGAACTATGAGTGACCTTCTGACTAAAATGCCCTTGACCTATGAGCCGTTGAGGAAAAATAGATGGATGCTTCGTTTCCCGGCCGACCTTGGTATACAGGAATGGACCCTTGAATCGGCAAAGAGACCGCAAATCAACCAGCCAGCAACTGAAATCCAGTTCCTAAACACCTCCACCTATGTGGTCGGTCGTTATACCTGGGGTGAAATTGATGTTACTTTCCGTGACCCGATTGGACCTTCAACTTCCCAGGCAATCATGGAGTGGGTTCGTCTGACCTCCGAGTCTGTCACCGGCCGTCAGGGATATGCTATCGGTTACAAGAGGGACATTGAGCTTGAAATGCTTGACCCTACCGGAGCCGTCGTGCAGAAATGGATTCTTAAGAACTGTTTCCTCACCAATGTTGACTTCGGCGACCTCTCCATGGGCGATGACGGTCTTGCAACTATTTCCGCGACCATCAGACCTGACTACTGCATACTCGCTTACTAATCATCATCCAATAAAACAAGAAGAGCACCCGTTCAAGGTGCTCTTTTCTTTTAGTCAATTACCGTCCAAACTTCCATCAGTTTTGCAAAGTCCTCGTACTTCAAGGTAACATAACCATTGTTTCCGAAGCTCGTTCCCCAAGAGTTGCGGATGATGAACCCATCCTCGTTGTAACCGACGATTGAAATCGCGTGATAGCCGTAGAAACCATCACCCGGGAGCTTGTTCCAAAATTCGTCACGGTCACTGTATACCGGAAGGGCACCGAAGCAAGGCCCGTTCATCACAAGAGCCTCCTTCAACTGGACGAAACTCTTGACCAGCGCATACTCGTTGATTTTGAGTACACCGGCCTTTGAGGAAACCCCGTGATGACGCAGATAGCGAAACGCCTCCTTATAAGTCATTCCATCACCACCACCGTCACGAATGTCGTACAGCTCTTGATAGTCTATCTTGTTGTCCTTCTTTGAGCCGGTAGGAAGGTTCTCACGCCAGTTGAGGTAGGCAGAGACCGAGCACGGGACACAGATTGACTCATTCCCCTGGTCAACTACCGGAGGAAGGTACTTACGGTACGAATAGCTTTTCGGAATGGCCTGACTTGGCGTCCCGGCCCCGAAAACATGTTCCGAACCATCAAACTTTGTCGGCTTGAAACCGAACTTCTTATCTTCCGTAATCATATCATTCACTGATTGTCTTTCTCTTTGAAACAACGAAGATATCACCCTTTTGAGTAACGATATAAACCAGTTCATAGTTATCATTCATTTCTTTTATATAAATATACCTGACGACATACTCATTCGTCTCGTAATCCTGGTACGCCCGGCCAATCCACCCTTCAAAATCCTTGGGGAGGTTGTCCGCGACGCACATTGAGTCCACCTGATACTGGACATACTCGTGGGTTTCCTGGTACATATTCTGGCTCGTTCCGGCCACTACGCCGTTTCCGTCATCCTTGTGCCCGAGTTTTTTGAACAAACCGCATGAATTCACGGAACAAACCATCATAAACAGGAACAAAATGCCTAAAATCTTGTTCTTCATATTCAATCGTTTTACCATAAATAGTTTCTCCCCGACATAAACAAAAAATAGGAACCCGAAGGCTCCTATTTTAAGAAGATTTGTCAGACTTAAAGCGTCTCGTCAAACTGCACGCTTTCCGGGTAGACCACGAAGCTGATGCTGATGTATTCCAATGCAGGTGTCGGCTTAATCATAATCTTGGCCGGGAGGATGTGCTGGTCGCGAGTTTCCTCGGTGCACTCCGTAACGATGCGGTAGTCGTAGATACCCCTGTTGGACTTGACATCCTGGAGAATAGGCTCAACGAGTGAACGGAACTGCTTCTCGAGGGTGACATCATACTGCTCAAAGATGAGGTACCTTGATGCCTGAGAAACAAGCTTCTTAACACGAATCATAAGTCTGGTGACATTGATTCGGTTGCGAGGAGTCTCCTTGTGGTATACCGTCTTGTTACCCCAGAGCTTAACACCGTCAACCGCGAAGGTCTTGACCGGGTTAATCATGTTCTCGTACAGAGTATCCTCGTCAAGTAGGGTGGTCTTGTAGTAGGCCCTCTGGCATTCAACCTCACCACGGGTCAAACCTGCAGGTGCGAACCAAGGGAATGAGGTGTTGTCGGTAGCGGCCATGTCGCGGAGAACATCCTTGGTCGGAGGGAGGT